>Ga0209676_1000301_pt1 | contig 99952 bp, 101 predicted proteins | sample AraplaCvi_mLB_r2_FD_184282 | JGI IMG/M metagenome (GOLD analysis project Ga0209676, IMG submission 184282) | Arabidopsis root microbial communities from North Carolina, USA - plate scrape MF_Cvi_mLB_r2 (SPAdes) (version 2) | ecosystem: Host-associated > Plants > Roots > Endosphere | place: USA...
AGGACAAGATCGCCCACCTGCAGAAGTTCATCGACCGCTTCAAGGCCAAGGCCAGCAAGGCCAAGCAGGCGCAAAGCCGCGTCAAGGCGCTGGAGCGCATGGAAAAGGTGGCGCCGCTGCTGGCCGAAGCCGACTTCACCTTCGAGTTCAAGGAGCCGGGCAACATCCCGAACCCGATGCTCTCGATCGACAACGCCAGCTTCGGCTACGAGGTTGAAGGCGAAGCGCCCAAGACCATCCTGCGCGGCGTCAGCCGTTCGGTGCTGGCGGGCCAGCGCATCGGCATCCTGGGCGCCAACGGCCAGGGCAAGTCGACGCTGGTGAAGACCATCGCGCGCGAAATGGGCGCGCTGGCCGGCCAGGTCACCGAAGGCAAGGGCCTGAACATCGGCTACTTCGCGCAGCAGGAACTCGACGTGCTGCGCCCGCAGGACAACCCGCTGGAGCACATGGTGCGCATGGCGCGCGAACTCGGCAGCAATGCCAAGGAAGCCACCGGCGAGCAGGCCCTGCGCGGCTTCCTGGGCAGCTTCAACTTCAGCGGCGACATGGTCAAGCAGCCCGTGGGCACCATGAGCGGCGGCGAAAAGGCCCGCCTCGTGCTCGCGATGATGGTCTGGCAGCGCCCCAACCTGCTGCTGCTGGACGAGCCCACCAACCACCTGGACCTGGCCACCCGCGAGGCCCTGGCCGTGGCGCTCAACGAGTTCGAAGGCACGCTGATGCTGGTGAGCCACGACCGTGCGCTGCTGCGTTCGGTGTGCGACGAGTTCTGGCTCGTGGGCCGCGGCGTCGTCACCGACTTCGACGGCGACCTGGACGACTACCAGCGCTACCTGCTCGACGAATCCAAGCGCCTGCGCGAAGAGGCCAAGGTGGCCGTGCGCGAGGCGGACGCCGTGGCGGCGGCTGCTGCGGCCGCCGCAGCTGCAGCGCCAGTGAAGAGCAGCAACACCCCCGAGCAGCGCAAGCAGGACGCCCAGGAGCGCCAGCAGCGCAGCGAGCAGGCCAAGCCGCTGAAGAAGGAGATCGCGAAGATCGACGAGCGCATGGCCGCGGCCAGCACCGAGCGCAGCACGCTCGAAGCCAAGCTGGCCGAACCGCTGCCGCCCGCCGAGATCGCCGACGCCGGCAAGCGGCTGAAGGCGCTCAACGACGAGATCGCGCAGCTGGAAGAGCGCTGGCTGACGCTGTCCGACCAGCTCGAAGCGCTGGCGGCCTAAGCCCCCTGCCCGCGCGCGGCTTGCAACCGGCCAGCCTGCGCGGGCCGGGTAGCATGGCACGCTCAGGGAACCCGCCAAGGAGCCACGCTGCATGCCTTCTTCGATCGAACTCGCCCGGGGCGATGAAAAACTCATCGCGGCCATCCACCGCAGCCGACGCCTGATCGGCCGCAAGGCCCTCATGGCCGCCGCCGCCAGCGCCGTGCCGCTGCCCGGCGTCGACTGGATTGCCGACGCGGCACTGCTGTCGCGCCTGGTGCCGCAGATCAGCGCCGAGTTCGGGCTCTCGGTCACCCAGGTCGAAAAGCTCGCGCCGCACCAGCGCGAGCGCATCCAGAAGGCCGCGACCACGCTCGGCGCTCTGCTCGTGGGGCGGCTCGTCACGCGCGAGCTGCTCATGAAGCTGGCCCGGCACGCCGGCATCCGCCTCACCGCCAAGCAGGCCACCAAGTACGTGCCCATCGCCGGGCAGGTCGTGTCGGCCGCGCTAGGCTATGCCGCGCTGCGCGCGCTGGGCGAACAGCACATCAAGGACTGCGTGCGCGTGAGCACCACGCTGGCCCTGACGCCGCCCGAACCCGCCGAACGGCTCAAGCCGGCCTGATCTGGCCACTTCCGGCTCAATCGCCGGCTGGCGGCGGCCCGTAGTGCGGGGCCGGCCGCAGCGCCTCTTCCTTCATGCGCTGCTCGTAGGCGGCCAGCAGCGCGACGTAGTGGCGCGACATCACGTCGCTCACCCGCCCCAGCCCGATCTTGCTGACCGTGGGCTGCGGAATGCCCGTGCGTTCCTGGATCTGCTTTTGCGTCAATCCGAGCGCTCGCAGCGCCTGCACCAATTCGCGTGGCTTCATATCGATCCTCCCTTTTTTTCCTATTTTAGAGTCCAATACGAATATTCATCTGCGCTTGAATCTCCACCCCATGGAGACTATTGCTTCACGTGCCCTGGCCGCACGCAAATTCGCCAAGATGACGCAGAAGCAGGCCGAGGCCGCTTCGGGCGTCAAGCAGTCGAGCATCTCGAAGATCGAGCGTGGCGACACCAGCCGGTCGATGAGCGTGCTCGCCCTGGCACGCGCCTACCGCGCCGACCCGAACTGGCTCGACACCGGCGACGGCCCCGCCCCGTGGGACGAAGTGCAGATCCGCCTGGCACGCGACAACGCCCACGAGCCGCCCGGCCCCTACCGCGTCACCCGCATCGCGCCCATCGGCCCGGCCTTCGCGCCCCAGACGCCCGGCACCGTGCCGCTGATCTCGTGGGAGCAGGCCGGCGAATGGCGCGGCGCCGCATCGCCGCCCCGGCCCACGCTGGCCGAACGCTGGATTCCCTGCATCGCGCACCACAGCGCCGGCACCTACGCGCTGCGCGTGCGCGGCGACAGCATGACCTCGCCGCACGGGCACCTGAAGAGCTACCCGGCCGGATCGATCGTCTTCGTCGACCCGCAGCACACCACGCCCGATGACGGCGAGCGCGTGGTCGCCAAGCTCGACGACGACATCCGTGGCGAAGTCACCTTCAAGGTCTACAAGGAAGACGCGGGCCGCCGCTGGCTGCTGCCGCTGAACCCCGCGCACGAAGCGGTGCGCGTGCCCTTCACCGTGCTGGGCACCGTGATCGGCAAGTGGGAAGACGAAGACTGAAGGCCCAAAGGGCCTCTTTTCGCGAGGTCAGGTTGCGTACAGATTCGCCGGGCACAGTGAGGTTTCTCCCGGTGGCTTGCACCTCTGATCCTCCCTCCTCCAGCAAGTCACCTTCCAGCCCGCCCTCGTGCGGGCTGTTTTTTTGCCTGCACCGCTGCGCGCCGGGCAGAGGCCTTTGATGGGGTCGATTCTTTCTGGTATATAATTCGCGGTTGCCCGAAACTATCGGGCATTTGCCTGGCCAGGCAAGCTGAATCTCATACCAGCGCGTCGAAGTCATAGCGACGAGAAAAACAACAATGACTTCCGCAAACGAATCTTTGCCGTAGCGTGGACCGCGTAAGAGTTCACGACCACATTCCGACAAAAGCCCTCCTCGCGAGGGCTTTTTCATTTCTGCGCGCTGGCGCCCCCAAGGCGTCCGCCTTCCGTCAACCCCTCTTTTTTCCTACACGGTGTAACGGAATGCGACCTACGCAGTACCACGCGGGCCCAAGAGACGATTCGTTCACTGTCAGCACAGGGAACAAAGGGAATCACATGAGCCTCAGGGACATCCGCGAACGCTACGGCGTCAGCTTCGAAAGAGGAGCCCGCGTCATCTGCGGCGGCCGGCTCGGCACCGTCGCCGGCGCGAGCAATTCGCACATCCGCATCAAGTTCGACGGGCGCCAGATCAGCAGCCCGTGCGATCCCCTGGAGGTTCAGCCCTGCCACGAAGGCGCCGTGAACCTCTCGCCGCAGACCACGCAAGACTGGCACGCCCCGGCGTAGCCCTGCCTGCGTGCCCGACGGGGCACATCTTCCTTGGCGTCCACGGTGTGGCGCAGCCGTCGCGTAGCATCGGCGCGCACCCTCACACCGCCAAGGAAACCCATGAAGACACTGAAGAGGACACTGGCACTTGCGACGATCGGCCTGGCAGCCGTGGCCACGTCGGCGCAGGCGCAGACCCGACCCGTCGTGCAGTTCATCGCCACGGGCGGCACCATCGCGATGAAGATCGACCCCGTCACCAAGGGCGTGGTGCCCGCGATCTCGGGCGACGACCTGATGCAGACGGTGCCCGATGCCGGCAAGTACGCCACCATCGAGGTCAACAACTTCTCGGCCATGTCGTCCAACTACATCGAGGCGAAATGGTGGACGCGCCTGACCAAGGCCGTCGACGATGCGCTCGCGCGCCCCGAGGTGGCCGGCGTGGTCATCGCGCACGGCACCGACACCATGGAAGAAACGGCCTACTGGCTGGACCTGACCGTCAAGTCCGACAAGCCGGTGATCCTGATCGGCGCGCAGCGCAACGCCTCGTCGCCCGACTTCGACGGCCCGCGCAACCTGCTCAACGCCATCCGCATCGCCACCACGCCCGAAGCGCGCGGCAAGGGCGTGATGCTGGCGATGAACAACCAGATCAACGCGGCGCGCAACGTCACCAAGACGCACACCGCCAACGTCGAGACCTTCAATTCGGGCGACTTCGGCTTCCTGGGCGAGGTGTGGGACGACAAGGTCGTCTTCACGCGCGCGCCGCTGCGCCGCCAGCACATCGACATCGGCAGCGCCGAGATGCCGCGCGTGGAAATCGTCGCCATGTTCGGCGGCGCCGACGGCTCGCTCATGCGCTACGCCGTCGACCAGGGTGCCAAGGGCATCGTGGTGCAGGCGGTGGGCATGGGCAACATGAACGTCTCGATGTTCGAGGCGCTCAAGTACGCGCTGTCCAAGGGCGTGCCGGTGGTCGTCTCCACGCGCGTGCACAACGGCCGCACGCGCCCGGTCTACGGCTTCGTGGGTGGCGGCAAGACCAGCGACGAGGCCGGCGCCGTGATAGCCGGCGACCTGAGCCCGCAGAAGGCGCGCCTGCTGCTCATGCTCCAGCTGCACCGCGGCGTCACGGGCAAGGCCGAGCTGCAGGCCGCGTTCGACCGCTGAGCCCCGCGCACCGCGTCAGGCCGGCGCGCCGGCCAACGCATCGATCAGGGCGCGCGAGGCGGACGACAGCCGCCGGTGCGGCGCATAGATCACCGACACCGGCCGCGAACGCCCGCATGCCGGCGCCAGCACCTCCACCGCGCGGCCCTGCGCGAACAGCGGGCGCGCGATGAAGTCGTAGGTCTGGCAGATCCCGAGCCCGCTCAGCGCGAGCGCGACCACGCCCAGCACATCGTCCGATACCTGGAGGCTGCCGTGGGGCGTCCAGTCCACGTCGCGCCCGTCCTCCTGAAGAATCCAGGGCGCCACGCGGCCGGTGCTGGGCATCACGAAAGGCAGGCAGGCGTGCTGCGCGAGGTCGCCGATGCGCGCCAGCATGCCTGCGCGCGCGATGTAGTCCGGCGCGGCCAGCAGGCACATCGGCGCGTCCTCGAGCTTGCGCCCGACCAGGCCGCTGTCGGGCAGCGGACCCATGCGGATCGCGAGGTCGTAGCCCTCGGCCACGAGGTCGACGTTGCGGTTGGTGATGTTCAGCTCCACGCGCACCTGCGGGTGGCGGGTGCAGAAAGGCTGCAACAGCGCCGGCAGCCGGTGATGGGCGTAGGTGGTGGGCACGCTCAGGCGCACGCTACCGGTGAGCTCGTCGCCCTGCCCCTGCATCGCGCGCTCGGCATCGTCGATGAGCGCGAAGGCCGCACGCGACTGCTCCAGGTACAGCCGCCCCTGCTCGGTGAGGCTCAGGCGCCGCGTCGTGCGGCGCAGCAGCTGCACGCCCAGCCGCGCCTCCAGGCGCGTGATCGCGCGGCTGAGCACCGAGGGCGTCGTCGCCAGCGCCACGGCACCAGCCGTCATCGAGCCCTTCTCGACCACGGTGACGAAGGTTTCCACATCCCCGAGGTGATCGAATCGGCGGCTCATCTTGTCTCCTGAAGAACAAATGTTTTCCTGACTTGCCAGTTTATCGCCGGCAAGGCAATCAATACATTCGATCTCAAGGGCCACATGGCCCCGCCTCTTCACCTTTCTCCAGGAGCTACAGATGACTTCCACCACCACCGCCCCGTCGATCCGCCCCGTGCTCATGGTGCTCACCAGCCATGGCACCAAGGGCGCCACCGGCGGCGAGCCGACGGGCTTCTACCTCGGCGAACTGACCCACCCGCTGGCCGAGCTCGAAGCGGCCGGCATTGCGTTCGAACTCGCGTCCATCGAGGGCGGCGAGCCGCCGGTCGATGGCCTGGACCTTGGCGATGCGGTCAATGCGCGCTACTGGAATGACAGCGCCTTTCGCGAGGCCCTGCGCCACACGCAGCGCCTGGGCGATGTCGACGCCTCTAAGTACAGCGCGATCTTCTTCGCCGGCGGGCACGGCGCGATGTGGGACTTTCCGACCAGCCCCGACGCGGCGCGCGTGACCCGCGAGGTCTACGAAGCGGGCGGCGTGGTGGGCGCGGTGTGCCACGGCCCGGCGGCGCTGGTCAACGTGACGCTGGGCAACGGCGCCTACCTGGTCGCGGACAAGAACCTCAGCGCCTTCACCGACGACGAAGAACGCGCCGTCGGCCTCGCGCAGACCGTGCCCTTCCTGCTCGCCACCACGCTCGTGCAACGCGGTGCGCACCACCACCCGGCGCCCGACTGGACGGCCCAGGTCGTGGTCGACGGCCGGCTCGTCACGGGGCAGAACCCGCAGTCGGCCGCGGGTGTCGGCGCGGCGATGCGCGAGCTGCTGCTGCGCCAGAACTGAAAGGAAAGAACGTCCATGAACGCTCTCCACAAACTCGCCGCCACCGCGACCCTCGGCCTGGCCGCGCTCGGCGCGCAGGCTGCCAACGTGCTGGTCGTGCTCTCGGATGCCGACCACCTCGACCTGAAGGACGGCAAGGTCTTCGCCACCGGCTTCTATCTGAACGAGCTGATGCAGCCGGTGAAGCTGCTGCTCGACGCCGGCCACCAGCTGACCTTCGCCACGCCGCAGGGCAACGCGCCCACCGTGGACGCGTCGTCGGTCGACAAGATGTATTTCGATGGCGACGAAGCCGCCCTCAAACAGCACAAGGCGTTGCTCGACAAATTGAAGCTCACCTCGCGCACGGACTCGCCGGTGATCAGCCTGTCGCGCGTGGCGCAGATCGGCTACGCCCGCTTCGATGCCATCTATGTGCCGGGCGGCCATGCGCCCATGCAGGACCTGCTGACCAGCCCCGCGCTGGGCCGGCTGCTCGCGGACTTTCATGCGCGCCACAAGACCACGGCCCTCGTGTGCCACGGCCCGATCGCACTGCTCTCGACCTTGCCCGACGCACAGGGCTTTACCAACCGGCTCGCGGCGGGCGGCACGGTCGAGCAACGCCCAGACTGGGTCTACGCCGGCTACCGCATGACCGTGATCAGCAACCAGGAAGAGGAGCTTGCCAAGGCGGCGCTGCAGGGCGGCACGATGAAGTTCTATCCGCAGACCGCGCTGGAGCAGGCCGGCGGCGCCTACAGCAGCAACCAGGCGCCGTTCACGCCGAACGTGGTGATGGACCGTGAACTCATCACCGGGCAGAACCCGGCGTCGGCGCTTGGCGTGAGCCGCGAGCTGCTCAAGCGGCTCAGGCAACAGCCGGCGTCCTGACCGCCTGCCTGGCGTCGGACCCAAGAAAAAAGCCAGCTGTCAGGTTGACAGCTGGCTTTTCATATTTCGCATGGCTCGGTGGTAGGACGTACTGGATTCGAACCAGTGACCAACGGATTAAAAGTCCGCTGCTCTACCAACTGAGCTAACGTCCCGGAACCATTTTTCTTGCTTCTTGCCGACGTTGAATCCAGCAAAGCCTTGGATTATAGCGTGGTGTTTCTCGCAATTTCGTCGAGCACCCAGCCTGCCGCACATTGACCGAAGGTGGCGGTCACGCTGACCACCGATCCGTAGCCGTGGCAGTTGAGCGAACCGTCGCCCGCATCGATCTGGCAGGACGCATCGGGCGGTGCCACGCTCTCGCGGCTGAACACGCAGGCCAGGCCGATCTTGCGGCCTTCGCGCGGCGCGCCGTGCAGTTTGCGCAGCCGCTGCCGAAGCTGGGCCAGCAACGGGTCGTGGGTGACGAGCGACAAGTCGTCGATGTCGACCTTGTGCGCCTGCCGCTTGCCGCCCGCCGCACCGACCGTGATGAACGCGGTGCTGCGCGACACGGTGCGTGCCCAGGCGGCCATGGCGAGCTTGGCCTTCACCTGGTCGCAGGCATCGATGACCGCGTGCACCGGCCCGTGGGCGGCCTGTGCGGTCTCGAGCAGCGACGCCCAGTTGTCGGGCTCGACGAACTCGTCGATGGCGAGCACCTGGCAGTCGGGGTTGATCTGCGCGATGCGCTCGCGCATGGCCTCGACCTTGGCCTGCCCGACGGTCGAGTCGAGCGCGTGGATCTGGCGGTTGATGTTCGACTCCGACACGTGGTCGAGGTCGATGAGCGTCAGGCGCCCCACCCCGCTGCGCGCCAATGCCTCCACCGCCCACGAGCCCACGCCGCCGATGCCGACGACGAGCACATGCGCGTGGCGGATGCGCGCGGCACCGGCCACGCCGTACAGGCGCTCGAGGCCGCCGAAGCGGCGTGCAAAGTCAGGCGCCGCGGTGTCGGTGAGGACATCCGCGGCGGCCATGGGGAGGGACGAGGCTTCTTCAGCCGAAGGCATCATCGAAGCACTCTCAAGCGGAACACTCCGCCGAAACGGTCATTGCATCAACGCAGGCGCGACAGGCGCTCGCGGCCGGCCTGTGCGGCTTCCGACTGCGGGTAGGCCTTGGTCAGGTCTTCCAGCGTGCGGCGTGCGGCGCGCGTGTCCTTCAGTTCGATCTGGCAGTTCGCGATCGACAGCACGGCTTCGGGCGCCTTGGCATGGTCGGGTGCGAGCGAGAGCATCGAGCGGAAATTGGCGATGGCTTCGTTGTAGTTGCGCGTGGCGTACTGCGCATTGCCGAGCCAGAACAGCGCGGACGCGTTGTAGCCGCTTTGCGGATAGCGCTTCACGAACTCGGCGAAGGCGGTCTGGGCCTGGGCGAACTGGCCCGAGCGGAAGACGCCCAGGGCGGCTTCGAAGTCGGCTTTTTCCTTCGGATCGGCGTTGAACTCGCGGCCGTCGATCGAGACCTTGGAAGGCTCGTTCTGCTTGAGCTTGTCGTCGATCGTGGTCTGGCGCGACTGCATTTCGCTCAGCGTGCGCGTGAGCTGCTCGTTCTGGCCGGTCATGCGTGCCAGTTCGCCGCGCATCTGCTCGATCTGGCTTTGCAGGTCGAGCAGGCTGCGACGCAGCTGGCCGTTTTCGTCGGCCAGGCGCTGGTCGGTCTGCTGGCGCATGGCTTCGACGCGCTGACGCAGGTCGAGGATGGCGCGGCGCGCCTCGTCGTCCTCGAACAGCGCCGCCTGCGAGCCGGCCGACGCGCAGAACAAGGCGGCGGCGAGGGCCGCGCCTCGCCACAGGGCACGTGGTTGCATCACCGGGTGTAGCGGATTTCAGCGCGGCGGTTCTGCGCCCACACTTCTTCACCCGAGCCTTGGGCCGCGGGCTTTTCCTTGCCGAAGCTCACGGCTTCGATCTGGCTGTCGTTCACGCCCAGCAGCGTGAGCGCACGGCGCACGGCTTCGGAACGCTTCTGGCCGAGGGCCAGGTTGTACTCGCGGCCGCCGCGCTCGTCGGTGTGGCCTTCGATCGAGATGCGACGTTGCGTGGCGCCCTTGAGGAAGCGCGCATGGCCGTCGATCACCGACTGGAACTCGGGCTTGACCGTGTAGCTGTCGTAGTCGAAGTACACGATGCGTGCCACGCCGACCGGACCTTGCGCCGTGTTGGCGTTCGGGTCGATGGTCACCGGGGCCACGGCGGTTGCGCCGCCTTGCTGGCCGCCGGCCGTGCCGCTGCGGTCGGTGACCGGCGTTTCGTTGAGCTTGGTGCCCGACGAGCAACCGGCGATGAGCGCCACGATGGCGAGCGAATAGATCGTACGTTTCAACATTTGCGAACTCCTCAAGTAAATTTATCTGGTCAATGCTTATTGCTTTTGAAACGGACCCCAGTCCGGTTCACGGATGTCTCCCGCCTGGCCCGCGAGGCGGGCCTTGATCTTTCCGTCCAGCGTGGTCGTCATGAGCGCCTCGCGACCCTGCAGGTGCGTGGCATAGACGATCAGCTTGCTGTTGGGTGCGAAGCTCGGGCTCTCGTCGGCCGTGGTGTCGGTGATCGCGGCGACATTGCCGCTGGCCAACTCCATCACGTGGAGTTTGAACGCACCGCCGACCCGCGAGATGTAGGCCAACCACCGGCCATCGCCGCTGACAGATGGAGAAATGTTGTAGGTGCCGCTGAAGGTGACCCGCGTCGGGTTGCCCCCGCTGGCGCTCATCTTGTAGATCTGGGGCGCGCCGCCGCGGTCGCTCACGAAGTAGATCGTGCTGCCGTCCGCCGAGTACACCGGCTCGGTGTCGATGCTCGAACTCTGGGTGAGGCGGCGCGGTTCGCCGCCGCTGGCCGGGATGGTGTACAGCTGCGAGCCGCCGTCGCGGCTGAGCGTGACGGCCAGCGAGCCGCCATCGGGTGCCCAGGCCGGGGCGCTGTTGGAGCCCTTGAAGTTGGCGAGCAGCCGGCGCTGGCCGCTGGCCACGTTGTGCACGTAGACCACGGGCTTGCGCGACTCGAAGGACACGTACGCCAGCTGCTGGCCGTTGGACGACCAGCAAGGCGAGATGATCGGCTCGGGGCTGGCGAGCGCCGCCTGCGCGTTCTCGCCGTCGGCATCGGCCACCCACAGCGAGTAGCGGCTGCCGCCCTTGGTGACGTAGGCGATGCGGGTCGAGAAGATGCCCTTCTCGCCGGTCAGCTTCTCGTACACGTAGTCGGCGATGCGGTGAGCGGCCAGGCGCAGGTCGCCCTGCGGCACGGTGTAGCTCTGGCCGCCGAGGTCGCGGTCTTTCACGACGTCCCACAGGCGGAAGCGCACGTCGTAGCGGCCGTCGCCCAGCCGGCTCACGCTGCCCACCACGAGCGAGTCGGCGGTGCGCTGGCGCCACAGGGCGAGGTCGGGGCGCGAGGATTCGTCGAGCGCCTGGCCTGAGGCATCGACGCCACGGAACTGGCCGCTGCGTTCGAGGTCGGCCTGGACGATGTCGGAAATCTTCTGGGGCGAGGCGTCCTGCCCCCGGAAAGGCACGAGCGCGATCGGCAACTGCGTCAGCCCCACGCCCGACACCTCGACCCGGAACTGGGCCATGGCGGGAAGCATGGGAGAGGCAGCAAGGGCCGCGATGAGGCTGCGGCGTGCAATCAACGATGAAGAAGGAGTTGGGGAAAGATCTGGCAACGGCTTGTTCATGCGGTTCGGAGAGGTTTCCGGGTAAAAAGTTTCTCCCCGGCGTTTCACGGGCCACATGTTACACACTGGGTTGAACCCGCCGTCACAAAACGTTTATCCGGCGAAATGGTCCTACAGGCCTCTCGAAAGGCGGCCGGAGCGGCCCCGTAAAATCCGCCGCCATATGCAAGCATCCCCCGGCAGCGAGAGCGCCCGCCCTCCCCTCATGCGCCGGCTGGCGCGACTCATGACCTGGTTCGGCAGTTCGCGCCAATGGTGGGCCGTGGGGCTGATCGGCGCCCTGCTGGCCGCGCTCACCGAGCCGCTCATGGCCGCCCTGCTCAAGCCGCTGCTCGACCGGGGCTTCACGCGCGGCGAGATGCCGCTGTGGTTCATTCCGGCCGCCGTGCTGCTGCTGTTCGCTGTGCGCGGCATCGCCCAATTCATTTCGCAGTACGCGCTCTCGCGCATCGCCAACGAAGGCATGCAGAAGCTGCGCCGCGTGCTGTTCGAGCGACTGCTCGGCGCCGAGCTGGCGCTGTTCGCGCGGCAGTCGGCCAGTGCGCTGTCGAACACCGTCGTGTACGAGGTGCAGACCGGCGCCATGCTGCTGGTGCAGGCGCTGCTCGGCCTGTCGCGCGACGGCTTCACGCTGATCGCGCTGCTGGGCTATCTGGTCTACCTGAACTGGAAGCTCACGCTCATCGTCGCCTTCCTGGTGCCCAGCATCTCCTGGATCATGAAGGTGTTCTCCAAGCGCCTGTACAAGCTCACGCAGCAAGGCCAGCAGGCCACCGACGAGCTGGCCTACGTGGTCGAGGAAAACGTGCTGGCCCACCGCGTCGTGCGGCTGCACGGCGCGGAGCAGGCGCAGGAGCGCCGCTTCGAACAATTGAGCCAGCGCCTGAACCGCCTGGCCGTGAAATCGACCATCGCCCAGGCCGCCACCACGCCGCTGACGCAGATGATGGCCTCGCTGGCGCTGTCGGTGGTGGTGATGATCGCGCTGTGGCAAAGCGGCAAGCAGGGCTTCACGGTGGGCGGCTTCGTCGCCTACATCACGGCCATGCTGATGCTGATCGCGCCGATCCGCCGCCTGGCCGAAGTGGCCGGGCCGATCACGCGCGGGCTGGCCGCCCTCGAGCGCGGCCTGATCCTCATCGACGAGGTGGCGCCGGAATCGCAAGGCACCTTCAGCATCGCGCACGCCCAAGGCCACATCGAGCTGCGCAACGTGCAGGTCAGCTATCGCGGCGACGACGAACAGCGCGCGCTCGACGGCGTGAACCTCGTCATCGAGCCGGGCCAGGTGGTGGCCTTCGTCGGCCCCTCGGGCTCGGGCAAGACCACGCTGGTCAACCTGCTGCCGCGCTTCGTGCAGCCCAGCGGCGGCCAGGTGCTGCTCGACGGCCACGACACCAGCGAGTGGCAGCTCAAGAGCCTGCGCGCCCAGTTCGCGATGGTGAGCCAGGACGTGGTCATGCTCAACGACACGCTCGCCGCCAACGTGGCGCTCGGCGGCGACATCGACATCGCGCGCGTGCAGTCCTGCCTCGAGGCGGCCAACCTGAGCACGCACGTCGAGACCCTGCCGCAGGGCATCGACACCGTGCTGGGCCACAACGCCACGCAGCTGTCGGGCGGCCAGCGCCAGCGGCTGGCGATTGCCCGCGCGCTTTACAAGAACGCGCCCGTGCTGCTGCTCGACGAAGCCACGTCGGCCTTGGACACCGAATCGGAACGGCTGGTGCAGGACGCCCTGCAGCGCCTGATGCAGGGCCGCACCACGCTGATCGTGGCGCACCGCCTGTCGACCATCCAGCATGCCGACCGCATCATCGTGATGGAGCAAGGCCGCATCGCCGAGCAAGGCAGCCACGAGCAGCTCATGGCGAGCGACGGGCTCTATGCGCGGCTGCAGACGCTGGCGGTGCGCAGCGCGGCGCCGGGGCAGGACCCGACGCTCTGACCGTCAGCGCGCGGTGCCCGCCGCGCTGCGCGCCTTCTTCGCCGCTGGTGCGGCGTTCTGCGGCGGCAGCGTGCCATCGGACACCAGCACGCCCGTCGACAGGATGAATTCCGCAGCGCTTTCGATGTCGCCCTGCAGTGCGGCCCGGGCCTTGGCGCCGTCGCGGCGCTTCAGCGCAGCCAGCAGCGCCGCATGGTGCGACATCGCCACCTTGTCCCCCACGCGGCGCGAGCCGGCCCGCAGGTCGTAGTTGAGGATGGGGCCGATGCGCAGCCACAGCGCCTCGATCATCTGCAACAACACCGGCATGTCGGCGGCGGCGTAGACCGCGAAGTGGAACTCCTTGTTGAAGGTGACGAGCTTCGAGCCGTCCGGGCTGGCCGCATTCATCTCGGCCGCGAACTCGTCGTGCCAGCGCGTGATGTCGCGCAGCGCCACCGCGCCCGACGCCGAGGCCGCCAGCTCCGTGGCCAGCCCTTCGAGGTTGGTGCGGATGGTGGTGATCTCCTTGAACTGCGCCGCCGTCATCCGGGGCACGCGCAAGGTGCGGCTGGGCGTGAGTTCGAGCGCCTGCTCGGCCACCAGGCGCTGCATCGCCTCGCGCACCGGCATCACGCTCACGCCCAGCGCCTCGGCCGCGCTGCGCAATGAAATCTGCTCGCCCGGCATCATCTGCCCGCTCATCACGAGGTCGCGCAACTGGTCGTAGACGTTGGCGCTGAGCGTCTGGCGCTTCAGGGGAGTGACGAGATCGGTGAGGCTCATGCGTCGAAGTATATGGCCGGGGTATTCCCTATGAATTATCTGTGATCACAAATATACGATCTCCATCATTCCGAAATCGACCTCAAGGATCTCTTCAGCATGTGGAACAACAACTCCCTCGCCGGCCGGCGCGTGCTCGTCACCGCCGGTGCCAACGGCATCGGCCTGGACATCGTGCGCAGCTTCGCGGCGGCGGGTGCCAAGGTCTTCGTCTGCGATGTGCAGGCTGCCAGCCTCGACCAGCTCGCGCGTGAACTGCCCGAGGTGGGCCGCTGCGTTGCCGACGTGTCCAACGAGGACGACGTGGCCCGCCTCTTCGAGGCCGTCGACCGCGAACTCGGCGGCCTCGACGTGCTGGTGAACAACGCCGGCGTGGCCGGCCCCACCGGGCCGGTCGAGACCGTCTCGCTCGCCGACTGGGAACGCACGATGGCCGTCAACGTCACCGGCCAGTTCCTCTGCGTGCGGCTGGCCGTGCCGCGGCTGCGCAAGGGCCGCCTGCCCGCCATCATCAACCTGTCCTCGGCCGCCGGGCACCTGGGCATGCCGGGGCGCTCGCCCTACTCCGCCTCGAAGTGGGCCGTCATCGGCTTCACGAAAACGCTGGCGCTCGAACTCGGGGCCGACGGCATCCGCGTCAACGCGATCCTGCCGGGCGCGGTCGATGGCCCGCGCATCCGTGCGGTCATCGCCGCCAAGGCCGAGGCGCTGGGCAAGCCGCTCGACGAAGTGACGCGCGCCTACACCGCGCAGGCCGCGCTGGGCCGCATGGTCACGGCCACGGACATCGCGAACATGGCGCTGTTCGCCGCCAGCGACCTGGCCGCCAGCGTCACGGGCCAGGAGCTCGTGGTGGACGGCCACACGCAAGCACTGAGCTGATCCGCTCGCACGCCCTTTCCTTCCCTCTTCTTCTTTCCGGACACCTCATGGCCCAACGCCCCAAAGCCATCATCACCTGCGCCCCCACGGGCGCCATCCACACGCCCAGCATGTCGCCGCACCTTCCCGTGACGGCCGACGAGATTGCGCACGCGTCCATCGAAGCCGCCCGCGCCGGCGCCGCGATCCTGCACCTGCATGCGCGCGACCCGAAGGACGGCCGCCCGTCGCAGGACCCGGACCTGTTCCGCCCCTTCCTCTCGAAGATCAAGGCCGCGACCGATGCGGTGATCAACATCACCACCGGCGGCAGCCCGCACATGAGCGTCGAGGAGCGCATGCGCCCCGCCACCACCTTCAAGCCCGAGCTCGCGTCGCTCAACATGGGCTCGATGAACTTCGGCCTCTTTCCGATGCTGGAGCGCTTCAAGTCCTTCGAGCATGAATGGGAGCGTGAGCACCTGGAGAACAGCCGCAACCTGATCTTCAAGAACACCTTCGCCGACATCGAGAACATCCTCAAGCTCGGCAACGCCAACGGCACGCGCTTCGAGTTCGAGTGCTACGACGTGAGCCACCTCAACAACCTGCGGCACTTCCTGGACCGCGGGCTGGTGCAGGCGCCGGTCTTCGTGCAGACGGTCTTCGGCATCCTGGGCGGCATCGGCGCCGACCCCGAAGACCTGATGCACATGCGCCGCACCGCCGCGCGGCTGTTCGGCGACCGCTTCGAATGGTCGATCCTCGGCACCGGCCGCAACCAGCTGCCGCTGGCCACCATCGGCGCCGCCATGGGCGCGCACGTGCGCGTCGGGCTCGAAGACTCGCTGTGGATCGGCCCGGGCCGGCTCGCCGCGTCGAGCGCCGAGCAGGTGCTGCGCATCCGCGCCGTGCTGGAGGCGCTGAACATCGACATCGCGACACCCGCCGAAGCCCGCGAGATCCTCGGCCTCAAGGGCGCGGCGAACGTCGACTTCTAGCCCTGCGCCAGAACCACTGACCCGACTCGGCCCGGCCCACGACCGGGCCGCATCTGCACGCCCGCCGGCGCCCGCCGGCGACCTTCCGCCAGAACACGACAGGACAGGAGAGAGACATCCCATGCAACACCCATCCATCCCCGCCACGCCGCCGGGCCTGCGCGCCCGCCAGGCCGTCGACGAACAGGTCTCACTCAAAGCGCTGATCTTCCGCAAGCTCATGCCGCTGCTGGTGCTGGCCTATGTGATCAGCTTCATCGACCGCACCAACATCGCGCTGGCCAAGAGCCACATGGCCGTGGACATCGGCATCTCGGCGGCCGCCTACGGGCTGGGCGCCGGGCTGTTCTTCCTGAGCTACGCGCTGCTCGAAGTGCCCAGCAATCTGGTGATGCACCGCGTGGGCGCGCGCTGGTGGATCGCCCGCATCATGATCACCTGGGGCCTGCTGTCGGCCGGCATGGCCTTCGTCACGGGCGAGACCTCGTTCTACGTGATGCGCATCCTGCTCGGCGCGGCGGAAGCCGGCCTGTTTCCGGGTGTGATGCTGTACCTGAACTACTGGTTCGGCCGCAAGGACCGCGCACGCGCCACGGGCTACTTCCTGCTCGGCGTGTGCATCGCGAACATCCTCAGCGGCCCGGTCGGCGGCGCGCTGCTGCAGATGGACGGCCTGTGGGGCTGGCACGGCTGGCAATGGATGTTCGTGCTCGAAGGCCTGCCCGCCGTGGCGCTGGCCTTCGTGGTCTGGCGCAAGCTGCCTGACGGCCCCTCCAGCGCCAGCTGGCTCACGCGCCCGCAGGCGCAGGCCATCGAACGCCAGCTCGCCGCCGAACGCGCCGAGGACGTGGCCAACGGCCAGGTCGGCGAGTCATTCCGCGCCTGCCTGGTCGACCGGCAGATCTGGCTGGCGATCTTTGTCTACTTCTGCCACCAGATCAGCATCTACACGGTGATCTTCTTCCTGCCGAGCATCATCGGTACCTACGGCAAGCTCTCGCCGCTGGAGATCGGCGCGCTCAACTCGCTGCCCTGGGTGGCCGCCGCCGTCGGCGCCATTGCGCTGCCGCGGCTCGCGGTCACGCCGCAGCGCGGTCGGCTCCTGTTGCTGGTCGGGCTGGTCTCGATGGCGGTGGGTCTGTTGATCGCCGCCTTCGCGAGCCCGGCCATTGCGCTGGCCGGCTTCTGCCTCACGGGCTCGATGTTCTTCGTGGTGCAGTCCGTGATCTTCCTGTTCGCGTCCTCACGGCTGGCTGGCGTGGCGCTGGCAGGTGGACTCGCGTTGGTCAACACCTGCGGCCTCGTGGGCGGCTTCATCGGCCCGTCGGTGATGGGCTGGATCGAGCAGAGCACGGGCAGCACGAAGAACGGGCTGCTACTGATCGCCGGCATGCTGGTGGCCGCTGCACTGGCCAGCATCTGGATGCGGCAAGGCCAGGAATCGAAGCGCTGACCCGTCGTTGCAACGGGCCGCGCGCTCCTGTCGTCAGAGCAGCACGATGTCGTACTGTCCCTGCCCGATCGCCGGCTCCGACTGCAGCGAGATAGGCTTGCCGATGAAGTCGCTCAACCCGGCGAGGTGCTGGCTCTCTTCGTCGAGGAACAGCTCGATGACCTGCGGTGACGAGACGATGCGGAACTCGCGCGGCGTGAACTGCCGTGCCTCGCGCAGGATCTCGCGCATCACGTCGTAGGCCACGCTGCGCGCGGTCTTCACGATGCCCTGCCCGCCGCAGGCCACGCAGGGCTCGCACAGCATGTGGGCCAGCGATTCGCGCGTGCGCTTGCGCGTCATCTCGACCAGGCCGAGCTGCGAGAAACCGCCGGCCGTGGTCTTCACGCGGTCGCGTGCGAGCTGCTTGCGGAACTCGGCCAGCACCTGCTCGCGATGGTCGTCGCGCGCCATGTCGATGAAGTCGACGATGATGATCCCGCCCAGGTTGCGCAGGCGCAGCTGCCGCGCAATGGCCTGCGCGGCCTCGAGGTTGGTCTTGAAGATGGTGTCGTCGAAATTGCGCGCACCGACGAAGCCGCCGGTGTTCACGTCGACGGTGGTCAGCGCCTCGGTCTGGTCGACCACGAGGTAGCCGCCCGATTTCAGGTCGACGCGCCGGCCCAGTGCTTTCGCGATTTCCTCGTCCACCGAATACAGGTCGAAGATCGGCCGCTCGCCCTTGTAGTGCTGCAGCTTGCCGGCCGCCTGCGGCATGAATTCGAGGCCGAACTTCAGCAGCACCTCGAACTGCTCGCGCGAGTCGATGCGGATGGTCTGCGTGTCTTCGCTCGTCATGTCGCGCAGCACGCGCTGCAGCAGGCTCAGGTCCTGGTGCAGCAGCGACATGGCCGGCATGCGGCTCGAGGCCTCACGGATGCGCGTCCAGGTCTTGCGCAGGTAGGCGATGTCTTCGGCCAGTTCGGCGTCGGCGGCGTCTTCACCGTTGGTGCGCAGGATGAAGCCGCCCGTGTTCACAGGCACCACGCCACCGCTCTCGGCGGCCGCGGCCGCTTCGATGAGCGCCAGCATGCGGTTGCGCAGCGACTCGCGCTGATCGGGCGGGATCTTCTGCGACACGCCGATGTGGTTGTCCTGCGGCAGGAACACCAGCAGCCGGCCCGCGATGCTGATCTGCGTGGACAGCCGCGCGCCCTTGGTGCCGATCGGGTCCTTGATGACCTGCACCAGCAGCGACTGGCCTTCGAACACCTGCTTCTCGATGGGCACCATCGGCCCGCCGTTGCGGTGGTCGCGCTCGGGCGGCGCGGCGCTCGGGCGCGAGCCCGGCGTGAACGGCGAGACGATGTCGGCCACGTGCAGGAAGGCGGTGCGCTCCAGGCCGATGTCGATGAAGGCCGACTGCATGCCCGGCAGCACGCGCGAGACCTTGCCCAGGTAGATGTTGCCGACCAGCCCGCGCTCGAGCGTGCGCTCGACGTGCAGCTCTTGCACCGCGCCGTGCTCGACCAGCGCCACACGGGTCTCCTGCGGAGACCAGTTGATCAGGATGTCTTGCATGGATGTCTTAAGTATTGAAACCGACGCCTCGAAGCAGCTGCGCGGTCTCGAACATGGGGAGTCCCATGATGCCCGAATAGGAGCCGCTGATGTGCTCCACGAACGCAGCCGCCGCGCCCTGGATGGCATAGGCGCCAGCCTTGCCGAGCGGCTCGCCGCTGGCGGCGTAGGCCGCAACCTGCTTCTTCGTGAGCGTGGCGAAGCGCACGCGCGACACGCTGAGCGCCGCATGGCGTCGACGGCCGTTCTGCAGTGCGACCGCGGTGAGCACGCGGTGCGTGGCGCCGGACAGGTGCGCGAGCATGCGTTCGGCGTCGCGTGCGTCCTCGGGCTTGCCGAGGATGGTGCGACCGAGCGCGACCGTGGTGTCGGCGCAGAGCACGGGCGCATCGGCCAGGCCCAGGCGCTTGCGGCGCGCGACGGCGGCGTCGAGCTTGAGGGCGGTCACGCGCTGCACGTAGGCGGTCGGTGACTCGTTCGGCAGCAAGGCTTCGAGCGCCTCGGCGTCTTCGTCGGCACCGGCCAGCAGCAGTTCGTGGCGCACGCCGAGCTGGCCGAGCAATTGGGCGCGGCGCGGGCTTTGCGACGCGAGGTAGATGAAGTCAGGCAAGTTCAGGTCTCCGAGGTGGGCCCCACCGCCGGCCCCGTGATCATTCCCGGTGGTACGGATGGCCCGCGTTGACCGACCACGCCCGGTAGAGCTGTTCGACCAGCAGCACGCGCGCCATGGCATGCGGCAGGGTCAGGTCGGACAGGCGGATGCGTTCGTGCGCCGCGGCCTTGAAGGCCGGGTCGAGCCCGTCGGGGCCGCCGATGACCAGCGCCACGTCGTCGCCCTCGCCCTGCCAGGTCTGCAGCCGTGCGGCCAGCGCCTTGGTGGTGAGCGCGGTGCCGCGCTCGTCGAGCACGACGATGCGCATGCCGCGGGCGATGGCGCCCTCGATGCGCTCGCGCTCGGCGGCATACAGCGTTTCGAGTGTCTTGGAACCTCGCGGCTCGGTCTTGACGGCGCGCAGCTCGAGCTTGAGCTCGGGCGGGAAGCGCTTGGCGTAGTCGTCCCAGGCAGTCTGCGCCCAGTCGGGCATGCGCTGCCCGACGGCGACCACCAGCAGCTTCATGCGCGGCGGGCGGGTGCCTTCTTGGCCGGCGCCTTCTTCGCAGCGGTCTTCTTGGCGGCCGGCTTGCCGACGACCTTCACCGGCACGCGCGCGGTGCCCGTGGCGGACTTCTTCGCGGGGGCCTTCTTGGCGGCGGTCTTGCCTGCGGTCTTCGATGCGGCCTTCTTCGCCGGGGCCTTGGCGGCCTTGGCTTCCTGCTCGGCCGCGCGGATCGCGGTCTTGGCGGCGCTCGAGCGGCGCAGGCTCGGCGTCTTGGCGGCGGCCGTCTTCTTCTCTTCGGCGCCCTTGACGACGGACGAGGCGGTGGCCAGCGCGGGCTTGGTGGCGCCGAGCTTGGCGCGCACCGGCTTGTCGCCCCAGATCTCTTCGAGGTGGTAGTACTGGCGGATGGCGGGCTGCATGATGTGCGCCACGGCCGCGCCGCAGTCCACGATGATCCACTCGCCGTTTTCCTCGCCCTCGGTGCGCGGCTTGGCAAAGCCGGCTTCACGCACGGCGTCGCGCACGCTCGACGCGAGCGCCTTGGTCTGGCGGTTGGAGGTGCCCGACGCCACGATCACGCGCTCGAACAGCGGCGAGAGGTGCTCCGTGTCGAATACCTGGATGTCCTGCGCCTTGACGTCTTCGAGACCATCGATGATGGCTCGCTGGAGTTTTTGGATGTCTTTTTTGGCGGCGGCTTCAGTGGTCATCAGGCAGAGCGGTAGAGGTGGTGTTGGTCAATATAGCGTGCAACCGTGGGCGGAACCAGCGAGGAAATGTCCACACCCGACGCCACACGCCGCCGGATATCGGTGGCGCTGGTGTCCATGGCGGCAGGCAGTTCAAGCGCCTCGAAACGCGCGCCAGCCGGGAGGCCGGGCAGCTGTTTCGGATCAAAACGAGTGACGTCACCCGTCGATAGTGCGCGATACGCTACAGAAACGATAGCAATGCCGAGTATATCCTGCCAGCCGTGCCAGGTCGGCAAGGCCGCCGCCTGGTCCGCGCCCATCACCAGCACGAGCTGTGCGCCGGGCTGCTCTTTCTGCAATTCATGCAGCGTGTCGAGCGTGTAGGTCGGGCCGTCGCGCAACACTTCGCGGCTGTCGATGACGACCTTGCCTTGCAGGTTGCCGAAGGCCAGTTGCGCCATCGCCAGGCGGTCTTCCTTCGGCGTGAGCGTGCGGCTCTTGTGCCAGGCCTGCCCCGTGGGAATGACGTGCAACTCCGTCAGGTCGAGTTGCGCCAGTGCGGCTTCGGCCAGGGCGACGTGGGCGTTGTGCGGCGGGTCGAAGGCGCCGCCGAAGACGCCGATGCGCAAAGCGGAACCGGTGGGGCTCACACCCAGTCCCGGCGCACGATGAAGTCGCTGTACAGCGCGGCTTCGGGGCTGCCCGCTTCGGGCTGTTGCCGGTAGGCCCAGCTCGCAAGCGGCGGCATCGACAGCAGGATCGATTCGGTGCGCCCGCCCGACTGCAGGCCGAAGTGCGTGCCGCGGTCCCACACGAGGTTGAACTCGACGTAGCGTCCGCGCCGGTACAGCTGGAATTCGCGCTCGTGCTCGCCGTACGGCATGCCGCGGCGGCGCTCGACGATTGGCAGGTAGGCCTGCAGGAAGGCATCGCCGACCGAGCGGATCAGCGCAAAGCCGTTCTCGATGCCCCCCTCGGCGAAGTCGTCGAAGAAGATGCCACCGATGCCGCGCTGCTCGTTGCGGTGCTTGAGGAAAAAATACTCGTCGCACCACGTCTTGAAGCGCGGGTACTTGTCGGCGCCGAAGGGAGCGAGCGCATCGCGGCACACGGTGTGAAAGTGCACCGCGTCTTCTTCGAAGCCGTAGCACGGCGTGAGGTCCATGCCGCCGCCGAACCAGCACACGGGATCACCTCCGCCCGCGGGCTGCGCAGCCAGCATGCGCACGTTCATGTGGACGATCGGCACGTAAGGATTGCGCGGATGGAACACCAGCGACACGCCCATGGCCTCGAACGGCGCGCCCGAGAGTTCGGGGCGGTTCTGCGTGGCCGAGGGCGGCAGCTTGGCGCCGCGCACCTGCGAGAAGCCGACGCCGGCGCGCTCGAACAGCGCGCCGCCTTCGAGGATGCAGGTCAGGCCGTTGCCCTGCAGCGGCTCGCCGGGCTCTTTCTGCCAAGCGTCGCGCACCGCACTGCCGCCATCCGCCGCCTCGACCGCCGAGATGATCGATTGCTGCAGTCCGCGCAGGTAGTCGCCGACCGCCTTCGGCTGGGTGGCAGGCATCAGACGTGGGGCGTGTTGCGCGCGTTGACGGCGCGGTAGCCGATGTCCTTGCGGTACTGCGCACCGTCGAACTGCACGCGCGCCGCGACCTCGTAGGCGCGCTGCTGCGCCTGCTTGACGCTGTCGGCCAGCACGGTCACGCAGAGCACGCGGCCGCCGCTGGTCTTGAGCTCACCGTTCTCGAGCGTGGTGCCCGCATGGAACACCACGGCATCGGGTGCCTCGGCCGGGATGCCGCTGATGCGGTCGCCCTTGCGCGGCGACAGCGGGTAGCCGTGCGCGGCCATCACCACCCCCAGCGCGACGCGCCGGTCCCACTGCAGCTCGACCTGGTCGAGCGTGCCGTCGGTGGCGTGCCAGAACACCTCGAACAGGTCGGACTTCAGGCGCATCATGATCGGCTGCGTCTCGGGGTCGCCCATGCGGCAGTTGAATTCGAGCGTCTTGGGCTGGCCGGCCGCGTCGATCATGAGACCGGCATAGAGGAAGCCGGTGAACGGAATGCCGTCCTTTTCCATGCCGCGGATGGTTGGCAGGATGATCTCGCGCATCGCACGCGCATGCACCTCGGCCGTGACGACCGGTGCGGGCGAGTACGCGCCCATGCCGCCGGTGTTCGGGCCTTCGTCGCCATCGAGCAGGCGCTTGTGGTCCTGGCTGGTGGCCAGCGCGGCAACGTTCTTGCCGTCGCACATCACGATGAAGCTGGCTTCTTCGCCTTGCAGGAATTCTTCGATGACGACGCGTGCGCCGCCTTCGTTGTGCGACACGCCGAACTTGTTGTCGACCAGCATGAAGTCAACGGCTTCGTGGGCTTCCTGCGCCGTCATGGCAACCACCACGCCCTTGCCGGCGGCCAGGCCGTCGGCCTTGACGACGATCGGTGCGCCCTTGGCGTCGATGTACGCATGGGCGGCAGCTGCGTCGGTGAAAGCCTCGTATTCGGCCGTCGGGATCTTGTGGCGCTTCATGAAGGCCTTCGAGAAGGCCTTGGAGCTTTCGAGCTGCGCAGCCGCCTGCGTCGGGCCGAAGATGCGCAGGCCGTGCGCGCGGAACTCGTCCACCACGCCGGCCGCCAGTGGTCCCTCGGGGCCGACCACAGTCAGCGCGATTTTTTCGGCCATCGCCCACTCGCGCAGCGCGGCGGGTTCGGTGATGTCGATGCAGTCGTAGCGTTCGTCGCTCACGGTGCCGCCGTTGCCGGGCGCCACGTAGACGCGGCTGACCCGGTTGCCCTGCGCCAGCCGCCACGCCAGTGCGTGCTCGCGGCCCCCTCCTCCAATCACCAGTACCTTCATTCGCGGGCTTTCGTTTGTCGCTGTGGATCCATCATTCATTCGTTCAGTCGGACAGTGCGGCGTTGTGATAAACGTCCTGCACGTCGTCCAGGTCCTCGAGCACGTCGAGGAGCTTCTGCATCCTGGCGGCGTCTTCGCCGGTCACGTCCACGGTGTTCTCGGCGCGCATCGTGATTTCGGCGGCGTCGGGCTTCAGGCCCGCGGCTTCGAGCGCGTTCTTCACGGCCTCGAAGTCGCCGATGGCGGTGAGCACCTCGATGGCGCCGTCGTCGTCGGTGATCACGTCCTCGGCGCCGGCTTCGAGGGCCACTTCCATGACCTTGTCCTCGCTGGTGCCGGGCGCAAAGATGATCTGGCCGCAGTGCTTGAACTGGAAGGCCACCGAGCCTTCGGTGCCCATGTTGCCGCCGTGCTTGGAGAAGGCGTGGCGCACTTCGGCCACGGTACGCACGCGGTTGTCGGTCATGGTGTCGACGATGATCGCCGCGCCGCCGATGCCGTACCCTTCGTAACGAATTTCTTCGTAATTGACGCCTTCGAGGTTGCCCGTGGCCTTGTCGATGTTGCGCTTGACGGTGTCGATGGGCAGGTTGACCGCCTTGGCCTTTTCGACCGCCAGCCGCAGCCGGGGGTTGGCGCTGAGGTCTGCGCCGCCGGCGCGTGCCGCCACCGTGATTTCACGGATGGCGCGGGTCCAGAGCTTGCCGCGTTTCTCGTCCTGGCGGCCCTTGCGGTGCTGAATATTTGCCCACTTGCTATGTCCGGCCATGGCTTTCTCTCTCGCTGTCGTGTGTTTTCAAAGCAAGTGTGGAGTTTACTGTCCGGCGCACACAACGCTCCCCCGGCGCCCGGGATTTCGGCCCGGACCTTTTGGTGATAATTGTTCGATGACGCCATCGCCCATTGCCGGTACGGGAAATCCCGACGCCCTGCCGCCGCACGCCCCGCTGCCGCTGTACTACAACACCGAAGCGGAGCACCAGGCGTTCCTGCGGCGCATCTTCGACAGCACGGCCGCGGACTACGACCGCATCGAAGCCGTGCTGGCCTTCGGCACCGGCCCCTCGTACCGCCGCGACGCGCTGAAGCAGGCCGGTCTCACGGCGGGCGCCCAGGTGCTCGACGTGGGCATCGGCACCGGGCTCGTCGCCCGCGAAGCGCTGAAGCTCATCGGCTCCACCGGCAAGCTCACCGGCGTCGACCCCAGCGTGGGCATGATGGGCCAGGTCCGGCTGCCCGGCGTCGAGCTCATTCAAGGCGTCGCCGAGGCCCTGCCCCGGCCCGACGCCAGCTGCGATTTCGTGAGCATGGGTTACGCCATGCGCCACATCAGCGACGTGGCCGCCGCCTTTTCCGAGTTCCATCGCGTGCTGCGCCCGGGCGGGCGCGTGGTGGTGCTCGAGATCACCAAGCCCGAGGGCCGCATCGCCACCGCGCTGCTGAAAGGCTACATGCGCGCCGTGGTGCCGCTGATCGCCCGCGTGGTCGGCCGCCGCAGCGACACCTCGGAACTGTGGCGCTATTACTGGGACACGATCGAGGCCTGCATCCCGCCCGAGCGCGTCATGCAGGCCCTGGGCGCCGCCGGCTTCAGCGACGTGCGCCGGCATGCGAGCCTCGGGGTCTTCTCTGCCTACACCGGCCGCAAGCCCGAATCCACCGCCGACGAGGTTCGATGAACGTGCGCCCCCAGGACGACCGCCTTCATTCCCCCCTGCGCGTGGAGCGCCTCTCGCTGCCGGACAGCCTTGCGCTGGCCACGCACAGCCATGCGCCCTTCGCCGCGCTCGGCTACGGCACGCCGCACGGTGTCGCCTGGATGCCCACGGTCAACGCGCGCGTGCTGTCGCCGCAAGGCGCGATGGCCGACGTGTGGCACGTGGGCGACGGCACCCAGGTCCGGTCGGGCACCACCGGCATTGCGCGCTGGCGCACCGACGGGCACTGGCTGCTGGGCGCCATCGACCTCGATGAAGCCGTTGAGGGCCAGAGCCTGACCGAGCTTGCACAGCGCGCCTACCGCGACCTGTTCCGCACGCTCGACCAGGCCGACACGCCGCACCTCCAGCGCATCTGGAACTACCTGCCGCGCATCAACGCGGACGGCGGCGGGCTGGAGCGCTACCGCCAGTTCAACCTCGGCCGGCAAGAGGCCTTCTTCGAGGCCGGCCGCGCAGCCTTCGAGGGTGCCCCGGCCGCCTGCGCGCTGGGCATCCGCCAGGGTGCGCTGTCGATCCGTTTTCTCGCGGGCCGCGCCGCGCCGCTGCCGGTCGAGAACCCGCGGCAGGTGTCGGCCTACCGCTATCCCGAAACCTACGGCCCGCGCTCGCCGACCTTCTCGCGCGCCGCGCTGGCGGACATCGGCGACGGCCAGGTCGCGCTCTTCATCTCGGGCACGGCGAGCATCGTCGGGCACGAAACGGTGCACCACGGCGACGTGCGTGAGCAGGCCCGCGAAACGCTGCGCAACCTCGAGGCCGTGATCGCCTCCGCCCATGCGCAGACCACGGCGCGCTTCTCGCTCGATGCGCTCGACTGTGTGGTGTACGTGCGGCATCCGTCGGACACCGAGGCCGTGCGCGAAGTGATCGAAGCCGCGCTCGGCGCCCAGTCGCCGATGGCCCGCCATGCGGTGTACCTGGAAGCCGACATCTGCCGCAGCGATCTGCTGGTCGAGATCGAGGCCCACACGGTCGCCGCCGGCCGGCTGCAGGCCGCCTGAGCGGCCCGCCGTCCGCCTGCCCGACCGACACCACCCATGAACGTGCTGCGTCTTCTCACGTCGATCCCGCTCGCGCTGATGCTCTATGCGCTGCTGCTGTTTCTCGGCCTGATCTCGCTGGTCTGGAACCTGGTCGCCATGCTGCTGTACCCGGTGATGCCGGCCGCGCCGGCGCGCGCACTGGGCCGCATGACCATCGCCTTTGCCTACCGGATGTTCTGGTGGCTCGCCTCGGTCACCGGCATGATGCGCATCGACGCCTCGTGCCTGGACCCGATGCGCAACGAGCCCGGCGTGATCTTCGTGGCCAACCACCCGACCATGCTCGACGCACTGCTGCTGGTGGCGCGGCTGCCGCGCAGCGCCTGCATCATGAAGGCCGAGCTGATGGGCAACATCTTCCTTGGCGCCGGGGCCCGGCTGGCGCGCTACATCAGCAACAAGTCGGCCCGCACGATGGTGCGCCTGGCGGTCAACGACCTGCGCCAGGGCGGCCAGCTCGTGATCTTTCCCGAGGGCACGCGCACGGTGACGCCGCCGCTGAACCCCTTCCGCCCCGGCACCACGCTGATCGCCAAGCTGGCGCAGGCGCCGATCCAGACCGTGTTCATCGACACCGACTCGCCCTACCTCGGCAAGGGCTGGCCGCTGTGGCGCGTGCCGCCGCTGCCCATCGTCTTCACGTTGCGGCTGGGCAAGCGCTTCGCGCCGACGCAGGACAGCGACGCGTTGCAGGTCGAGCTGGAACACTATTTCCGTCAACACATGGAGCAGCGCGCCACCGACGCGTCCCCCGAATGCCAGCAGACGCCTCGCGCACCCACCTTGTCCTGATCCCCAGCTACAACACGGGCGAGCGCCTGTTCTCGACGGTCGCCGCCGCGCGGGCCCAATGGAACCCGGTGTGGGTGGTGATCGACGGCAGCGACGACGGCACGGGCGAGCGGCTGCAGCAGATGGCTGCGGGCGATCCGGGGCTGCGCGTGTGGGTGCTGCCGCAGAACCAGGGCAAGGGCTCGGCGGTGCTGCACGGCTTGCGGGCCGCGAAAGAAGCCGGCTTCACGCACGCGCTCACGATGGATTCCGACGGGCAGCATCCGGCGGACCTGATCCCCTCTTTCATGCGAGCCTCGCTGGCGCGGCCCGAGACGATGGTGCTGGGCCGGCCCGTGTTCGACGCCAGCGCACCACTTTTGCGGGTGCGCGGGCGGCGGGTGTCGAACGGCTGGACGCAGCTCGAGACGCTGTTCGCGGGCGTGGGCGATTCGCTCTACGGCTTTCGCGTGTACCCGGTGGTCGACTTGATCGCTGTGATGGCGCGGCAACCCTGGATGCGGCGCTTCGACTTCGATACCGAGGCGGTCGTGCGGCTGGCCTGGCGCGGGGTCAAGCCGGTGAACATCGATGCGCCTGTGAAGTACCTGACGGCGGAGGAAGGCGGGGTGTCGCACTTTCGCTATGGGCGGGACAACGTGCTGCTGACTTGGATGCACACGCGGTTGATGGTCGAGTTTGTCTTGCGGTTGCCTGGGTTGCTCTTTCGCAAATTGCGGGGGGCGCCGCCGTTTCAGGCCTAGCCTCTTTTTGAGGGGCGCCCGGCAGGCGGTACGGCGCGGTCGGCCCCACTGTGCCGGCCGCTTCGCGGCTGCCCTGCGGTGCTCGCGTTTCGCGGGGTCTCGCAGAACTCGCCTGCGGCTCAAACAGCTGCGAGCCCTGATCCGCGAAACGCTGCGCTCCTCGGCGGCACAGAGGGGCCGCCCACACCGCACCGCCTGCCGGGCACCTGCTGTGGTGTGGGAGCTCTTACTCTCTTCCTACTCGACGATGGCCGCGCCGCCCAACGCCTTGTACAGCGTCATCGTGGCGTTGAGCTGGTTCAACCGGTTCTGCGCCACGGACACCTCTGCGGCGCGGCGCTTGTCCTTGGCATCGAGCACCGGCTGCAACGCGGTGGCGCCAGCGCGATAGCGTACTTCCGACAGGGCCTCCGCGCGTTGCGCCTGTTGCAGCGCCAGGGCCAGCTTCACGCTTTCGTCTTGCAACTGCGTTCGTGACGACAGCGTGTTCTCGACCTCGGACAGCGCGGTGTACAGCGACTGGCGGAATCCGACGACCGCTTCTTCATACTGCGTCTGCGACACGGCGACGCTCAGCCGCGCGGTGTTCCACTGCAGGAAGGGCAACACCAGACCGGCGCCCAGCGTGGCGATCGGGTTCTTCAGCACCTCGCCCAGGGCATTGCTCCCCGCGCCCAGCGAACCCGTGAGGCTCAGCACCGGATAGAAGCTGGTGCGCGTGGCATCGACGTTCGCCAGCGAGGACCGCAGACGCTGCTCCGCGGCGCGCAGGTCGGGCCGGCGGGCCAGCAGGCTGGCGGGCAGTCCGGCATCGATCACGGGCAAGGCGGTGTCCGGCAGTTGTGAGGGCTCTTCCCTCGGGGCATCGGGCGGCATGTCGAACAGGATGGCTAGTGCGTTGCGCGCCTCGACACGCTGCTGCAGCAACTGCGTGTGCGCGGCCTCCTGGCTCGCGAGGTTCTGGCCGGCCTGCGCGACGTCGAGGCCGGACACGGCGCCCGCCGCATATTTGGCGCGCACCAGCGCCTGGATGCGCCGTGCGTCGGCCATGCCCGCTTCGCTCAGCGCGATGCGGTGGTTCAGGTAGCCGGTCTGCCAGTACAGCCCGGCCGTGGTGCCCACCAGCGCCAACGCCGTAGCCTCGCGGTCGGACTGGGTGGCCTGCAGCTCCCAGTCGGCAACGCTGCGCTGCGCCGACAGGCGGCCCCACAGGTCGACTTCGTAGCTCAGGCTCAGCAAGGAGCTCGCGCTCGATGCGGCCACGCCGCCGCGCTTCAGGTCGAAGCTGCGTTGGGTGCCCAGCTGCCCCGTCACGCCGGGCGTGAGGTTGGTGTTCGCCAAGCCGGCCTGCAGCTGCGCCCGCTGCACGCGGATGCCGGCGGCGGCCAGGTTGTTGTTGGTACGCAAGGCGCTGTCGATGAGGGTGTCGAGCCGCGCGTCGTGGAAGGCGGTCCACCAGCGCGCTTGCGGCACGGTCGCTGCGTTCTGCGGCAGCGGCTGTTGCTGCTGCCAGGCCTGCGGCACGCCGAGCGGTCGGTGTTCGCGCCGCTCCGGTGCGAACAGCGTGCAGCCGCCGAGCGCCAGTGCGATGGCGAGCGCCCCCAGGGTCGGTCGCGCGCTACTCACGCGCCAGTGCCTCGATGGGGTCGAGCCGCGCGGCGTTGCGCGCCGGCAGGTACCCGAACAGCACGCCGATGAGCGACGCGCACAGGAAGGCCGACACCACGGCCCCGAGCGAAAAGATCATTTGCCATTGCTTCACGAACAGCGAGAACACAAAGCTGATGCCGTACGACAGCAGCACGCCGATGAAACCACCGACCAGGCACACGAGCACGGCCTCGGTCAGGAACTGCTGCAGCACGTCGCTCTGGCGCGCGCCCACGGCCATGCGGATGCCGATCTCGCGGGTGCGCTCGGTCACCGAGACCAGCATGATGTTCATCACGCCGATGCCGCCCACCACGAGCGAGATCACCGCGATCAGCGACAGCAGCAGCGTGAGCGACTGGCTCGTGCGCTCGGCCGTCTTCACGATGCTGTCCATATTGAAGGTGAAGAAATCCTTGCCGCCGTGGCGCAGCGTGAGCAGCCGCACGATGCTCTCTTCGGCCGCCTTGGTCGGCTGGTCGTCGCGGATGCGCACGGTGATGCTGTCGAAGTGCTGCTGGCCGAACAGGCGGCTTGCACCCGTGCTGTAGGGCAGCCAGATGTTGAGCGACTTGTTCTCGCCGAACATGCTCTTCTTTTCCTGCGCCACGCCGATCACGGTGCACGGCAGGCTGCCCACCAGGATGATCTTGCCGACCGGATCGGTGCCGTCGGGAAAGAGCTTGCGCCGCGTGTTCTGGTCGATCACCACCACCTGCGACTGGTGCCGCACGTCGTTGGCGTCGAAGTCCGTGCCGCTGGCCATTTGGATGTCGCGCACGCTGAAGAAGTTGTCGCTGACGCCGTTCACGTTGCCGTTCACGTCGGCGCTGCGGTAGCGCAGGCGCAGGCTGCGCATGGTGGTCGGCGTGACGCTGTGCACGTAGGGCTGCGCGGCGATGGCCTGCAGGTCGGCGGGCAGCAGCGTGCGGATGCTCGCGGCCTTGTCGTCGCCGAAGTCGTGGCCCGGGTAGATGTCGAGCGTGTTGGTGCCGATGGCCTTGATGTCGGCCAGCACGAAGCGCTTGGCGCCCTCCCCGATGGCCACGATCGACACCACCGAGGTGATGCCGATGATGATGCCCAGCATGGTCAGCGCCGTGCGCATGCGGTGCGCCATCATCGAGCGCCAGGCCATGCGGAAGGCTTCGGAGAAACGCGCCCAGCCGGTGCTGAAGCGCGCGATGCCCAGTGTGGGGCGGGTCATCGCGGGCGGCGTGGGGGTGTCGTCGCCTACGGTCTGCGCGGGCGCGACCGCGGTCGGCACGTTCGGCCGGTCGCCGACGATCACGCCGTCGGCGATCTCGATGATGCGTTCGGTGCAGCGTGCCACCTGCATGTCGTGCGTCACGATGATGATGGTGTGCCCCTGTGCATGCAGCTCGCGCAGGATGCCGATGACCTCCTGGCCGCTCTTGCTGTCGAGCGCGCCGGTGGGCTCGTCGGCCAGGATGACCTGCCCGCCGTTCATGAGCGCGCGCGCGATGCTCACGCGCTGCTGCTGGCCGCCCGAAAGCTGGCTCGGCCGGTGCTCGGTGCGGTCTTCGAGGCCCAGGCGCGCGAGCAGTTGACGCGCCCGCGCGTCGCGCGCCGAGCCCTCGGTGCCGGCATACACGGCGGGCACCTCGACGTTGCCGGTGGCCGTCAGGTGCTGCATGAGGTGGTAGCGCTGGAAGATGAAGCCGAAGTGCTCGCGCCGCAGCGCGGCGAGCGCGTCGCTGTCGAGCGTGCCGACGTCCTGGCCCGACACGGTGTAGGTGCCGGTGCTCGGCCGGTCGAGGCAGCCGAGGATGTTCATCAGCGTCGACTTGCCCGAGCCCGAGGCGCCGACGATGGCCAGCATTTCGCCGTGGCCGATGTCCAGGTCGACGTCTTTCAGCACCTGGACCTCCTGCTCGCCCGAGGGAAAGCTGCGGCCGATGCCGCGCAGGGTCAGCAGCGGCTGCGTCACTGGCGCGGCCTCCGGTTGCCGCTGTCATTGCCGTCGATCTTCTCCAGCGCCGAGGCGTCGCCGGTGATGACGTTGTCGCCCTCCTTCAGGCCTTCGAGCACCTGCGCCTGGAAGTTGTTGCTGATGCCCACGCGCACCTGCCGCTTTTCCACGCGCTGGTCGGGCAGGAGCACGCGTACTTCGTGGCGGCCGTCCTTGTCGCGCGTGCCGAGCGCGGTGAGCGGCACGGTCAGCGCCTGCTTGGCCTCGCCCAGCAGGATGGCGACCTGCGCCGTCATGTCGACGCGCAGGGTGCGCTCGGGGTTGGGCACGTCGAACAGCGCGTTGAAGAACACGGCGTTGTTTATCTTCTCGGGCGAGGGCTGCACCGCGCGCAGCGTGCCGTGGTAGCGCGTGTCGGGGTCGCCCAGGATGGTGAAGTACACCGGCTGGCCGGCCTTCACGCGCACCACGTCGGCCTCGGACACCTGGGCCTTCACGGTCATGGTCGACAGGTCGGCCAGCTTCATCAGCGTGGGCACCTGGAACGAGGCCACCACGGTCTGGCCTTCGAGCGTGCTGATGGACACCACGTCGCCGTCGATGGGCGCAACGATGCGGGTGTACGACAGGTTGGTCTGCGCCGAGGCCAGGGCGAGCTTCTGCTGGCGGATCTGTGCGTCGAGCGAGACGGCGTCGGCGCGCAGCGCGCGCAGCTCGGTGTCGGCGCTTTCCAGGTCCTGGCGCGCGGCGGCGTCCTGCGCCAGCATCTCGCGCTGGCGCGCCCAGGTGAGCTCGGCCTGCTTCACGCGCACGTCCTTGGCGAGCTTCTGGGCCTGCAGGTTCTCCAGCTTGGCCTGTTCCTGCGCGAGCGTGTTCTGCGAGATGACGGGGTCGATCTCGGCCAGCCAGTCGCCCTTCTTCACCGTCTGGCCGAGCACCACCTTCAGCGACTTGAGCTGGCCCGACACCTGCGCGCCCACCTCGACCTGCTTGAGAGCCTGCAGCACGCCGGTGGCGAGCACCGCGTTCTCCAGGTCGCTGCGCTGCACGGTGGCGGTCAGGTAGTCGCTTTTCTTCGGCGGGCTCAGCCAGAAGAAGGCCGCGATGGCCAGCGCGACGAGCAAGGCCAGGCCGACAAGGAGCTTGCGCGATCGTCGCGAAGGAGTGGTGGGCATGCAGTGAAGAAGTGGGATGAAACGGGCGGCGAAGCCCGGGAAGGGATGCGGTTCATCCTAGCCCCGGTTGCTGAAGGCCTGCTAAAGCATGCGTTTTGGTGGGCTTTTTGCACGGGCCTGCGCAGCGGACCCTGAAAGCGGCGTGGCCCGCTGCCCTCGAAGGACAGCGGGCCACGCCGCAAAAGACTACTGAAAAAGAACTCAGCGCGCGGTGCGCCGGCGCAAGAGCAAGGTGAGGAGCAACAGCGCCAGCACCGTGAACGCGACGAACGACCAGTTCGCCAGCGTCAGGCCGAGCAGCGACCAGTCGATCTTGGAACAGTCGCCGCCACCGCGGAAGATCATCGGCAGCGCGCGCTTGAGCGGGAAGGTCTCGATCATCCCGTACAGGTCACGCCCGCACGAGACGACCTCGGGCGGATACCACTGCAGCCAGCTCTGCTGCGCCGCCGTGTAGGCACCGCCCACCGCCGCCGCCAGCGCCAGCACCCCGCCCGTCACCTGCAGGCCGCGGCTGTTGAACAGCGCCGCCAGGCCGGTGAACAGCGCCACCAGCATCAGCGCATAGCGCTGCACGATGCACATCGGGCAGGGTTCGAGCCCGACCACGTGCTGCAGATACAGCCCGAAGGCCAGCATGAGGACACAGGCCAGGCAGATCAGCCCGAGCGCGCGGCGCGGCGCGCCGAAGTACCAATGGATCAAGGAGATACCCAATCTTCTTCTACGAACACCCTGGCCTTGCGGGGGTTGGCGACGACGGTGTCGCCTTCCTTCAAGCCCAGGTCGCGGAACTGTTGCGCAGGGAGTTGCGCTTCGATGATGGTTCCGGAGCCCGGATTATCTGGATTCGTTTCAGTGGGCTCAAGTTCCAGCCGCGCGATCGGTCCGACCACGATCGCGCGCGACAGCGTGGCGACGATGCCCGTGGCACCCGACACGTAGCGTGTCACATCCAGGTCATGCGGGCGCACGTAGGCCAGGGCCTTGGCGTCGCGCGCGCTGCTGTGCTCGGGCGAGTCGATGCGCATGCCGTCCAGTTGCACGGCGCCGTTGTCGGCCCGGCCGTGGAACAGGTTCACGTCGCCCAGGAAGCCGTACACGAACGGGCTCGCGGGCTTGTCCCACACGTCCTGCGGCGAGCCGACCTGCTCGATGCGGCCCTTGTTGATGACCACCACGCGGTCGGCCACTTCGAGCGCTTCTTCCTGGTCGTGCGTGACGAAGATCGAGGTGACGTGCAGCTCGTCGTGCAGCCGGCGCAGCCAGCGGCGCAGTTCCTTGCGCACCTTGGCGTCGAGCGCGCCGAAGGGTTCGTCGAGCAGCAGCACCTTGGGCTCCACCGCCAGCGCGCGGGCCAGCGCGATGCGCTGGCGCTGGCCGCCGGACAGCTGCGACGGGTAGCGGTCGGCCAGCCAGTCCAGCTGCACCAGCTTGAGCAGGTCGGTCACCTTGGCCTTGATCTGCGCGTCGCTCGGGCGCTCCTTGCGCGGCTTCACGCGCAGGCCGAAGGCCACGTTCTCGAACACGGTCATGTGGCGGAACAGCGCGTAGTGCTGGAACACGAAGCCGACCTGGCGCTCGCGCACGTGCACGTCGGTCGTGTCTTCGCCCGAGAAGTGGATGCTGCCGGTGTCGGCTGTTTCCAGGCCCGCGATGATGCGCAGCAGCGTGGTCTTGCCACAGCCCGAGGGGCCGAGCAGCGCGACGAGTTCGCCCGACTCGACGTCGAGGTTCACGTTGTTCAGCGCGCGGAAGTCGCCGAACTGCTTGCTGATGTTGCGGATTTCGATGCTCATGGTCTTGTTCTCTCGTCTTCTCAGGCCGCCGAAGGCTCGGGGGGACGCTCGGGCGGCAGCTCGGCGATGGCTTTCATTTCGCGCTCATGGCGCCACTCGATGACCGACTTGATCACCAGGGTGACCAGCGCCAGGATCGCCAGCAGCGAGGCCACCGCGAAGGCGGCCACCGACTGGTATTCGTTGTAGAGCACCTCGACGTGCAGTGGCATCGTGTTGGTCTGGCCACGGATGTGGCCCGACACCACCGACACCGCGCCGAACTCGCCCATGGCGCGCGCATTGCACAGGATCACGCCGTACAGCAGGCCCCACTTGATGTTGGGCAAGGTCACGCGCCGGAAGGTCTGCCAGCCGGTCGCGCCGAGCACGATGGCGGCCTGCTCCTCGTCGGTGCCCTGCGCCTGCATCAGCGGAATGAGTTCGCGCGCAATGAAGGGAAAGGTCACGAACACGGTGGCCAGCACGATGCCGGGCACGGCGAAGATGATCTTGATGTCGTGCTCCGCCAGCCACGGGCCGAACCAGCCCTGCGCGCCGAACACCAGCACGTAGATCAGGCCCGCCACCACCGGCGACACCGCGAACGGCAGGTCGATCAGCGTGGTGAGAAAGGCCTTGCCGCGGAACTCGAACTTGGCGATGGCCCAGGCCGCGGCCACGCCGAACACGAGGTTCATCGGCACCGCGATGGCCGCGGTGATGAGCGTGAGGCGGATGGCGCTCCACGCATCGGGTTCCTTCAGCGCCTCGAGGTAGGCATTGAGGCCCTTGCGCAGCGCCTCGACCGCCACGGCCGCCAGCGGCAGCACGAGGAACAGGAACATGAACGCCAGGGCGACGCCGATCAGCGTCCAGCGGACCCAGGCCGACTCGGTGGTGCCGGCCTGCGCGCGGCGGATGATTTTCGAAGGTGCGCTCATGTCATGCCCCCGCGCGCTTGCGCTGCCAGGCCTGCAGGCCGTTGATGACCAGCAGCAGGATGAACGACAGCACCAGCATCACCAGCGCGACCGCGGTGGCGCCCGTGTAGTCGTACTGCTCCAGCTTGCCGATGATGATGAGCGGCGTGATCTCGGAAATCATCGGCATGTTGCCGGCGATGAAGATCACGGAGCCGTACTCGCCGATGGCGCGTGCGAAGGCCATCGCAAAGCCCGTCAGCAACGCGGGCGCGATCGACGGAAAGATCACCTTGGTGAAGGTCTGCAGGCGCGTGGCGCCCAGCGAGGTGGCGGCTTCTTCGAGTTCCTTCTCGGCGTCTTCGAGCACCGGCTGCACCGTGCGCACCACGAAGGGCAGTCCGATGAAGATCAGCGCGATCACGATGCCCGCCGGCGTGAACGCCAGCTTGATGCCGTGCGGCTCCAGCAGTTGCCCGATCCAGCCGTTGCCCGCGAGCAGCGCCGTCAGCGAGATGCCGGCCACGGCCGTGGGCAGCGCGAACGGCAGGTCGACCAGCGCATCGACGATGCGCTTGCCCGGGAACTTGTAGCGCACCAGCACCCAGGCCACGAGCAGGCCGAACACCGCGTTCACCATGGCGGCGATCAGCGAGGCGCCGAAGGTCAGGCGGTACGAGGCCATCACGCGCGGCGCGGTCACCGACACCCAGAAGTGCTCCCAGGTCATCGTGAAGGTCTTGAAGACCAGCGCCGACAGCGGGATCAGCACGATCAGGCACAGATAGAAGACCGTGAAGCCGAGCGTGATGTGGAAACCGGGCAGCACGCGCTTGGCGCCCCCTGCCCGGTTGGCACGTGAAAAAGGCGCTCCCGCAGTTGGGAGCGCCGACGAAGTCACACCACTCATGATGAAAACGGTCCGTTGTTGATTCGCTGGTCCCTTCGTGGGACACCGCGGAACCGGCTTTGCCGGGCCGCAGGTGTCGCCCCCTGCAAGGGGGTTGGCGAAGCGACACGAAGTGCGCGAAGACTGGGGGTGTGCTTCACTTGCCGCCGGGCGTGTAGAGCTTGTCGAACTGGCCGCCGTCATTGAAGTGCACCTTCTGCGCTTCGCTCAGGCTGCCGAACAGTTCCTGCACCGTGAACAGCTGCAGCGGCTTGAAGGTCGATGCGTACTTCTTGAGCACGGTCTGCGAACGCGGGCGCAGCGCATGCTTGGCGGCGATTTCCTGCGCTTCTTCGGAGTACAGCCAGTCGAGGTAGGCCTTGGCCAGCTCGCCCGTGCCCTTCTTCTTGACGGTGCGCTCGACGATGGCGACCGGGTTCTCGGCCACGATGGAGATCGACGGGTAGACCGAGTCGACCTTGCCGGTGCCGAATTCGCGGTCGATCGAGACCACTTCCGATTCGAAGGTGATCAGCGCGTCGCCGATGTTGCGTTGCAGGAAGGCGGTGGTCGCGTCGCGGCCGCCGCGTGCCAGCACCGGCACGTTCTTGAACAGCTTGCCGACAAACTCGGCAGCCTGGGCGTCGGTGCCGCCCTTCTTCTTGATGTAGCCCCAGGCGGCCAGGTAGGCATAGCGGCCGTTGCCGCCGGTCTTGGGGTTGACGATCACGACCTGCACGCCCGGCTTGACCAGGTCGTCCCAGTCCTTGATGCCCTTGGGGTTGCCGTTGCGCACCAGCAGCAGCATGGTCGAGGTGGTGGGCGATGCGTTCTCGGGGAACTTCTTGTTCCAGTCCTTGGCGACCACGCCGGCGTTGGCCAGGAAGTCGATGTCGGTCGAGGTGTTCATGGTCACCACGTCGGCATCCAGGCCGTCGGCCACGGCGCGTGCCTGGGCGCTGGAGCCGCCGTGCGACTGGTCGATCTTGACGTCCTTGCCCGTGGTCTTCTTGTAGTTCGCCACGAAGGCCGCGTTGTAGTCCTTGTAGAACTCGCGCGCCACGTCGTACGAAGCGTTCAGCAGGCCCGTGCCTTGGGCAAAGGCCGTGTTGCCGGCGAGTGCGGAGGACGCCAGCGCGAGCACGGCGACGAAGGTCTTGATTCTGGAAGTCATGTGGTTGCCAGGTTGTCTGAAAATTCACGACCGGCCGACCAGGCGGCGGGTTCGTCGGTCAACGATTGCAGCAGGGCCAGGCCGAGCGGCCAGTCTCCGTGCCCCGAATCGATGTTGATGTGCCCCGCATTCTGCATGCGCACGAACTCGCTGCCCCAGGCGCGCGAATAGGCGCCCGCCAGGCGGATCGGGCAATAGGGATCGTTGCTGCTCGCCACCACGATGCTGCGGTACGGCAGCGCCGCATACGGCACGGGCGCGAAGTCAGACAGCACCGCGCGGCGCTCGGGGTCGGCCGGCGCCACCAGCAGCGCGCCCTGGATGCGGGCGGCGGCCTCGGGCGGCAGGTGCGCCGTGGCGATGCAGCCCAGGCTGTGCGCCGCGATGACCACCGGGCCTTCGCTTTCGAGCACGAGCTTGGCCAGCGCGGGCACCCAGGCATCGCGCTTGGGCGAGGCCCAGTCGTCCTGCGCCACCCGCGCCGCGCCCGGAATGCGTTCTTCCCACAGGCTCTGCCAATGGCCGGGCCCGGAGTCGCGCCAACCGGGCACGATGACGACACGAGTCTGCATGACGGCGCGGTCCTGCGGCTTCTTACTTGTTGGGCTGCGGCGTGATGCGCAGGTAAGGCTTGACGGCCTTGAAGCCCTTGGGGAAGCGCTCGGCCAGCTCGGCCGGGTCCTGGATGCTCGGCACGATGACAACGTCGTCGCCGTCCTTCCAGTTCACGGGCGTGGCGACCTTGTGGCTGTCGGTGAGCTGCAGCGAGTCGATCACGCGCAGGATCTCGTCGAAGTTGCGGCCGGTGGACGCCGGGTAGGTGATGGTGGTGCGGATGACCTTCTTGGGGTCGATGATGTAGACGCTGCGCACCGTGGCCGTGGTCGAGGCGTTCGGGTGGATCAGGTCGTACAGGTCGGCCACCTTGCGGTCGGCGTCCGCAATGATCGGGAAGTTGACGGTGGTGTTCTGCGTCTCGTTGATGTCGCCGATCCACTCCTTGTGCTTGGTGGCCGGGTCGACGCTCAGCGCGATGGGCTTCACGCCGCGCTTGGCGAACTCGCCCGACAGCGCCGCCGTCTTGCCGAGTTCGGTGGTGCACACGGGCGTGAAATCGGCCGGGTGCGAGAAGAACACGATCCACGAATCGCCGGCCCACTGATAGAAGTCGATCGGGCCTTCGCTGGAGTCCTGGGTGAAATTGGGGGCGGTGTCGCCGAGTCGCAGGGTTGCCATGGTCGCTCCAAGGAGGGGGTGAAGCCCTGGATTGTGCGAACCGCTGCTTCAATGGCAAACGAATATCTGTTTGTTTGGATATGACGTTTTTCGCATATAGAACCTGCGCAGGCCCCCTATGCCGCTATCTTTTAGATAGCGATCTGCCTCAGAACATCCGCATCTGCTCGCTTTGCAGGTGCTCGGACAAGAAGTCGATCAGCCGCCGCACCGCCGGCACCAGCGCCCGCCGCGCCGGAAACACCATGTGCGCCACCACCGGCGACGGCCCCCAGCCGGGCAGCACCCGCACCAGCCGGCCCGCCTCGATGTCCGCGCTGCACATGTAGTCGGGCAGCAGGGTCACGCCGACGCCGCCCAGCGCGCCGAACTGCAGCGTGGCCAAGTCATCCGCCACGTAGCGCGGCGTGTGCACATGCACGTGGCTGCGGCCTTCCGGGCCTTCGAGCCGCCACTCCGAGCGCCCTTCCCCGTTGACCGACATGGCCGCCGTGGGCAGCTTCGCGAGGTCGGCGGGCGTGTCGACCGGGCCCTGGCTGGCCAGCAGCGCCGGGCTCGCGACCAGCACGCCGCGGCTGTGGCCGAAGGTCTTGGCCACCAGCACCGTGCTGTCCTCGATGGTCGGGCGCACGCGCAGCGCGATGTCGATGCCCTCCTCGATCAGGTCCACCGGCCGGTTGATGACGCGCATGTCGACGCGCACCGCCGGGTGGCGCGCCATGAACACCGGCATCAGCTGCGCCAGCCCGCTGTGCGAGATGGTGACCGGGCAGGTCAGCCGCACCAGCCCGCTCGGCTCGGTCTGCACCTGCGCCACCGCCTCGGCCGCCGCCTGGGCCGCGTCGCGCATGGCCGAGGCATGCCGCAGGTAGATCTCGCCGGCCGGCGTGAGCGACAGGCGGCGCGTGCTGCGCTGCATCAGCTGCACGCCCAGCCGCTCCTCGAGCTCGGCCACGCGGCGCGACAGGCGCGATTTGGGAATGCCCAGCGCCCGGCTGGCGGCGGCAAAGCCGCCCCGCTCGGCCACCTCGGCGAAGAACACCATGTCGTTGAGGTCTTGCATGGCTTTATTGTCCTACCAACAGAACGATCTGATCAAATTTTGGCTACTTATCAGTCACTCACATCAAAAATAGAATTCTCCCAACGCCGGCCACTTCTCAGCGCCGACACCTTGCACAGAAAGTGATTGACTGACATGAAGCTGCTCCACATCGACTCCAGCATCCTGGCCGCCGGCTCCACCTCGCGCCAGCTGACCGCCGAAACCGTCGCCGCATGGCGCGCCGCCCACCCCGACACCCAGGTCGAGTACCTCGACCTCGCCGTGGACGCGCCCTCGCACTTCGGCGTCGACGCCCTCGGCATCAAGACCGGCGTGCAGGCCCAGCCGACCGAAGCGCAGCTGCGCGAGAACGCCCTGTCGGAAAAGCTGGTGAGCCAGTTCCTGGCCGCCGACGTCGTCGTGCTCGGCGCCCCGCTGTACAACTTCACCATCCCGACCCAACTCAAGGCCTGGATCGACCGGCTCGCGCAGGCCGGCCGCACCTTCAAGTACACCGAGAAGGGCCCCGTCGGCCTGGCCGGTGGCAAGACGGTGATCGTGGCGTCGAGCCGCGGCGGCATCTACTCGACCTCCGAAGGCGGCCAGGCGGCCGAGCACCAGGAGAGCTACCTGAAGGTGATCTTCGGCTTCTTCGGCATCACCGACGTGCGCTTCGTGCGCGCCGAGGGCATCGCGATGGGTGACGCGCCCAAGGCCGCCGCCCTGGCCGCCGCCCGCGCCGACATCCTCGTGGCCACGACCGAAGCTGCGAACCAGAAGAACGTCGCGCAAGCCGCCTGAAGCTTCCGCGGCCGGAACGAAAAAGCCGCCCCGTGGGGCGGCTTTTTCATGGGCGATTGCCTTGAAGGATCAGGCCGCGGAATGGGCCTTGACCCACGCCACGTACTTGTCCATCCAGCCCTGCAGGAATTTCTGCGTGCCTTCGTTGCCGATGTGGCCCTTGTCGTCGAACAGGCCTTCCTTGGCCTGCAGGAACACCTCGGGGCCGCCCATCGTGGGCGCGTCGAGGTACGCCAGGATGTTGCGCAAGTGCTGCTGCGCCAGCGCGGTGCCGATGGCGCCCACCGAGATGCCGAGCACGCCGGTCGGCTTGCCGGCCCACACGCTCTGGCCGTAGGGGCGCGAGGCGTGGTCGATGGCGTTCTTCAGGACGCCGGGGATCGAGCGGTTGTATTCGGGCGTGACGAACAGCACGCCCTGCGCGGCGGCCACTTCGCTCTTGAGGCGCTTCACCTGCGCGGCCTGGTTGCCGTCGTCGTCCTGGTTGTACAGCGGCAGGTCGTCGATGCGCAGGGTCTCGAACGTGAAGTCCGACGGCGCGAGATGCGCCAGCGCCAGCGCCAGCTTGTGGTTGAACGAATCCTTGCGCAGGCTGCCGACGATGACGGCGATCCGGGTCTGTGCCATGGGTGGAACTCCTTGAAATGGAAAAGGCTGTCGGAATGACCGGGACGATTATGCGAAGCGCTCAAGACCTTTTCCAGAAAAGTTCATGACAACCGGCGCACCCGCCTGCGCGCGGCGCACGACCCCGTGGGCCAGCCGGTCCAGCCCGGTGCACAGCAGCCAGTAGATCGCGCCCACCAGCACGAAGATCTCCGCCGGATAGACCATGGTGCGCGCGTTCACCTGCGAAGCCACGAACGACAACTCGCCCACGCCCACCACGTAGGCCAGCGAGCTGTCCTTCACGAGCGTGACCCACTGGTTGACGAACGACGGCAGCATCATCCGCAGCGCCTGCGGCAGCACGACGTGGCGCAGCGTGCCCCAGCGCGTGAGCCCGAGCGACAGCCCCGCCGCCCACTGCCCCGCACCGATGCCGCGGATGCCCGCATGCACCGCGTGCGCCAGGTAGGCGCCACCCACCAGCGACAGCGCGCACATCACCGACAGCACGCCCGGCACGCTCACACCGAGCGCGAACGGCAGCAGGAAGTAAGTCCAGAAGATCAGCATCAGCACCGGGATCGCGCGCAGGAACGCCAGCCCCAGCGTCAGCACACGCTTGAGCGGCCCCCGCGCCATGGCCAGCCCGATGCCCCACGCCAGCCCCAGCAGTGCCGACGCGATGCCCGAGCCGGCACTGAGCAGCACCGTGAGCGCCGCACCGCCCAGCTCGCCCTGCGGAAAGGCGCCCCACAGCAGGTACGGCAGGCTGTCCCACAGCATGTGCAATGCATCCGTCACGCAGTCGCCCTCCCCGGCACCGCCGATTGCCGGCGCGCAGCCCACGCCGCCAGCAGCTCGATCGCGCCGATGGTCACGATGTAGAGCAGCGTCGCCACCCCGAAGGCCTGGAAGGTCTTGAAGGTTTCCGCCTCGACCTGGCGCGAGGTGTACGACAGCTCGACCAGCCCCACGGCCATCGCGAGCGAGGTGTTCTTGACGATGTTCATGTACTGCCCCAGCAGCGGCGGCAGCGCGATGCGCAGCGCCTGCGGCAGCACCACCTGCGCCAGCACCTGCGCGCGCGTGAAGCCCAGCGCCTGCGCCGCCAGCGTCTGCCCCATGGGCACGCCGCGGATGCCCGAGCGGATGTCCTCCCCCACGTAGGCCGCCGCATACAGCGTGAGGCCGAGCAGCGCCGACAGAAGCTCGAAGGAAATGAAGCGCCCCGCCAGCAGCCCTTCGCGCAGCGCCTCGGGCAGCAAACTGGGCGCGCCGAAGTACCAGAAGAAGAGCTGCACCAGCAGCGGCGTGTTGCGAAACAGCGAGACGTACGCGCCGCTCGCGCGCAGCCACGCGGGCCGGCTCGACGAGCGCCCCGCCGCCACGACGACGCCCAGCAGCGTGGCGCCCGCCGCCACCAGCAGCGAGGCGCCCACGGTCACGAGCCAGCCGTCGAGCAGCCAGCCGAGGTAATGGGGCGCGAGCAGGTGCTCGCGCAGGAAATCGCTCAAGGCCGCATCGATCCGGTCGTTGCGCGCCTCATCATTTGGCGGCCACGCGCTGGTCGCCGATCTTCAGCAGGCGCGGCAGCGGCGCCTTGCTGTTCGGGCCGAACCAGGTGTCGTAGATCGCGACGGCGCGGCCGTTCTTCTCGCTGTCGACCAGCCAGGCGTTGAGCGTCTCGAGCAGGCGCGTCTCGCCCTTGGCCACGGCCGCGCCGAGGTATTCCTTCGACACCGTTATCGCCGGGATCTCGTACTTCTCCTTGTCGGGAATCGCGTTCCACTGCGCCGTGAGCTTCACGCCGTCGTTGGTGATGGCCTGCACGTTGCCATTGCGCAGCGCGGCCAGCGCAAAGGGCGAATCGTCGTAGAGCACGACCTTGGCGTCGGGGTAGTTCTTGCGCAGGTTCGACTCCATCGTCGTGCCCTTCTCGGTACCGATGCGGATGTCCTTGATCTGCGCGGCCTCCTTCAGCACGCCCTTCTTCGCGAGGAACTGCTGGCCGACCAGGAAGTACGGCGTGGTGAAGTCCACGGCCTTGGCGCGTTCGTCGGTGATGGTGAAGCTGGCGAACACCACGTCGGCCTTGCCCGAGGTGAGCAGCGGGATGCGGTTGGCCGGGTTGGTCGGCACCAGCTCGATCTTCACGCCCAGGCTCTTCGCGAACTCGGTCGCCAGGTCGATGTCGTGGCCGACCTGCTTCTTGCTGGCCGGGTCGATGTAGCCGAACGGCGGGTTGCCGTCGAACGCGGCCACGCGCAGCACGCCGGCCTTGCGGATGTCGTCGAGCTTGTCGGCCCAGGCGATGTTGCCCAGGGTGGTGAGAGCGCCGATTGCCAGGGCCAGGCTGGAAACGGTGAAAGAGTGGGTGTTGCGGGTCATGCCTGCGCTTCGCTGGAAGTGGAAAAAGAGAGCGCGACTCTAGGCAGCGCCGCGTACGGCGCCAACGAAGCAATTTCCGCTTGCATATGCAGCGATGAGTTGCACATGAACAAATGACAAAAGCTTCGTGGCGCGCGAAGGCATCGGTCCCTAGAGTGGCCAGCCTCTGCTTTCCGACTGACTGCTTTTTTCTTCTTCGGCCGCGCGATGCGGCCCCGCTCTTCCCATGCACTTCCCACGCTCTTCCTCGCCCGCCGTCTCCCGGCGCCTTCTGCTTCGCGCCGGTGTCGGTGCCGCCGCCGTGGCCGCATCGGCTCCGCTGTTCGCCCAGACGCGCGCCCGCACGCTGCGCATCGGCTACCAGAAGTTCAACACGCTCAACATCCTCAAGGGCACGGGCCAGCTCGAGAAGGCGCTCGCGCCGGCTGGCGTGAGCGTCGAGTGGCGCGAGTTCCTCGGCGGCAGCCAGCTGTCGGAAGCGCTGTCGGCCGGCGCCATCGACTTCGGCCATGCCTCCGACGGCATCGGCGTGTTCCAGCAGGCCAGCGGCAAGGGCCTGGCCTACCTCGCGGCCGAAAGCCCCTACCCCGGCGGCGTCGGCTTCCTGGTGCCGCGCGACTCGCCGATCCGCAGCGTGCGCGACCTCAAGGGCAAGAAGGTCGTCACCGGCCGCGGCTACAACACGCAGTACGTGCTGATCCGCGCGCTCGAAGCGGCCGGCCTGCGCTACGAAGACATCGAGCCGGTCTACATCGTCACGGCCTCCGACACCGTGGCCGCCTACCAGTCGGGCAGCGTCGCGGCCATCGGCCTGTGGGACCCGTTCCTGGCCGGCGCGCAGGTGGCGACCGAATCGCGCCTGCTGTTCGACGGCACCGGCCTGAGCGGCAACCGCACCTACCACTTCGCCCAGCCCGCCTTCGCGCGCGCCAACGCCGACACGCTGCGCACCGTGTTCTCCGAACTGCGCAAGGCCAACGACTGGGCCCAGGCCCACCCCGGCGAGGTGGTGGCCACGCTCGCGCCGCAGCTGAAGGTCGATCCCAAGGTGCTGGCGCTGGCGACCGAACGGCGGCACTATGGCGTCGTGGCGCTCACGCCCGCCATCGCCCGCGAACAGCAGGGCCTGGCCGACGTGTTCGCGCAGCTGAAGCTCATTCCCCAGCCCATCGCGGTGAAGGATGCGTTTCTCGACCTGAACCTTGTGTGACGACGAAACCTCTCGCCCCGTGACCCGTTCTCCTACTCATTACGACGCGATCGTCATCGGCCTGGGCGCCCTCGGCGCGGCCTCCCTCTACCAACTCTCGCAACGCGGTGCGCGCGTGCTCGGCGTCGACCAGTTCGCACCGCCACACGACCGCGGCTCCTCGCACGGCGATTCGCGCATCACGCGGCTGGCCGTCGGCGAAGGCGACGAGTACGTGCCGCTGGTGCACCGCTCGCACGCCATCTGGCGCGAACTCGAGGCGCGCACCGGCCGCCCGCTGATGACCACCACCGGCGGCCTCATCCTCGCGCCGCGCGACCGCGTGGCCGAGCACCACGGCAAGTCCGACTTCGTGCGCCGCACCATCGCCTGCGCCGAGCGCTTCGGCATCGCGCACGAGGTGCTCGACGCGGCCGGCATCCGCGCGCGCTACCCGCAGTTCCACCTGCAGGGCGACGAGATCGGCTACCTCGAGCGCGACGCCGGCTTCGTGCGCCCCGAAGACGCCATCGCCGCCCAGCTCGCCGTGGCCCGCGCCGACGGCGCACAGACCCGCACCGGCGAGCGCGTGCTGAGCGTCGAGCCCGTGGGCAACGGCGACACCGTGCGCGTGCGCACCGAAACCGCGAGCTTCACCGCCGACCAGGTGGTGGTCGCGGCCGGCGCCTGGCTGCCCGAATTCCTCGGCCGGCAGGCGCGCACCGACTGGCAGGCCCACTTCTCGGTGCACCGCCAGGTGATGCACTGGTTCGACACCGGCCCCGCCGCCGCGGCCGACTTCGCGCCCGGGCGCTTCCCGATCTTCATCTGGATGTTCGGCGACGCGCAGGAAGACTACATGTACGGCTTTCCGGCCTCCGATGCGTCGCAGCCCGCGCTGAAGGTCGCCACCGAGCAGTACGTCGACGCCACCACGCCCGACGCGCTCGACCGCGAGGTGAGCGCCGAAGAAAGCGCCGCCATGTACCGCGACCGCGTGGCCGGGCGCTTTCCGCAGATCGCGGGGCACGCGCTCAAGGCCCGCGCCTGCATGTACACCGTCACGCCCGACCGCCGCTTCGTGATCGACGCGCTCGACGGCCTGCCCAACGTGCTGATCGTCTCGGCCTGCTCCGGCCACGGCTTCAAGCACTCGGCCGGGCTGGGCGAAGCCATCGCCGACCGGGTGCTGGGCCGCGAAAGCGCGCACGGCCTCGACCTGCGGCCCTTTGCCCGCGGGCGGCTGGCGACCTCGCAACACCCCTGAGGCGCCCGCGCGCGATCCGGGGCATCATCGCTTCCGATCTTCAGTTTCTTCGGAGGCAGCGCGCGATGCGATTCCTGATGGTGGGTGCGGGAGCACTCGGTGGTTACTTCGGCGCACGCCTGCTCGCGGCAGGCCGCGATGTGACCTTTCTACTGCGTCCGGGCCGCGCGGCCCAGCTGGCCACGACCGGGCTCGTGGTGCGCAGCCCCTTCGGCGACCTCGACCTGCCCACGCCGAAGCACGTGCTGGCCGAGCAGATCGGCGGCCCGTACGACGTGGTCGTGGTCGGCTGCAAGGCCTACGACCTCGACGCCACCATGGATTCGTTCGCGCCCGCCGTCGGACCCGACACCGTCATCCTCCCGCTGCTCAACGGCCTGGGCCACATCGACCGGCTGGTCGCGCGCTTCGGCGAGGCGCGCGTGCTCGGCGGCCTGTGCATGATCTCCGCCACCCTCGACGACGAGGGCCGCGTGCAGCACCTGAACGACATGCACAGCCTGAGCTACGGCGAACGCGCGGGCGGGCGCTCGCCGCGCATCGACGCCATCGCGGCCCAGTTCGCCGGCGCGAACTTCACGGCCACCGCGAGCGAGACCATCGCGCAGGACATGTGGGAGAAGTGGGTCTTCATCGCCTCGGCCGCGGGCCTCACGAGCCTCATGCACGCCTCCATCGGCGACATCGTGGCGGCCGGCGGCGAGGACGTGGCGCTCGCGATCTTCGACGAGTGCTGCGCCATCGCCGCCCACAACGGCTTTGCCCCACGGCCCGGCGCCGTCACGCGCGGCCGCGCGGTGGTCACGACCGCCGGCTCGCCCATGACCGCCTCGATGTACAAGGACATGGCCCGCGGCGCACGCGTCGAGGCCGACCACATCCTGGGCGACCTGCTGGCCCGCGCGCCGCGCACCGCATCGGCCACGCCGTCGGTGCTGCGCACGGCCTACGTGCACCTGAAGGCCTACGAGTTCCGTCGCGCCCGCGAGGCCGGTTGAACGGCGGCAAACTCATGGCCGACACGCTCGCCTTCCTCCATACCGCGCAGGTGCATGTGCAGACCTTCGGCAGCCTGGCCCGCGAGATCGCGCCCGAGCTGCGCGTGCAGCACCTGGTGATGGAAGAGCTGCTCGCCGATGCGCGCACCCTGGGCGTCGACCACGCCGGCCTGGTGGCGCGCGTCCACGAAGCCATGCGCGACGCCGCCTCGGACGGCGCCTCGGTGGTCGTGTGCACCTGCTCGACCATCGGCGGCATCGCCGAAAAGACCGCCACCGGCGGCGCCTTTGCCGCCCTGCGCATCGACCGCGCCATGGCCGACCGCGCCGTGCGCAACGGCCCGCGCGTGCTGATCGTCGGCGCCGTCGAGAGCACCATCGACCCGACCCTGTCGCTCGTGCTTTCCGCCGCGCGGCAAGCCGGTGTCGGCATCCGCGCCAGCACGCTGCTGGTCGACGATGCCTGGGTGCATTTCCAATCCGGCGACATCGCGCGCTACGTGGCCACGCTGGCCGAATCGATCCGCGCCGCGGCCGATGGCACCGACGTGATCGTGCTGGCGCAGGCGTCGATGGCGCCGGTGACGGGGTTGCTGGCGGGCCTCGGGGTCGATGTGCTCAGCAGCCCTCAGCTGGGGGTGACGCATGCGGTGGCCACGCTGCGGGCCCGGCATGCGGCGCTGAATTCGTAGAAAAGTATCTATTCAAATAGGAATTCATTTCTCCTTGATTCCTCAATGGCGAGTGGGATAATTTATCTATTCACATAGATATGCAATGCCGTCGTCTACCCCGCCATCCCTGAGCGCCGCAGCCCTCGCCTTCATCCGCTCGCAAGGCGCCGCCACGAGCGCCGAGCTGCAGGCGCGGCTGGGCATCAGCCAGGCGACCGCCTCGCGCACGCTGGCACCGCTCGTTCGCAGCGCGCAGATCCTGAAGGTGGGCGCTGCGCGCTCGCAGATGTACGTGGCACCCCGGCACGTCGAGCGTGTGGGCAGCGAGGTGCCGGTCGTCGAGATCGATGCCGCCGGCCAGGCCTCGCCGTTCGGACGCATCGTGCCGCTGCAGGGCGGGCGTTGCTGGATGGACGAGCAGCAAGGCCGCAGCGCGCTGCATGACGGCCTGCCATGGTTCCTTGCCGACATGCGCCCCCAGGGCTTCATCGGCCGCGCCTTCGCGCAGGGGCACCCCGAACTCGGGCTACCGCCCAACCCCGAACATTGGAACGACGACGACGTGCTGCAGGCGCTCGCGCTGTGCGGCGAAGACCTGCCCGGCAACCTCGTGGTGGGCGCCGAATCCTTCCAGCGCTTTCATGCGTTGGGCGCGCGCGCCGCTCGCCCAGTCTCCGTGAGCGACTACCCCGCCATGGCGGAGCGCGCGATGCAGGGCACCCTGCCCGGCTCTTCGGCCGGCGGCGAACAGCCGAAGTTCTGCACGGTGCGCGATGGCCGGCAGGTCATCGTCAAGTTCTCGCTGGCAGGCACGTCGGCCCTGGACCGGCGCTCGCGCGACCTTCTCGTGAGCGAGCACCTGGCGCTGAGCACCCTGGCGCAAGCGGGCGTCGCAGCGGCCACCACGCGCGTCTTCATCGAAGGCGGTCGCGTGTTCCTGGAAGTGGAACGCTTCGATCGCTCGGCCCGGGGCCGCGTCGGCATGGTGTCGCTGATGGCGTACGACGCGCAGCACGTCGGCAAGATCGACAACTGGGCGGCCACGGCCAATCGGATGGCCTCGCGCGGCCTGCTGCGTGCCGACGATGCGCAGCGCCTGCGCTTTCTCGAAGCCTTCGGCCGCCTCATCGGCAACACCGACCGGCACTACGGCAACATCTCGCTGCTCCTCGAAGGGAACGCGTGGCGTCTCGCGCCCGCCTACGACGTGCTGCCCACGCTGTATGCACCGACCAGCGGCGAGCTGCCGACGCGCGACCTGGCGGCCACCGGACTGGCGCCGACCGTGGACACTCTGCAGGAATGGCCGCACGCCCGGCAACTGGCCGGCGTGTACTGGGACACCGTGGCGGCAGACAACCGCCTCTCCGGACCGTTCCGCACGCTGGCGCGGCAGAACCGGCGGCTCATCGCCGACCTGCCGGGCGCCTAGCCTCAATCCGACTTCTGGATCGTCTCCCCCTTCAACGCCCCCATGTCGCGGATGTTGAAGCGGTGCTGCTTCCACCCCGCCATGGTGCGTCGGAAGTTGGCCAGGGAGATGCCGTAGTACAGCACCTTGAACATGCGCAGCGCGCCCCACATCGGCGTGCCCTTGTAGATGTCGCCGGCCAGCAGCGACATCAGCGCCTCCTTCACCCGGAACGGGTTGCCGGGGTACATGAACATGTCGCGGATGGTCGGGTTGGTCACGCGGTAGATGAACCACGAGTACTCGCGCGGGCCCTTGCGCATCATCGCCTCGAAGCCTTCGCGGGCGCGGGCCAGCTCGGTCGGCTGGTCGAGCGCGGTGGCCACCAGTTCGGCGCCGTCGAAGGCGCTGTGCATCGCCAGGTACACGCCCGAGGAGAACATCGGGTCGATGAAGGTGAAGGCGTCGCCCAGCAGCAGGTAGTTGTCGCCGGTGGCGTGCGTGCTCGAGTACGAGAAGTTGCCCGTGGCGTGCACCGCGTCGTCGACCAGCGTGGCGCCTTTCAGGCGGTCAGCCAGCACGGGGCACAGGGCTATGGTGTCGTAGAAGAATTCCTTCAACGACTTCTCGCGCGTCTTCAGGTAATAGGGCCAGCACACCGCGCCCACGCTGGTCGTTCCGTCGGCCAGCGGAATGAACCAGAACCAGCCGTGCGGAAACCAGCAGATGCTGATGTTGCCTTCCTTCTTGCCCTCGAGCCGCTCGGCGTTCGTGAAGTGGCCGAACAGCGCGGTGCTGTTGTGGTCGGGGTTCTTCTGCTTGCAGCGGAATTTGTTGGCCAGCAGCGTGTCGCGGCCCGTGGCGTCGACCACGAAGCGCGCGCGCCAGCTGCGCTTGGCACCGTCGTCCATCACGGCCTGCACGGTGGCGCCGTCGGCGTCGAAGGCCACGTCGCGCACCTTGCAGCCTTCGAAGGCCTGGGCGCCGCGCATGGCGGCGTTGCGGAACAAGAGCTCGTCGAGCTCGGAGCGGCGCACCTGCCAGGCGGAGTCGAGCGACTTGTCCCAGCCTTCGGCGAACTCCACGTAGCTGCGGTGCTCATGCTCTGGCGAGACGAACTCGATGCCGAACTTCGGCATGCCGATCTTCTCGACCTGGTCGCGCACGCCGAGCTTGTCGAACAGCTCGACGTTCGCGGGCAGCAGCGATTCGCCGATGTGAAAACGCGGGTGGTGCTCTTTCTCGACCAGCACCACCCTGCGCCCCTGCTGCGCCAGCAGCGCCGCGACGGTCGAGCCCGCGGGGCCGCCGCCGATCACGAACACATCGCAGGCATCGCTGACAGAAGAAGGAGCACCGGAAGAAGAAACCTGAGGCTGGGACATGCGAAGACAAGCAGCGTGATGGACAGCGACAGAGCATAGCGCGCCCGCATCGCACGACGCAAAACGGGCTGGCGGCGCGGGGCCGGAGGCGGCACACTGGCGGCCCGTTCAGCCCCCTACCCCTTGCGCGCCATGACTCTGCATCGCCTTGCCTTGCTCGCCGCCCTCTGCCTGTCTGTCGCGTGGAGCCATGCGGCGGGCTTCAGCTTCATCGAGGTGCCGGCCGACAAGGACGGGCCGGCCTTGCGCGGCGCGGTGTGGACGCCTTGCGAGGCGGCACCCGGCGAGATCGCGTTCGGCCTGATCGCCATTTCGGCCACCAAGGACTGCCCCATTGCCGGCACGGGCCTGCCGCTGGTGCTGATGTCGCACGGCTCGGGCGGCTCGTTCCTCGGGCACCACGACACGGCGGCGGCGCTAGCCGACGCGGGCTTCGTGGTCGCCGCCATCAACCATCCGAACGACAACTTCCAGGACATGGAGCGCCGGGGCCATCTCTCGACATTTGCCGCGCGGCCCTTCGACATGCGCCGGCTGGCGGATCACATGCTCAAGACGTGGCCCGGCCACACAAAAATCGCTGCCGACCGGGTCGGCTTCTTCGGCTTCTCGCGCGGCGGCTACACCGGCCTCGTGGCGACGGGCGCGGTGCCCGACTTCAAGCTGGGCCTGCGCTTTTGCACGCCGGCCTCGAAGATTCCGTTCTGCGGCCAGATCCAGCGCCAGGAACTGCCCGCGCCGCCGGTGCGCGATGCGCGCATCAAGGCGGCGGTGATCGTCGATCCGTTGAGCTTCTTCGATGCCGAGGGACTGAAGCAGGTCACGGTGCCCGTCCAGCTCTGGGCCTCCGCGCGCGGCGGCGACGGGGTCACGCTGGAGGACGTCGAAGCGGTTCGCCGCAACCTGCCTTCGGCGCCGGCCTGGTACGTGCCCGCGAACACCGCGCACTTCGCCTTCCTGGCGCCCTGCGCGCCGGCCATGGCCAAGGCCTTGCCGGAGATCTGCAGCGATGCCGGCGGCTTCGACCGCGTCGCCTTCCACGCCGACTTCAATGCCAAGGTGCTCGCCTTCTTCAGGCAGCACCTGGCATCGAAGCCCTGACCCGGCTCAGCGCGTGCGCCGCTGGCCGGCGAGCCGCCGCACCACCGTCACCAGCCGGTCGATCTCGTCGAAGGTGTTGTAGAACGCCAGCGACGGCCGCACCGTGGTCTCGACGCCGAAGCGCCGCAGGATCGGCTGCGCGCAGTGGTGTCCCGTGCGCACCGCGATGCCCTCGTCGTTGAGCGCGTGGCCCACCTCTTCGGTGGTGTAGCCGTCGAGCACGAAGGACATCACGCTCGCCTTGTCGGCCGCCGTGCCGATCAGCCGCACACCGGGAATCGCGCCCAGTTGCGCCATGCCGTACACCAGCAGGTCGTGCTCGTAGCGCGCGATGTTCTCGATGCCGACCTTGTTCACGTAGTCGATGGCTGCACCCAGGCCCACGGCATCGGCGATGTTGCCGGTGCCGGCCTCGAACTTGTTCGGGATCGGCTGGAACACGGTCTTCTCGAAGGTCACGTCGGCAATCATGTTGCCGCCGCCCTGCCACGGGGGCATGTCTTCGAGCACTTCGCGCTTGCCCCAGACCACGCCGATGCCGGTCGGGCCGAACACCTTGTGGCCGGAGAACACGAAGAAGTCGGCGCCGAGGTCCTGCACATCGACCCGCATGTGCGAGACCGACTGCGCGCCATCGACCAGCGCCTTCGCGCCCGCGCGGTGCGCCAGCTCGACGATCTCCTTCACCGGCACCACGGTGCCCAGTGCGTTCGAGACCTGCGTGACGGCGACGATCTTCGTGCGGTCATTCAGCAGCTTGCGGTATTCGTCGAGCAGCACCTGGCCCGAGTCGTCCACCGGGATCACGCGCAGCTTCGCGCCCTTGGCGGCGGCGAGCTGCTGCCACGGCACGATGTTCGCGTGGTGCTCCAGGTTCGAGACGACGATCTCGTCGCCCTCGCCCACGTGCTGGCCGCCCCAGCTCTTGGCCACGAGGTTGATGGCCTCGGTGGTGCCGCGCACGAAGATCACCTCGTCGACTTCGGGTGCGTTGATGAACTTGCGCACGCGCTCGCGTGCGCCTTCGTAGGCATCGGTCGCACGCGCAGCGAGTTCGTGCGCCGCGCGGTGGATGTTCGAGTTCTCGTGCTCGTAGAAGTACGCGATGCGGTCGATGACCGACTGCGGCTTGTGCGTGGTGGCGGCGTTGTCGAACCACACGAGCTGCTTGCCGTTCACCCGCTCCTGCAGGATCGGGAAGTCGCGTCGCACGGCGTGCACGTCGAACGGCGGATGCTGGCCGCTGCCGGCCAGCGGCACCGCGTCGGGGCCGCGCGGATCGGGCTTGGCCGGCGTGACGAAGCCGTTGGGCAGGCGCACCGCATCGACGAAGTAGAACTGCGCATCGCGCCCGACCGGCGCCGAAGGTGGGCTCGGTGGCAATGCGGGCTGCGCCGTCGGCGCGGCAAGACCCGCGAACGGATCGTGGATCGCGAAGCCATCGCTGGCGGCGCCTGCCACCGGATGCCCGTAGCTGTGGTTCAGAAAGTAGAACGGCGAAGCTGACGCTGCCTGCGGCGACGCAGGCGCCCCCACCTGCTGCGGCACGCCCTGCACCACGCCGCCCGAACGCGGCTCGAAGGCCGGCGCCACCGACAGCACCGTGTCAGGCACGCCGTTGCCCGCCACCGCATGCGGCAGCAGCGCCGGCGCGCGGTTCGCGAGCGACGGCAGCTGCGTGGGCGATGCAGGCAGCACATTGGCGCCCGGAACCTGTCCCTGCGGGATCGGCGTGCCCGGCACGCTCGGCCCGAAGCCGGCGGGGCTCACCAGCGGCGAGCCCGGCGGTGCGACGTTGGCGGGAAACTGCGCGCCCGGCGGCGCGGAGAACATGGCGCTGGCCATGCGCGCGAGAACGGCCGGATCGAACGGCGCCTCGCCCGGGAACGTGGGTGTGCTGCTCACCGCGGCTTACTTGTAGGTGTCGGGATAGTCGTGGTACTTGCCGATCTCGACGTCGTCGAGCACGGCCAGCGCGTCGGTGGTCAGCACCGCGAGCGAGCAGTACAGCGAGATCAGGTACGACGCGATCGCGTGGTTGTTGATGCCCATGAAGCGCACCGACAGCCCCGGGCTCTGCTCGCCCGACAGGCCCGGCTGGAACAGGCCCACCACGCCCTGGCGCTTGTCGCCCACGCGCAGCAGCAGGATCTTGCTCTTGCCGTCGGCCACCGGCACCTTGTTCGACGGAATCAGCGGAATGCCGCGCCAGGTGATGAACTGCGAACCGAACAGGCTCACCGTGGGCGGCGGTGTGCCGCGGCGCGTGGCTTCACGACCGAAGGCGGCAATGGCCAGCGGGTGCGTGAGGAAGAACGCGGGCTCCTTCCATACCTTGGTCAGCAGCTCGTCCAGGTCGTCGGGCGTGGGCGCGCCAGTCAGCGGGAAGATGCGCTGCTCTTCGCTCACCTGCGCCAGCAGGCCGTAGTCGGGGTTGTTGATGAGCTCGCTCTCCTGGTTCTCCTTGATCGTCTCGATCGTTAGGCGCAGCTGCTCCTTGATCTGGTCGTGCGGGCTGCTGTACAGGTCGGAGATGCGCGTGTGCACGTCGAGCACGGTGCTCACGGCATTGAGGTAGTGCTCGCGCGGGTTCTCTTCGTAGTCGACGAAGGTGCGCGGCAGCTGGTTCTCTTCTTCGCGCGAGGTGCAGGTGACCTTGATCGACTCGGGATTCTTGACCTTGTTGACGCGGTAGATGCCCGCTTCCACCGGCACCCATTGCAGCAGGTGCGTCAGCCAGCGCGGGCTGATGGTCTCGAGTTGGGGAACGGTCTTGGTGGCGTTGGCTAGCTGGCGGGCGGCGTTGTCGCCAAGGGCGGTGGTACCACCGACTGTTGCACTCATGGATCAAGGCTCCGTGGGTTGAGGAAAAAGTGATCGCCAGTGTCTGGCGACCACGGGTTTCCCCTCAACAGGCTATAGCCGCCAAGTTGATCCGCCGTGCAAGGCGCGACTGCTCCAGTTGCTCGCAACGCGCGAGCAGGTTGACGATATTGATGCCCAGCGCGGTGGCCAGCTTCTGCGCCGTGACGATCGACGGGATCACACGCCCGCGCTCGATCTCGCCCACGTACGAGCGGTTCAGATCGGAACGCTCGGCCAGCTGCTCCTGCGACCAGCCCTGCCCTTCACGCAGCTGGCGCACCGTGACGCCGAAGTCTTCGACAAAGGCTTTCATACGCTGCCCGCCTTCGGTGCACTGTTGTTCTGCAGGCTGGCCTGCGTGACGCTGGCACCGGGCTTCACGTCGTCGGTGATCCACACGTTGCCGCCGATGACCGCGCCCTTGCCCAGGGTCACGCGGCCCAGGATGGTCGCGCCCGCGTAGATGACCACGTCGTCCTCCACCACCGGATGCCGCGGCAAGCCCTTCTGCAGGTTGCCTTCGGCGTCGGTCGGAAAGCGCTTGGCACCGAGCGTGACGGCCTGGTACAGGCGCACGCGCTTGCCGATGACGGCCGTCTCGCCGATCACGACGCCGGTGCCGTGGTCCATGAAGAAGCCCGCGTCGATCGTCGCGCCCGGGTGGATGTCGATGCCGGTCTGCGCATGCGCCAGCTCGGCCACGATGCGCGCGAGCAGCGGCAGGTCGAGCTCGTAGAGCCGGTGCGCGAGGCGGTGATGGATCATCGCGAGCACGCCCGGGTAGCACAGCAGCACCTCGTCGACGCTGCGCGCCGCGGGGTCGCCCTGGTAGGCCGCGAGCACGTCGCTGTCGAGCAGCCGGCGCAGGCCCGGCAGCGCGTTCGCAAACTGGCGCACCGCTTCGGTGGCCGCTGCGTCGATCTCGCTCGCGGGGCGCGGCGCCAGCCGTGCGTTGAAGTTCAGCTCGAGCCGGGCCTGCACCAGCAGTGCCTGCAAGGCGGCGTCGAGCGTGTGGCCCACGTAGAAATCCTCGCTCTCGTGGCGCAGGTCCGGCGGGCCCAGCCGCATCGGAAAGAGCGCGCCCTTGAGCGATTCGACGATCTGCGCCAGCGCATCGCGCGACGGAAACTCGCGCGCACCGGGCTCGCGCGAACGGCGCTGCGAATCGCGCCATTCGTCACGCACCTCGTGCAGGGCGCGCACGATGTCACTCACTTCGAATTGAGCCATGTGTGTTTTCCTCCCGTGTGTTTCTATCGGTGTGGGTTCAGTCCTGCACCCACGGCAGGCCATGGAAACGCCAGCCGTCGGACCCGCCGCGATGCTGCTGCACATCGATCTCGCCCTCGAAGCCTTCGAGCACGTTGAACACCTGCGTGAAGCCGGCCTTGGCAGCGGCTTCGGCCGCCAGCGCGGAGCGCTTGCCGCTGCGGCACAGCAGCAGCACCACGGCCTCCTTGCCGCCGTCCTTGGCCACCTTGGCTTCGAGCTCGCGCACGAAGCGCGGGTTGCGGGTGAGCGCGGTGCCCGTGGCCCAGGCCACATGCAGGCTGTCGGGCACGTGGCCGACGAACTTGCGTTCTTCGCCGGAGCGCACGTCCACGAGCAGGGCCTGGCCGTCCTGCACCAGCTGCCAGGCCACCGGGGGCGTCACGCCGCCGGCGTAGGGCCAGTTCTTTTCGATGGCTTGCGCGCGCGCCTGTTCGAGGGCGGGCGGCAAGGCGATGACGTCTTCAACTTCCACGGACATGCGGTTCGGCTCCTGTTGTACGTTGGTCATTCCATCTTCCTTGATGGCGATAACCACCACTGTAGGAGTGCGAAGGCCAAGGTCAAACGACTCAAAAGTCGATTCTTAACAACCTTGTGATCTATGGGGTGCTGGGTCTGGGTGCTTCAGGGCGCACTCCCGCCGACGGGGTACCTTGCTCCGCGAATGTCCCCCGGGCTTCGCCCTCCTCCTTGATTTCGCTGCGCAAGGCACCCCATCGACGTGAGCGTGTTCAGTGCGGTCGTTGATCGGCTGCACACCACCGCCGCGTCCCGTGCGCAGGACACTGGGTGCTTCCCGCAGCGAAATCAAGGAGGAGCCGAAGGCGGGGGACATTCGCGGAGGGAAGTACCCGGTGGCCTGGGCACGCGCCCTGAACTGCCAGACGTGAAAAACCCCGGTACCAAAGACAGCACCGGGGAATCGCAAAGCCCGAGGGTCCGTCAGAGCTTGGCGATCGAAACTTCGGTCGACTTCACGAGTGCGACCACGTCGGAGCCCACCTTCAACTGCAGCTCGTCGACCGAGCGCGTGGTGATGACGGAGGTGACGATGCCCCAGGCAGTTTCGACATCGACTTCGGAGACGACGTCGCCGCGGATGATCTCGCGGACCTTGCCCTTGAACTGGTTGCGGACGTTGATGGCTTGGATGGACATGGTGATTTCTCTTTCAGGGTTGACAGGGGTTGTGAGTGAAAACGGCCGGCGCTCAGACGATCTCGGCCACGTCGTCGAACGCCAGCCGGGGCCCGCGTTCGAAGGTGCCGGCGTGGTCGGCCACGCCGAGGTTGACGAGGAAGTTCGCGCGATAGCGGCCGTCGGGGAAGAAGGCCTTGTCGACCAGGTCGGCGTTGAAGCCCGACTGCGGCCCCGCGTCGAGCCCGAGCGCGCGTGCCGCCAGGATCAGGTAGGCGCCCTGCAGGCTGCTGTTGCGAAAGGCCGTGGCCTGCGCGGCGTCGGCGCTCTTCTCGAAGAAGGGCTTGGCGTCGTAAGCCGGGAACTGCGTGGGCAGGTGCTCGTAGAAGCGCGTGTCGTGCGCCACGATCACCGTCACGCCGGCCTGCAGCGTCTGCGCGGTGTTGCCCGCCGACACGGTCGGCTTGAGCTTCGCCTTGGCCTCCTCGCTGCGCACGAACACGTAGCGCGCGGGCTGGGCGTTGTAGGCGGTCGGGCCCCACTTCACGAGGTCATACAGCTGGTGGATCAGCGCGTCGGTCACGGGCACCGGCTTGAAGGCGTGCACGGTGCGCGCCTTGCGAAACAGCTGGTCCAGCGCGGCGTCAGGGATGGCTTGCAGTGTGGTCATGAATTGGAACGCTGTGTCAGTTCGATGCGGCGGCCAGGGCCTGGTCGAGGTCGGCGATCAGGTCGTCGATGTGCTCGATGCCCACCGACAGGCGCACGGTGTCTTCCGTGACGCCGGCCCGGGCCAGTTCTTCGGGCGACAGCTGCCGGTGCGTGGTCGATGCGGGGTGCGTGGCCAGCGAGCGCACGTCGCCGATGTTCACCAGGCGCGTGAAGAGCTTCAGCGCATCGAGAAACTTCGCCCCACCCTCGCGGCCCGCGCCGATGCCGAAGGTCAGCACGCCACTGGACTTGCCGCCGAAGTACTTCTTCGCCAGCGGGTAGTCGGCATGGTCTTCGAGCGCGGCGTAGTTCACCCAGTTGACGGCCTTGCTCTGCTTCAGGTGCTGCGCCACCGCCAGCGCATTGCTGCTGATGCGGTCCATGCGCAGCGCCAGCGTCTCGATGCCCTGCAGGATCAGGAAGGCGTTGAACGGCGAGATGGCCGCGCCCGTGTTGCGCAGCGGCACCACGCGCGCACGGCCGATGTAGGCGGCCGGGCCCAGCGCCTCGGTGTAGACCACGCCGTGGTAGCTCACGTCGGGTTCGTTCAGGCGCTTGAAGCGCTCCTTGTGCTCAGCCCACGGGAACTTGCCCGAATCGACGATGGCGCCGCCGATGCTGGTGCCGTGCCCGCCCAGGTACTTGGTGAGCGAGTGCACCACGATGTCGGCGCCGTGCTCGATGGGCCGGCTCAGGTACGGCGAAGGCACGGTGTTGTCGACGATGAGCGGCACGCCGTGGCGGTGCGCGATTTCGGCGATGGCCGCGATGTCGGTCACGTTGCCCGCCGGATTGCCCAGCGACTCGACGAACACCGCCTTGGTGCGCTCGTCGAACAGCTTCTCGAAGCTGCTCGGGTCGCGGTGGTCCGCGAAGCGCGTGGTGATGCCGAACTGCGGCAGCGTGTGGGCGAACAGGTTGTACGTGCCGCCGTACAGCGCCGTGCTGCTGATGATGTTGTCACCGGCCTCGGCGATGGTCTGGATCGCGTAGGTCACGGCCGCCTGGCCCGAGGCCAGTGCCAGCGCGGCAATGCCGCCTTCGAGCGCGGCCACGCGTTGCTCCAGCACGTCCTGTGTCGGGTTGTTGATGCGGGTGTAGATGTTGCCCGGCACCTTCAGGTCGAACAGGTCCGCGCCGTGCTGCGCACTGTCGAACGCATAGGCCACGGTCTGGTAGATCGGTGGCGCGACCGCACGGGTGGTGGGCTCGGGCGAGTAACCGGCGTGGACCGACAGGGTTTCGAATTTCCAGTTCTGCGACATGCGACTGCCTTTCAAGGGGGGAATGAATGAAACGACTCAGATCGCCCAGCGCAGGGCATGGGCTGGAGGCGTGAGCCAGCTGGCATCGGTGCTTTCCACATCGGTCTCTTCGGACTTCTGCAGCACCCGGTCGAGGATTCGTTTTTCGATCGCGGCAAACGCCGGATCGCCCTGCGAGCGCGGGCGGGCCAGCGCGATGTTCTCGTCGAGCGCGATGCGGCCGTCCTCGATGAGGATCACGCGGTCGGCCAGCGCCACGGCTTCCTGCACGTCGTGCGTCACCAGCAGCGCGGTGAAGCGGTGGCGCTGCCAGAGGTTCTCGATGAGGCGGTGCATCTCGATGCGCGTGAGCGCGTCGAGCGCGCCCAGCGGCTCGTCGAGCAACAGCAGGCGCGGGTGATGCACCAGCGCACGCGCCAGGGCCACGCGCTGGCGCTGCCCGCCCGACAGGCGCGCCGGCCACTCGTTCTCGCGATCGGCCAGGCCGACATGTGCCAGCACTTCCTTGCCGCGCGCCTTGGCGTCGTTCGGCAGGCCCAGCGTCACGTTGTCGAGCACGCGGCGCCAGGGCAGGAGGCGCGCCTCCTGGAACATGATGCGGGTGTCGTCGTGCAGGCCGCTCACGGCCTTGCCGTCGGTGTAGAGGCCGCCAGAGGTGGCTTCTTCAAGGCCGGCGATGAGCCGCAGCAGCGTGCTCTTGCCGCAACCGCTGCGCCCGACGATGGCGATGAACTGGCCCGGCTCGATGGTGAGCTGCGTGTTGCGCAGCACCTCGCGTGCACCGTAGCGCTTGTGCAGGCCGCGCGCCTCGAGGCGCACGCCGCCGGCGATGGCTTGGGCTTGGATGTCTTTCAGAACGGCACTCATGAGTTCAGGCCCCGGGGTTGAACAGCGCCACGTTCAGCGCATTGATTTTTCTGGGCAGCAGCTTCTCGGCAAAGAAGGCATCAGCGATGCGCTGCTGTTCAGCCAGGCCGCCGGCCGCCACGGGCCGCACCGCATAGCTGCGGCGGCTGTTAGCCTGCTCGATGGTCGGGGCGTCGAGCCCCCACACGGGCGCGAGCAAGGCCGCTGCTTCCTTCGGGTTCTGCTTGACCCACTTGCCGGTTTTCTCCAGCTCGGCGTAGACCACGCGCAGCACGTCGGGCCGTGCCTTCGCGAACTTGGTGCTCGCCAGGTAGTAGCGCTGGTACGACGCGATGCCCGCGCCGTCGGCCAGGATGCGCACCTTCGACTGGCGCTGCGCGGCGGCCAGGAACGGGTCCCACACGACCCAGGCGTCGATGGCGCCTTTCTCGAAGGCGGCGCGGCCATCGGCCGGCGTGAGGTACGCAGGCTCGATGTCCTTGAACGACAGGCCGGCTTTCTCCAGCGCGGCGATCAGCAGGTAGTGCGCGCCGGCCGCCTTCGCAAAGCCGACCTTCTTGCCCTTGAGATCGGCCACGGTCTTGAGCGGCGAATCGTCGCGCACGACGATGGCCTGCGCGGCGGGCGACGGGGCCTCCTGCGCCAGAAAGGTCAGGTCGGCGCCGGCGGCTTGTGCGAACACGGGCACGGTGTCGGCCACGTCGGCGCTGATGTCGAGGTTGTCGAGGTTCAGCGCCTCGAGCAGCGGCAGGCCGCTGGTGAACTCGTGCCAGCTCAGCGCGACGTTGAGCGGCGCGAGCTGCTTCTCGAGCGTGCCCTGCACCTTCAAGAGCGCGATCAGCGTGGACGACTTCTGGTACCCGAGGCGCACGGTAGCGGGGCGTTGCTGCTGTGCCAGCACGGCACCGGCGCTGAGCGCACCCAGCGTCGCAATGGCGGTGCGGCGATTGATGAGGAGGTGGTTCATGTGCCCTGCCCTCACTTCGCCGACTTCTTCTGGTAGCCGGGGTGCCAGCGCAGCCACCACTGCTCCAGGCCGCGTGCGAACAGGTCGGCCAGCTTGCCGAGCAGCGCGTACAGCAGGATGCCCACCAGCACGATGTCGGTCTGCAAAAACTCGCGGGCGTTCATCGTGAGGTAGCCGATGCCGGCCTGCGCCGAGATGGTCTCCGCCACGATGAGGATCACCCACATCAGGCCCAACGAGAAACGCAGCCCCACGAGGATCGACGACAGCGCGCCCGGCAGGATCACCTCGCGGTACAGCTGCCAGCGCGACAGGCCGTAGGTGCGGCCCATCTCGATGAGCTGCGGGTCGACGTTGCGGATGCCGTGGAAGGTGTTCAGGTAGATCGGGAAGAACACCGACACCGAGATCAAAAACAGCTTGGCCGATTCGTCGATGCCGAACCACAAAATCACCAGCGGGATCAATGCCAGCGCCGGGATGTTGCGCACCATCTGGATGGTGGAGTCGAGCAGCGTCTCGAAGAACTTCACCGAGCCGGTCAGCAGGCCCAGCGCCAACCCCGCACCGCCGCCGATGGCGAGCCCCGCGAGCGCACGGCCCGCGCTCACCTTCACATGCGTCCAGAGCTCGCCGGACACGGTGAGCGCCCAGGCGGCCTTGACCACATCGACCGGTGCCGGCAGCACGCGCGTCGAGAGCCAACCCAGCGACGAGGCGATCTGCCAGGCGACGATCAGCCCCACCGGCACCAGCCACGGAATGAGCCGCTTCGCGACGTTGAGGCCGAAGCCTCGCAGCGCGCTGCCTGCGTCCCCGGCGGTGTTCGATGCCGGCGCCACCGCCGGCAGTTCCTGTACTTGTTCAGTCATGCGTGTCCTCAGCTTTGGGAAACGAGGCGCGAGGGCGCGTCGAGGTTGGCGACGACTTCGCCGAACGGGCCGCTCAGCGAGCCGCCCGCGAGTTGCGTCTTCGCCTTGCGCGAGAGCAGCGGGAACACCAGCTCGGCGAAGCGGTAGGCCTCTTCGAGGTGCGGGTAGCCCGAGAAGATGAACTTGTCGATGCCCAGCGCCGCGTACTCCTCGATGCGCGCCGCCACGGTCTTGGCATCGCCGACCAGCGCCGTGCCTGCGCCGCCGCGCACCAGGCCCACGCCGGCCCAGAGGTTGGGTGCAATCTCCAGGTCGGCGCGCCCGCGCTTGGCGCCACCGGCATGCAGCGCGGCCATGCGGCGCTGGCCTTCGGAGTCCATGCGCGCAAAGGCGGCCTGGGCGCGCGCGACGGTCTCGTCGTCGACGCGGCTGATGAGTTCTTCGGCGGCCTTCCAGGCGGCGTCTTCGGTCTCGCGCACGATCACGTGCAGGCGGATGCCGAACTGCACGCTGCGGCCCTGGCGTTCGGCGCGGGCGCGCACGTCGGCGATCTTCTTCGAGACTTCCGCGGGCGGCTCGCCCCAGGTCAGGTAGGCATCGACCTGCTCGGCGGCCAGGTCGTGCGCCGCGGCCGACGAGCCGCCGAACCACACGGGCGGATAGGGCTTCTGTACCGGCGGAAACAGCAGCCGCGCGCCCTTCACGCTCAGGTGCTTGCCTTCGTAGTCGTAGGTGCCGGTCTCGTGGCTGCGCGCGATGATCTCGCGCCAGATGCGGATGAACTCGGCCGACTGCTCGTAGCGCGCCGCGTGGTCGAGGTACACGCCGTCGCCTTCCAGCTCGGCCTGGTCACCGCCGGTGACGAGGTTCACGAGCAGGCGCCCGCCCGAGAGCCGGTCGAAGGTCGCGGCCATGCGCGCGGCCAGGCTGGGCTGGTGCAGGCCCGGGCGCACCGCCACCAGGAACTTGAGCTTCTTCGTCGCGCCGATCAGGCTGGACGCGATCACCCACGGGTCTTCGCAGGAGCGGCCGGTGGGAATCAGGACGCCTTCGTAGCCAAGGTGGTCGGCCGCGCCGGCGATCTGCTGCAGGTACGGCAGGTCGACGGCGCGCGCGCCTTCGCTCGTGCCGAGGTAACGGCTGTCGCCGTGCGTGGGGAGGAACCAGAAGATCTGCATCGGAAACTCTCGATCGTTCGTTGGCTTGCCCGTTCAGACGGCAAGCAGGAAAGGAAGGCGGCGCGCCGCGGACACGACGCCCCAGGCGCGCGCCGTGATGGCGAGCACCTGGCCGGCGCGTTCATGCAGCGCAGTCGACAGCACGGCGGTCATCACGCGATCCCCGCGCCGGCGGCTTCGAGCACGTTGATCTTTTTGGGGATCAACTTGAGCGCGAAGAAGGTGTCGGCGATCTGCTGCTGCTCGGCCAGGATGGCCTTGGTGATCGGGCCCGTGCCGTAGGCGGTGCGGCCTTGCGACAGGTCGGCCACCGCCTTGGGCAGGCCCCAGATGGCCGACAGCTCGGTCGCCAGTTCGTTGCGGTGGGCGGCACCCCACTGGTCGATCTTGTTGACCTCTTCGATCGCGATGGCCAGCACGTCGGCGTTCTTCGCCACGTAGTCGAGCGACGAGAAGTAGTAGGCGCGGTTGCCGACCACGCCCACGGCGTCGGCCAGGATGCGTGCGTCGAGCGACTGCTGCGCGGCGGCCAGGAACGGGTCCCAGATCACCCAGGCGTCGACCGAGCCTTTTTCGAAGGCGGCGCGCGCATCGGCCGGCGGCAGGTAGACCAGGTTCAGGTCGCTGTACGCCAGGCCATGCTTCTCGAACAGCTTGACGATGAAGTAGTGGACGTTGGAACCCTTGTTGAGCGCGATCTTCTTGCCCTTGAGGTCGGCCACGGTCTGGATGGCCGAGCCCTTGGGCACCAGCACCGCCTCGGTCTTCGGGCGCGGCACCGTGGCGCCCACGTAGGCCAGCGGCGCGCCGGCGGCCTGGGCGAAGATGGGTGGCGCTTCGCCGACGTCGCCGAAGTCGATCGAGCCGACGTTCAGCGCCTCGAGCTGCACCGGGCCGGCCGTGAACTCGGTCCACTTCACGGTGGCGCCCAGCGGCGCGAGCCGCTTCTCGAGCGTGCCGCGGGCCTTGAGCACGCTCAGGTAGCCCTTCTGGTGGCCGATGCGCAACTGGCGCGCGGGGCTCTGCGCCAGGGCGGCGAACGACGACGGCAGCGCGAGGGCGACGGCCGCGCCCTGGAGCAGGCGACGGCGGGGAATGGCAATGCGGGTCATGGAATGGGGTCCTTCGAATCTGTTCAGGGCTGGGCCGTGACGACCGCGTCGCTGACCTTGATGGGCTTGGGAATGAGCTTCAGCGCGAAGAAGGTGTCGGCGATCTGCTGCTGGTCGGCCGCAACGGCGGCGGTGATCGGCTTCACGTTGAACTCGTAGCGGCGCAATGCCAGCTCGACCACGTCCACGGGCAAGCCCTGCAGCGGCGCGATCAGCTCGGCGGCCTGGCGCAGGTTCTTCTTGAGCCAGATGCCCTGCTCGACCGAGTCGGCGAACAGCGCCTCGATCACCTGCGGGTGCTTCTTCACGAAGCCGCGCTCGCCCAGGTAGTACTGGTAGTTGTTGACCACGTCCGGCGCGCCATCGGCCAGCACGCGGGCGCCGGTGGCTTTCTCGGCGGCGGCCTGGAACGGGTCCCAGATCACCCAGGCGTCGACGTTCTTGCTCTCGAAAGCGGCGCGGCCATCGGCGGGTGCGAGGTACACGGGCTGGATGTCGGACAGCTTCAGGCCGTTCTTCTCGAGCTGCTTCACGAGCAGGTAGTGCACGTTGCTGCCCTTGTTGAGCGCGACCTTCTTGCCCTTGAGGTCGGCCACGGAGCGGATGGGCGAATCCTTGGTGACAAGGATGGCCTCGGCGCGCGGTGCGGCCGGGTCATAGCCGAAGTAGACGAACTTCGCCCCCGCGGCCTGCGCGAAGATGGGCGGCGCCTCGCCGACATAGCCCACGTCGACCGCGCCGACGTTCAGCCCTTCGAGCAGCTGCGGGCCCGCCGGGAACTCGACCCACTTCACGCCGAAGCCCAGCGGCGACAGCTTCTTCTCGAGCGTGCCCTGCGCCTTCTGCAGCACGAACAGGCTGGCCGACTTCTGGTAGCCGATGCGCAGCTCGCCCCTGGCCTTCGTCTGCGTCTGGGCGTGCGCCGAGGCGGCGGAGATGAAGCTCACGATGAGTGCGATGGCAGTGACGACGATGGCGCTGATGGCCAGGTCGCGCAGCGCCTGCCAGAAGGAGCGCGGCGCGACTTCGAACACGGAGTCTTCGGGAGCGACGGGGTTCATGCGGAATTCCTTGGTGCAAAAACGTGAGGCAAAGCGATCCCCCGGCCGCACACAGGCGGCTTCGAAAAACGGGGAACGGAAAGAGGTCTGGCCGGGGCCGGGTTCAGCTCGGAACCCGGTCGTCAGACGCTACATCGCACACGGGAGAAAGGAACCGGCTCGAAGCCGTGCGTGGCCGGCAGCTTCAGGCCTTCGGTCGCGAGCACCTCGACGGCCTCGTTCAGGCGCTCTGCCAGGTCGTGGTGCACCTGGTAGGCGTTCTCGGGCGTCAGCGCGATCTGCGAGTCGCTCGCGTAGACGCCCGGCAGGATGTGGCGCGCCGACAGCGACTGCAGCACGGGGCGCAGTGCGTAGTCGAGCGCGAGCATGTGGTGCGGGCTACCGCCGGTGGCCAGCGGCAGCACCGTCTTGCCCTTGAGCGCGTTCTGCGAGAGCAGGTCGAGAAAGACCTTCAGCACGCCGCTGTAGGCCGCCTTGTAGACCGGCGTGGCCACCACGATCACGCGGGCCGCCGCCACCTGGGCGATGGCACGCTCGATGGCCGGATGCGCCCACTCGGCCAGCAGCAGCGCCTGCGCCGGCAGGTCACGGATCGCGAGCCGCTCGATGCGCGCATGGCGTTGGGCCAGCCGCTCGCCCACTGCGTCGAGCAAGGCGGTGGAGCGGGAGGGGGCCGAGGGGCTGCCGGCAATCAGGAGAACGGACACGAGAAACTTTCGTTGGGCCTCAGGAGAAATTCAGGGCGAAGCGATCCCCGGCGCCCTTCCACGGGGTGCCACCGGCGATCGATTCCGGAACAGCTGCGCTTACTTCTGCTTGGGTGCGTAGATCTGGTCGAAGGAGCCGCCGTCGGCGAAATGCTCCTTGTCCGCCTTCGCCCAGCCACCGAAGGCCTGGTCGATGGTCACCAGCGTGAGCTTGGGGAACTGCTTGTCGTACTTGGCCTTGGCCTTGTCCGAGGTCGGGCGGTAGAAGTTGCGGCCGGCGATGTCCTGGCCTTCGTCGGAGTACAGGTACTTCAGGTACTCCTCGGCCACGGCGCGCGTGCCCTTCTTGTCGACCACCTTGTCGACCACCGCCACGCTGGGCTCGGCCAGGATGGAGATGGACGGCACGACGATCTCGAACTTCTCGGGGCCGAATTCCTTCAGCGCCAGGAAGGCTTCGTTTTCCCAGGCCAGCAGCACATCGCCCACGCCGCGCTGCACGAAGGTGATGGTCGAGCCGCGCGCGCCGGTGTCGAGCACGGGCACGTTCTTGTACAGGTTGCCCACGAATTCCTTGGCCTTGGCGTCACCGCCGTACTTGCGCTTGGCGAATTCCCAGGCGGCCAGGTAGTTCCAGCGGGCGCCGCCCGAGGTCTTGGGGTTGGGGGTGATCACCTGCACGCCCGGCTTGACCAGGTCGTCCCAGTCCTTCAGGCCCTTGGGGTTGCCCTTCTTCACCAGGAACACGATGGTCGAGGTGTAGGGGGCGGAGTTGTGCGGCAGGCGCTTTTGCCAGTCGGCCTTGACGAGGCCGCCGTGCGTGGCCAGGGCGTCGATGTCGCCGCCCAGCGCCAGCGTGGCCACGTCGGAATCGATGCCGTCGATGATCGAGCGCGCCTGCTTGCCCGAGCCGCCGTGCGACTGCTTGACGCTCACGTCCTGGCCGGTCTTGGCCTTCCAGTACTTGGCGAAGGCCTGGTTGTAGTCCACGTACAGCTCGCGGGTCGGGTCGTACGACACGTTCAGCAGCGTCACGGGGCCCTTGGCACCCGCCGCGCCCTGCGAAAACGACGGCAATGCCGACAGGGCCAAGGCACCGGCCACGCCGGCACCCAGGGAAAGCTTGATAAAGTCGCGGCGAAGGCTCATGGTGTCTTGCTCTTAAAAAGGCATATCAATGAAGCCACGTATTCTGAATACGACATATAGGAACTGGAACGACCAAGTTTTCAGTTCTTAATAGCCAAATCAACTAAGCAACCGCTTTCCCCCACAAGAGGCAATCAAATGGCACGCATGGTTCAGTGCATCAAGCTCGGCAAAGAGGCCGAAGGACTCGACTTTCCGCCGTACCCCGGCGACCTGGGCAAGCGCCTGTGGGAAAACGTCAGCAAGGAAGCCTGGGCCGCCTGGCTCAAGCAACAGACCATGCTGGTCAATGAAAACCGGCTGAACCTGGCCGACCTGCGCGCCCGCCAGTACCTGGCCCGCCAGATGGAAAAGCACTTCTTCGGCGAAGGCGCCGACGTGGCGCAAGGCTACGTTCCCCCTCCTGCGGCCTGAGTCCGGCGTGGCCGCCGACGGCACCCCGCTCGGCGCGCGCTCCGGCGACACCTCTCCCCTCGACAACGACACCTCGGCGCTTTCGCGCCGTGTGTTTTTGGACGGCTGCGGCCTGCCCTCCGCCTGGTCCGGGCGTCCGCAATGGCGGATTCTCGAAACCGGCTTCGGGCCGGGCCTTCATTTCCTGACAACCTGGCAGGCCTGGCGCGCCGACCCGCACCGGCCGCGCCTGCTGCACTACGTCGCGGTCGACGCCCATCCGGCACCGGCCGGCGATCTGCTGCGCGCCGCTGAGACCGATCCGGCCCTGGCGCCGCTCGCTGCGGAACTGGCCGACCAATGGACCGGGCTGCTGCCAGGCTTCCACCGGCTGGCCTTCGACGACGGCCGCGTGCTGCTCACGCTGTGCGTGGGCGAGCTGCAGCCGATGCTGCGCGCCCAGCGCTTCGAGGCCGACAGTCTCTTCCTCGACGGTTTCGGCTCGGCGATGGCCTCGCCCGACACGCTCAAGGCGGTGTCGCGCTTCGCCCGCCAGGGCACCGGCCTCGCGGCCCGCACCGACGACGACGGGGTGCGCCATGCGCTGGCGCAGAACGGCTTCCAGCTCGACCCGGGCCCCGGCAACCTGCGCGGCGTGTTCGCGCCCGCCTGGACGGTGCGGCGCCGCCAGCCGCTGCGTGAAGGCGTCGACGCGCCCGGCCATTGCGCGGTGATCGGCGCCGGGCTCGCGGGCGCAGCGGTCGCAGCCAGCCTTGCGCGGCGCGGCTGGCGGGTGACGGTGCTCGACGCCGCTGACGCACCGGCCTCGGGCGCGTCGGGCCTGCCGGTGGGGCTGCTGGCGCCGCATGTGTCGTCCGACGACGCCTTGCTGTCGCGGCTCACGCGCGCCGGCATCCGCGCCACCTGGATCGAACTGACCCAACGGCTCGACCCCGGCCGCGACTGGGGCGCCTACGGATCGCTCGAACGCCGCCCCGACGGCGACGTGCGCGTGCCGCCCGGCTGGAGCGCGGACGGGCCAAACGAATCCTGGCCCGCACAGCCCGACCGGCTCGCCGCGGCCGGCCTGCCGCCCGACACGCCGGCGCTCTGGCATGCGCGCGCGGCCTGGGTGCGGCCGCACCGCCTGATCGCCGCGTGGCTGAGCCAACCGGGCGTCGCGTTCCGAGGCAACAGCCACGTGGCGCGCCTCGCACGCACGGACGGCGGCTGGCAGCTGCTCGACGATGCCGGCGCCTTGCTCGCCGAAGCCGACCGCGTCGTCGTGGCCGCGGGCTTCGCATCGCACCGCTTCGCGCCCGACCTGCCGCTGCAACCCGTGCGCGGCCAAGTCGCCTGGGGCCGCGCGGACCCCGCCGCCCTGCCCCTCACCCCCATCAACGGCGACGGCCACCTGATCGCCGGCGTGCCCGACGACCAGGCACCGCAGCCGCTCTGGCTGATCGGCGCCACCTTCGACCGCGACAGCACCGATCTCGCCCCCACCGACGCAGACAGCCTCGCCAACCGCGAACGGCTCGCGCGCCTGCACCCCGGCGCCGCCGCTGCGCTGGCCCCCGCCTTCGATCGCGGAGACGCCCACGCCTGGGTCGGCGTGCGCTGCGCCTCGGGCGACCGCCGACCGCTCGTTGGCCCGCTGGCCCCAGGGGCCGACGAGGGCCTGTGGGCCTGCACCGCGCTGGGCTCGCGCGGCCTGAGCTTTGCCACCCTGTGCGCCGAGCTGCTGGCGGCGCAGTGGCATGGCGAACCGCTGCCCTTGCCCGCGACGCTCGCCAAGGCGCTGGGCACGCAGCGGCTCTGGCCCGGATCGGACTGAATCGGCCCGTACGGGCTTCCCGGCTCCCCGGCGCCACGCGCGCACCGCACAATGCGCGCCATGGCCATCCAGTACGACATCACCCACACCACCGTCTACCGCTACAACAAGCCGGTGACCTTCGGCTTGCACCGCGTGATGTTCCGTCCACGCGACAGCCACGACCTGCGGGTGCTCGCCACCGACCTGCAGGTGAGCCCGCAGGCCCTCACGCGGCTCATTCAAGACCCGTACTCCAACTCCGTCGCGCTGGTGCAGCCGCTGGGCGAGGCGACCGAGCTGCGCATCGTCTGCTCCTTCACCATCGAGCACGTGCCGCCATCGCAGCGCGACCTGCTCACGCTCGACCCGTCGGCCGAGTTCCTGCCCTTTGCCTATTCGGTGCAGGAGCGCCTGGACCTGGAGCACTACCTGCGCCCGCACCACAACGACGATGCCAACGGCACGCTGATCCGCTGGGCGCACCAGTTCCTGCACACGGACCAGCCCAACAGCACGCGCGACGTGCTCACGCGCATGAACGCGCACATCGGCCAGAGCTTCGAATACAAGGCGCGCGACGAGGAAGGCACGCAGACGCCGCTGGAGACGCTGGCGCTGGGCAGCGGCAGCTGCCGCGACTACGCGCTGCTGATGATGGAGGCCACGCGCCGCCTCGGCATCGCGACGCGCTTCGTCTCGGGCTACCTCTACGACGCATCGCTCGACAACGACGCCACCGGGCAGGCACCCGGCGAATCGGTCACCGGCGCCGGCAGCACGCACGCCTGGCTGCAGGCCTACCTGCCGGGCGCGGGCTGGCTGGCCTTCGACCCCACCAACAACCTCATGGGCAGCGGCCAGCTGATCCGCGTGGGCGTGGCGCGCGACCCCGCGCTGGCGGCGCCCATCTCGGGCAGCTGGTACGGCGACGCCGAGGCCTACGAGGGCCTCGAGGCCACGGTGGTGGTGAAGCGGCGCAAGGGCGGCTGAGCCACCGCGCGATCAGCCTTGCTCAGCCACGCGCAGCCAGCTTCGCCTCGAGCTCGGCGATGCGTGCGCGGGCTTCATCGCCTTCCGGAATCGGCCGCCCGCTGTCGCGCCACTGCACCGCGCTCTTGAAGCCTTCGGCCTCGGCCTGGCGGCGGAACCACATGCCTTCGGGGTTGTGGCGCGTGATGCCGTCGAACACGGTGGCGAACATCTGGGTCTGCTCCAGCCCCATCGAGTGCCAGACCTGGTTGACGACCATCTTGTGCATCATGAGGTGCGAACTGGGCACGCCCGCGATGCGCTGCGCGAGCGCCAGCGTGGCCTCGTCGAGCTGCGCTGCGGGCACCGCGAAGTTGGCCAGGCCCCAGTCGGCCGCCTGCGTGCCGGTGATGGTGTCTCCCGTGAACATGAGCTGCTTGGCGCGCAGCGCGCCGAGGCGGTAGGTCCACATCGCGGTGGTCGGGCAGCCCCACACGCGCGTGGGCATGTAGCCGATGCGCGCGTCGTCGGCCATGGTGAGCAGGTCGCAGCACAGCGCGATGTCGGAGCCGCCGGCCACCGCGTAGCCGTGCACCTTGGCGATGGTCGGCTTGCGGCAGCGCCACAGCGACATGAAGTCTTCGGTGTTGCGCTTCATGGCGGCGTAGTCGAGCATCGGGTCCCACGGCGTTTTTTCCTGCCGGCAGGGATGGTCGCCCTGGCCTTCGCGGCCGTGGCCTTCGGCGTAGTCGCCCAGGTCGTAGCCGGCGCAGAAAGCGCGCCCCGCGCCCTCGACCACGATCACATGCACCTCGTCGTCGGCCTCGGCCCATTCGACCGCGCGGCGGATGTCGGTCGGCGTGCTGTCGCCGATGGCGTTGAGCTTCTCTGGGCGGTTGAGCACGAGGCGCGCGATGCGCGGGTGCCGCGGGTCCTTGTCGATCAGGACGGTCTCGAAAGCGGGCATGGTCGGGGGTCTCCTTCTGTTCTTGGGGGGTGATGCCGCTTCGCTTGTAGCATCGCCCGCCGCCCGCTGGCAAACCCGCCGACCGCCGGCTTCAACGCCTTCAGCGCGCTGTGGCGCCTCCAAGCCGGAACAGGAACACCGCGCCCTTGCCCGGCTGCGGCACGAGCCGGATGTCGCTGCCGTGCAGCTGCAGGATGCGCTGCACGATCATCAGCCCCAGCCCGCCGCCGCGCGCACCGCCGTCGGCAAAGGCCGGCCGCGTGAACAGGCCCTTCTGCAGCTCGCCCGGAATGCCGGGGCCGGTGTCGCTCACCTGCACCGCCACGCCGGCGTCGGACGGGCGCAGGCGCACCTCGATCTCGCCGCCGGCCGGCGTGTGGCGGATGGCGTTGTCCAGCAGGTTGGTCAGCACACGCTCGATCATGCCGAGGTCGGCCGACACCACGGGCAGGTTCGGCGCGATGTCGGGCTTGAGCTGCTGGCGCCGCGCCTCGGCCGCGAGTTCGAACTTCTGGAACACGTCCTGCACGAGGTCGGCGAGCGCGAAGTTCTCTTTCTCGGGCTTGACCACGCCGTACTCGAGCCGCGCCAGCTCGAACACCTCTTGTGCGAGCCGGCCCACCTTGCGGCTCTGGCCGAGCGCGATCTCCAGGTAGCGGCGGCGCTCTTCCTCGCTGAGCGTGCCGGCCTTGAGCAGCAGCGTCTCGAGGTAGCCGTGCAGCGAGGTGAGCGGCGTGCGCAGATCGTGCGAGATGTTGGCGAAGAGTTCGCGGCGCTGACGGTCCTGCAGGCTCAGTTCGCGCCACTGCTCGGCGATGCGGCGCGTCATCTGCGCAAAGGCCTGCTGCAACTGCGCGATCTCGTCGTCGGCGTGGCGCGGCGGCGCGGGCATGGGCGCCTCGCGCTCCAGCGCCTCAATGCCTTCGGCCTCGAAACGCCGCACCGCCGCGGTCAGCTCACGCAGCGGCCGGGTGATGAGGCGGAACGCCACCAACCCGGCGATGAGCCCCAGCAGTGCCACCAAGGCCATCGACCACAGCGTGGTGCGCAGCACGGTGTCGGCCGAGAGGTTGGCGGCCAGCGCGTCGTGGTCTTCGCCTTGCAGCACCACGTACACATAGCCGGCGTCGCGCCCGCCCATGCGCAGCGGCGCGGCGCTGAAGACCTTGGCGCCGTCGGGGCTGCGCGGATCGTCGCCCGCGATGGGCAGCCGCTCGCCGGCCAGCAGCCGGCGGATGGGGCCGAGCGCCACCTTGTCGCGCTTGAGGTGCCCGGGCGGCGCGGCCTGGGCCTCGATGTGGCCGTCGGGCCCCAGCACGTAGACCTCGACGCTGGGATTGACGGTCATGAGCTTGTCGAACAGGTCTTTCACCGCCACCGGGTCGAGGCCGCCGGGTTTCATGAGCTCGGTGTTCTGCGCGATGTGGGCCGCGAGCCCCAGCGACAGGCGCTGCGTCACCTCTTGCGCGTGCTGCGCACCGGCGCGCATCTGCAACCACGCCGAGGCCCCGCAGCAGGCCAGCAGCAGCACCGCGAACGCGATCGACAGTCGCCGCGACAGCGTGGCCCAGGCCATCGTCATTGAAGCACCCTTGGCGCTTCGCGCCTTCCCGCCAGGCGGGAGCGAGCTTGCTTGGGGCGGCCCGGCGCGGCGCTCATACGTCACCCTTCGGTGCGGCGTCATCGGCCGCGAGCTTGTAGCCGCGCCCCCACACCGTGAGGATGCGCCGCGGCGCGGCCGGGTCGGCCTCGACCTTGGTGCGCAGCCGGTTGATGTGCGTGTTGACCGTGTGCTCGTAGCCGTCGTGCTGGTAGCCCCAGACCTGGTTGAGCAGGTCGAGGCGCGAGAACACCTTGCCGGGGTGGCGTGCAAAGAAGTACAGCAGGTCGAACTCGCGCGGCGTGAGTTCGATCGGCTTGCCGTCGACGCGCACCTCGCGCGCCAGCGGCTCGATGTCGAGGTTGCCCAGCGTGAGGCTGCCCGATTCCAGCCGCGCGTTGCGCGCCAGCGCGTCGGTGCGCCGCAGCAGCGCCTTCACGCGCGCCACCAGCTCCAGCACCGAGAAGGGCTTGGCCAGGTAGTCGTCGGCGCCCAGCTCCAGCCCGAGGATGCGGTGCACCTCGCTCGAGCGTGCGCTCACGATGATGATGGGCGTGTAGCGCGCCATGGCGCGGGCGCGGCGGCAGATCTCGAGGCCGTCGATGCCGGGCAGCATGAGGTCGAGCACCAGCGCGTCCCACTGGCCGCGCTCCAGCGCGCGCAGGCCGGCGTTGCCGTCGGCGGCGTGCTCGACCGCGTAGCCCTCGTCGCGCAGGTGCATGCGCAGCAGCTCGGCAATGTGGGCGTCGTCCTCGACGATCAGCACGCGTTTGGCGGTGTCCATGGCCGCGATTGTCCCGCGAGACGCCCCTCGGAGTTATCACGAATCTTTGAACTTTGCGTGATGAATCGGCGAGGGGGTGCGCCCAACAATCCGGCCCATGCAGACACGCTCCGCTCCCGACCACCGACCGATCCACCCGCTGTGGATGCGCGTCACGCACTGGCTCAATGCGCTGGCCGTGCTGGTGCTGGTGACCAGCGGCTGGCGCATCTACAACGCGGCGCCCTTCTTTGCCTTTCGCTTCCCGGCCTCGATCACGCTGGGCGGCTGGCTCGGCGGCGCGCTGCAGTGGCACTTCGCGGCGATGTGGCTGCTGGTGTTCAACGGGCTCGTCTACCTGGTGCTGAACCTTGCCAGCGGGCGCTTCGCGCGCAAGTTCTTCCCGCTCACGCCGGCCGGCCTCTGGCGCGATGCGCGGGCCGCGCTCGGCGGCAGGCTCTCGCACGCCGACCCGCGCCACTACAACCATGTGCAAAAGCTCGCCTACCTGTTCGTGATCGTCGACCTGGTCGCGATCGTGCTGTCGGGGCTGGTGCTGTGGAAGTCGGTGCAGTTTCCGCTGCTGCGCGAGTTGCTGGGCGGCTACGAAGCCGCGCGCCGCATCCACTTCGTGGCGATGGCCGCCCTGGTGGCTTTCGTTGCCGTTCACCTGGTGATGGTGGCGCTCGTGCCCCGCACCCTGCTCACCATGCTGCGCGGTCGCGCGCCCCACACCCCATGAGCTTCCTTTTCAAACGCCCTCCCCTGGTCGGTGTCGACGGCGACGCCGTGGTGCGCGAAGCCCGCGCCCTCATCGAGCGGCGGCTCGACGCCCCCTCGCGCCGCCTGTTCCTGCGCCGGTCGCTGACGCTGGGCGGCCTGTCGATGCTTACCGGCTGCAGCATCAGCGACGACAGCCACGTGGAAGCAGCGCTGGCGAAGGTCTCGCGCTTCAACGACGAGGTGCAGGGCTGGCTCTTCAGCCCGACGCGGCTGGCACCGACCTACACCGAAGCCGAGATCACGCGCCCCTTTCCGTTCAACGCCTACTACGGCGAGGACGAGGTCCGTGAGGTCGACGAAGCCACCTACCGCCTCGAAGTGAGCGGCATGGTCGCCGACAAGCGCCGCTGGACGCTCGCTGAACTGCGCGCGCTGCCGCAAGAAGACCAGATCACGCGCCACATCTGCGTGGAAGGCTGGAGCGCCATCGGCAAATGGGGCGGCGTGCGCTTTGCCGATTTCCTGCGCCACGTCGGCGCGGACCTGAGCGCCAAGTACGTCGGCTTCCAGTGCGCGGACGACTACCACACGAGCATCGACATGCCGACCGCGCTGCACCCGCAGACGCTGCTGACGCTGAGCTACGACGGCCAGCCGCTGCCGCCGAAGTACGGCTTCCCGATGAAGCTGCGCATGCCGACCAAGCTTGGCTACAAGAACCCCAAGCACATCCAGGCGATGTACGTAACCAACACCTATCCCGGTGGCTACTGGGAAGACCAGGGCTACAACTGGTTCGGAGGGAGCTGAGGGGCTGCCACAGCCGCTCGACTGCCGAAGAAAGCGCGAGGCCGAATTCCGACAGGGAACCAGGCCGATCTCGACAACAAAACCCAACCTCAACTCAGGAAGACCGACATGAACAAGCTCACCGCCACCCTCCTCGCCACCTGCATGGCCTTCGCCGGCGCCTCGGCCTTGGCCGCGGACGACATGGCCAAGGACGGCATGAAGAAGGACAGCATGGCCAAGGACGGGATGAAGAAAGACGCCATGGGCAAGGACGCCATGAAGAAGGACGGCATGGCCAAAGATGGCATGAAGAAAGATGCCATGGGCAAAGACGAAATGAAGAAGGACGCGATGGGCAAGGATGAGATGAAGAAGTAAGCCGCCTCCTCCCCGGCCCCGCCGCCATTGACGGGCGGCGGGATCGGGATCACTGTTCTCTCATCTGCGCTCCCTACGAAAGACCGCCATGAAATCCTTCGCCATCGCCGCTGGCGCGCTTGCCGCCGCCGCCTTCGCTTGGCACGCAGCTCCGTCCTTTGCCGAGACCGCGCGCCGCGTGCCCGCACCGACGGCCGACCTTGCTGCGCCCGCCGGCGCCACCACCGCCACCGCCGTGTTCGCGGGCGGCTGCTTCTGGGGCGTGCAGGGCGTGTTCCAGCGCGTCGAGGGCGTGAGCAATGCGCTCTCGGGCTACGCGGGCGGCGAGGCTCGCACCGCGCGCTACGACGAGGTCGGCTCCGGCCGCACCGGCCATGCCGAGGCCGTGCGCATCAGCTACGACCCGCGCAAGGTCAGCTACGGCAAGCTGCTGCAGATCTATTTCTCGGTGGCGCACGACCCGACACAACTCAACCGCCAGGGCCCCGACACCGGCCCGCAGTACCGCTCCACCGTGTTCGCCGAAAACGCCGACCAGGCCCGCATCGCCAACGCCTACATCGCCCAGCTGAACCAGGCCAAGACCTTCGGCAAGCCGCTGGCTACCACGGTCGAGGTGTCCAAGCCCTTCTATGCGGCCGAGGACTACCACCAGGACTACCTCACGCTGCACCCGAACCAGCCCTACATCGCGATCAACGACCTGCCGAAGATCGACGACCTGAAGAAGCTGTTTCCCGAGAGCTACAAGGCCACGCCGTCGCTGGTGCGGGCGGCCAAGGCCAGCTAGGGCTTCGCGTCCAGCGCTGCGGCCTCTGCCTCGCGGCCCATCTTCCTGAGCAGCTTGGCATAGGCGTCCCGGACGACGCGTGCCCGCCACTTCTCGCCGTAAGCCGACACGGCCGCCAGCGACTGGCGGTAGTAGGTTTCCGCCTGCGCGTCCTGGCCCTTCTCCGCCAGCCGGTAGGCCGCGTTGTAGAGCACGACGCCACGCGTGGCCTTGACGGCGTGGGTCTGCTCGATGCCGTCCAGCACATCGAGCGCACGCTGGCTCAGTTGCTGCGCCTGTGCATCGTCCGGCAAGGAACCGTAGGCCACGCTGAGGTTGTCGAGATCGATGGCGTACAAGATACGCGGCATGGACGCATCGCCTTCAGAGATGGCGACCGCTTCCGTCAGCAGAGGGATGGCCTCGGCGTTGCGTCCCTGCGCCCGCAGGAAGTTGCCACCATGCACACGCGCGTTGCGATTCAGCGTGGCATTGGCGGGGTGGTAGGTGCGTGCGGCCTGCAGCGCCTTCTTGTAGAAGCCGTCGGCTGCGTCGAAGCTGCGATCCGCCGACGCCAGGTCGCCCAGTGCAACGTACGCCGTGGGCAAGCGCGGGTCCGCGGGGTTGCTGCGCTCCAGGGCCGGCACGCCGGAGAGGAGGCGCGGAATGGCCTGGTTCGACAACCCGGCGTTGTGATGCCACAACCCCGAGTCGACCTGGCTGCCCGAGCTGGCGCAGCCAGCCAGGGCCTGTACCAGCGCCAGCGTCCCAATGACGCACCAGCGTTTCACAGCAGCCTGGCTTGCTTCGCCTGCTCCGTCAGTTCCGCCCGGAAGTTCGGGTGCGCAATGGCGATCAGCTCCTGCGCGCGCTGCTTGGCCGACTTGCCGCGCAGCTGCGCCACGCCGTATTCGGTGACGACGTAGTTGATGTCGTTCTTGCTCGTGCTCACGTGCGTGCCCGGCGACAGCGAGGGCACGATGCGCGAGATGGTGTCGTCCTTCGCCGTCGAAGGCAGCACGATGAAGGCCTTGCCGCCGCGCGAGCGGTTGGCCGCGCGCACGAAGTCCGACTGCCCGCCCGTGCCCGAGTACGGCGCGTGGCCCAGGCTCTCGGAGCCGCACTGGCCCAGCAGGTCGATCTGCATGGTGGCGTTGATGGCGATGAGGTTGTCGTTCAGCCCCGCCAGCGCCGGGTCGTTGGTGAAGTTCACCGGGTGCATCTCCAGCCCCGGGTTGCGGTCCATGAAGCGGTACAGCTTGCTGGAGCCCAGCGCGAAGGTCGCGACCGACTTGCCCGGCAGGTAGTTCTTGCGGCGGTTGGTGACCGCGCCGCTTTCGACCAGCGTGAGGATGCCGTCGCCGATCATCTCGGTGTGGATGCCCAGGTCGCGCTTGCCCGTGAGCTGCATCACCACCGCGTCAGGGATGCCGCCGTAGCCGATCTGCAAGGTGGCGCCGTCGTCGATCAGGTCGGCCACGTGCTTGCCGATGGCTTCCTGCACCGGGCCGATCTTCGGCAAGCCGACTTCCATCACCGGCTCGCTGCTTTCCACCAGCGCCGCCACCTGCGAGATGTGCACGTGGCAGTTGCCGTGCGCGTAGGGCACGTTGGGGTTCACCTCGAGCACGACCGCGCGCGCCTTCGCCACGGCGGCCATCGTGTAGTCGGGGCCCAGGCTCAGCGCGAAGTAGCCGTGCGCGTCCATCGGCGAAGCCATGCTGAACACCACGTCGGCCGCGATCTGCCCGCGCTCGATCTGCGCCGGGATCTCGGAGAAGTAGTTGGGAATGAAATCGATCCAGCCCGCCTGCCCGCCTGCGCGCGTGGCACCGCCGAAGAACAGCGCGACGTGGCGCACGTGCTCGACCGTCTCGGGGTCGATGTAGGCGTACTTGCGCATCGCCAGGATCTGCGCCACCTTCACGTCGCGGAAGTCGCGGCGCTGCTCGGACAGCGCCGTGAGCAGCGAGGGCGGCTCGCCGACGCCCGTGGGCACGATGATCATGTCGCCGTTGCGCACCTGGCGCACGGCATCGGCGGCGGAAACGCGCTTTTGCGCGTACAGGGTCTGGGCAGTCATGCCTGCCACTATGCCTTCTTTTCGCCGCCGCCGAACTCGCGGTGCACCCAGTCGCGCAGCACGGCCGTGGCGGGCCGGGTGGCGGCGCGCGGGCTGTAGACCAGGTCGTAGCGGTAGCTCTCCACCGACAGTTCGAAGGGCTGCACCAGCAGGCCCGACACCAGCTCGTCGGCCACCAGCGCCAGGCTCAGCAGGCCGACGCCCTGCCCCGCGACCGTGGCCTGCACCGCGTGAATCTCTTCGGTGAACGACAGGCCGGCCTGCGCATCGACGTCGGTGCGGCCTGCGCGCGCGAGCCAGGTGCGCCACACGGGCGCCAGCGTTTCGTCGCGCCCCGCGCGCCCCCATTCGAAATGGATCAGCGAGACGGCTTTCAGGTCCTGCCGCGCCGCGACCGCCAGCGCGGGGCTGCAGACCGGCGCGTAGTGGTCCTGGAACAGCGGCTCGACGACCAGGTCGGCGTAGCGGCCGTTGCCGTAGCGGATCGCCGCATCGGCCTCGGTGTCGAGGTCGACGACCTGGTTGGTGGCGTCCAGCCGCAGCGTCCATTCGGGATGCAGGTCGCGGAAGGTGCCCGCGCGCGGCGCCAGCCGCCGGGCCATGAACCCGACCGTGGACGACAGCGTGGCGATGCGCGTGCCCTTCAGGCGGCGCACGCCGTCGACGGCGCGCTCGAAGCTGTCGAAGCCGTCGCGCAGCGCGGGAAACAGCTGGTGGCCGGCGGCCGTCAGGTGCACCTGCCGCGTGCCGCGTTCGAACAGCCGCACCTCGAGCGTTTCCTCGAGCTGCTTGATCTGGTGACTCACGGCGGTGGGCGTGACGTGCAGTTCGTCGGCGGCCGCCTTGAAGCTCAACCGGCGGGCCGCGGCCTCGAACACGCGCAGTGCGCCCAGGGGAGGAAGTCTTCGCATGCGTACAGATTAGCTCAACTCATCCGTTGGCTGAAAAATCAGCCTTTGTCGGGCGCCCTCTTCATCCCTAAATTTCAGGGGTCGCGGGAAGAAACCACTTCCACGGCTGATCTGAAATTCACCATCGAAGGCACCTGTCATGCAACTCCAACCCAAGCAAATCCACACGCAACCCGACCCCTACGCGCCCTTCCTGCTGTCGCAGGCCATCCAGCTCGGCAACCTCGTGTTCGTCTCCGGCCAGGCCGCGATCGGCGACGACGGCGAGATCGTCGGCAAGGGCGACTTCGATCGCCAGGCCGAGCAGGCCTTCAAGAACCTCGACCGCGTGCTGCGGGCCGCCGGCACGGGCCTGGGCAGCGTGGTCAAGGTGACGATCTTCCTGACCTCCATGGCGAACTTTCCGAAGATCGTCGAGTTGCGCCGCCAATGGTTCTCGGCGCCCTACCCGGCCGACACCATCGTCGAGGTCTCGGGCCTGTACTCGCCCGACGCGATGATCGAGATCGAGGCCATCGCCGTCGCGCCCGGAGACGCCCGATGAGCGCGCCGCTGCTCGCGCCGGCGAAGCTGCACGGCCTGCAGCTGCCCAACCGGCTCGCCGTGGCGCCGATGACGCGCGTCAGCGCCTCGCCCGAGGGCCACGCCAACAGCACCATGGCCCGCTACTACGAGCGCTTTGCGCGGGGCGGCTTCGGGCTCGTCATCACCGAAGGCATCTACACCGACACGGCGTACGCGCAAGGCTATGCCCGCCAGCCCGGCTTGATCGATGGCGAACAGGCCCGCGCGTGGCGCCCGGTCGTGAAGGCGATCCAGGGCGCGGGCGGGCGCGCCATCGCGCAGCTCATGCATGCGGGCGCGCTGTCGCAGTTCAACCGCTTTCGCGACCACACGGCGGGGCCGTCGGCCGTTCGCCCGCTGGGCACGCAGATGACGGCCTACCGCGGCGAAGGCGAGTACCCGGTGCCCCGCGCGATGACCGATGCCGACATCGCCGAAGCGATTCGCGGCTTCGCCCGGGCCGCGCTGCTGGCGATGGAAGTGGCGGGCTTCGACGGCGTGGAGATCCACGGCGCGAACGGCTACCTGCTCGACCAGTTCCTGAGCGGCCACACCAACACGCGCACCGACCGCTGGGGCAGCGCCCTCGCGCAGCGCGTGCAGCTCACGGTCGAGGTGGCGCGCGCCGTGCGGCAGATGCTGGGCGCGTCGGCACCGGTCGGCGTGCGCATCTCGCAAGGCAAGGTCAACGACTTCGGCCACAAGTGGCCGGAAACCGAAGCCGGTGCGGCGACAGTGTTCGGCGCGCTGGCACACAGCGGCATCGACTACCTGCACGTCACCGAGTTCGAAGCCTGGCGCCCGGCCTTCGGCGATGCGGGACCGAGCCTGCTGCAGCTCGCGCGCCGCCACGCGCCCGGCCTTGCGATCGTCGCCAACGGCAGCCTGCACGACCCGGGGCGCGCCGAAGCAGCGCTCGCGGACGGCGCCGACTTCGTGGCGCTGGGACGCGGCGCGCTGTCGAACCCCGACTGGCCGAAGCGGATGCAGGAGGGCCGCGCGTTCGCCGCGTTCGACCCGGCACTGCTGTCGCCCGTGGGGGACATCAAGCTGGCGGAGCAGCAACCCTAGATGATGTTCTTCTCGCGCAGTGGCCGGTTCTCGAGGATGCGCGCGAACGACAGCGGCGACAGGTCGAGGCTGCGGTAGCCGCCGAAGTGGATCAGCTCCGCGATGCCGCGCCCCGCCGCCGGGCACTGCTGCAGCCCGTGGCCCGAGAAGCCGTTCGCGAAGTAGAGGTTGTCGCAGTCCGGGTGCAGGCCGAGGATCGCGTTGTGGTCGAACACGTTCATCTCGTAGTAGCCGGCCCAGGCGCCGGTCATGCGGACGGCCTCGAAGGCCGGGATGCGTTCGGCCAGCGCCGGCCAGATGAAGTTTTCGAAGGCCTCGTGGTCGACTTCGAGCGGCGCATCGTCGGGGTCCCGGTCTTCGGGCGGCGCAAAGCCGCAGATGAACTGGCGACCTTCGGGGCGCAGCCAGATGCCGGAGGTGTCGATGACCAGCGGGCAACCGGGCAAGGTGCTCGGGCATGAAAAGCTGAACACGCTGCGGCGTCGCCCGTGCACGGGCAGCGCGATGCCGGCCCATCGCGCGACCGGGGCCGCCCACGCGCCCGCCGCGTTGACGACGATGTCCGCATGCAGCGTGTCGCCGCCGTCGAGCTGCACGCCGGTGACGCGGCGGCCCTCGCGCTGCAGGCCCGTCGCCTGCGCCTGCACATAGCGCACGCCTTGCGACACCGCCTTCTTGCGAAAGGCCTGCAGCAGGCTGTAGCCGTCGTACCAGCCCTCGCCCGAGAGGCCGAGCGATGCCAGCGCGATGCCCTCGGTCGAGAGCCACGGGAAGCGCGCCTTCAGCTCATCGGGCGTCAGCAGCGCAACGTCCACCACATGCGCCTTCTGCGTCGCGTGGTTCTCGCGCAGCACGTCGACACCCGCCGGCGAGGCCAGGTACAGGTAGCCCGGCTCGACCAGACCGATGTCCGGCGCGTCGTCGTCACCCACGCGCAGGGTCTCGCCCAGCGTGCGGAAAAAGTCGATGCCGTAGAGCGACATCTCGATGTTGATGGCGGTGGAGAACTGCTGCCGGATCGAGCTGGCCGACAGCGCCGACGAGGCCTGTCGGTACGAGAAGTCGCGCTCCACCACCGTGATGTCGAAGGCCTCGCCCGTCGGGTCGGCGCCCAGGAAGTACGCGATGGCCGAGCCGATGGCCCCGCCGCCGATGATCGCCACACGCCGCATGTGATGCCTTTCCGTGTCTTCGATGTGCGGGCCCGGTTCGTTGCCCGGGCTGCGCACGCTCCCGCCAGAATAGCGCGATGAGAAAAGACATTCCCAACCTCGGCGCGCTGCAGGCCTTCGAGGCCTCGGCGCGCTTGGGGAGCTTCACCCGCGCGGCGACCGAGCTGGCGCTCACGCAAAGCGCGGTCGGGCGCCAGGTGGCGATGCTGGAGCAGCGCCTGGGCGTGCCGCTGTTCTCGCGCGTGCGCAAGCGGCTCACGCTCACCGACGTGGGCCGCGAGTACGCCGCGCGCATCCGCCGCCACCTCGATCAGATCCGCCGCGACACGCTGGAGATCAGCGCCGGCCACGAGATGGGCTTCGTGCTCGAACTGGCCGTGGTGCCGACCTTTGCCACGCAATGGCTCATTCCGCGGCTGCCCGATTTCAGCCGACTGCACCCGAACATCACGGTGAACCTGTCGGCGCGCTCGCAGCCCTTCTCGTTCCAGGAAAACGCGTACGACGCGGCGATCTACTTCGGCGACCAGTTCTGGCCGAACACACGCGGCGGGCTGATCTTTTCCGAAGGCGAGATGGTGCCCATCTGCAGCCCCGCGTTCCGCGACGCGCAGGCCCGATGGGATGAAGCCGGCTTCGAGCGCTGCCGCCACGTGCACCTGAGCACCCGCGCCCATGCGTGGCGCGACTGGTACGCGCAGCAGGAGTGGGAGTACACGGTGCACGCCTCGCGCGGGCCGCGCTACGAGCTGTTCACCATGGTGGTGGCCGCCGCGGCGGCGGGCATGGGCGTGGGGCTGGCGCCGCGCATCCTGGTCGAGCAGGAGCTGCGCACCGGCGAACTCGTGATCCCGGTGGACCGGCACCTGGACGTGCACCAGGGCTACTACTTCGCATACCCCGAAGGCCGGCCGGCCTCCGGGGCGCTGGAGCAGTTCAAGCAGTGGGTGCTGGGGCTGACACCCGACTGAACCCGGTCAGACCGGGTTCGGGTTGCGTTCCTTGAAGCCCTGCTGGTGCCAGTACGGGTAGGTGCGCGTGGTCGCGCTGGCCGCGTCGAGCTCGGCGACCTGCGCGGGCGTGAGGTTCCAGCCCACCGCACCGAGGTTCTGGCGCAGCTGCGCCTCGTCGCGCGCACCGACCACCACGCTGGACACCGTCGGGCGTTGCAGCAGCCAGTTGAGCGCAACCTGCGGCACCGTCTTGCAGACCTCGGCGCCGACTTTTTCGAGTGCCTCGACCACGCGGTACAGCAACTCGTCGGGCACGGGCGGGCCCATGTCGGCCGTCACGTGCAGGCGGCTGTTGGCGGGCAGCGGCTGGCCGCGGCGGATCTTGCCCGTGAGCCGGCCCCAGCCCAGCGGGCTCCAGACCACCGCGCCCACGCCCTGGTCTTGCGCCAGCGGCATCAGCTCCCACTCGTACTCGCGCCCGACCAGCGAGTAGTACGCCTGGTGCGCCACATAGCGCGCATAGCCGCGCTGCTCGGACACCGCCAAAGACTTCATCAGGTGCCAGCCCGAGAAGTTCGACGCCCCCACATAGCGCAGCTTGCCCGCGCGCACGAGGTCGTCGAGCGTGGACAGCGTTTCTTCGACCGGCGTGCTGGCATCGAAACCGTGCAGCTGGAACAGGTCGATGTAGTCGGTGCCCAGCCGTTTCAGCGACGCATCGACCGCCTGCACGAGGTGATGGCGCGACGAGCCCACGTCGTTCGGCCCCTCGCCGCTGCGGAAGGTGGCCTTGGTCGAGATCAGCAGCCGGTCGCGCGGCCGGCCCTTGATCGCCTCGCCCAGCACCGATTCGGCGGCGCCGCCCGAGTAGATGTCGGCGCTGTCGAACATGTTCACGCCGGCGTCCATGCAGATGTCGATGAGCGTGCGCGCCTCCGCCACGTTGGTGCTGCCCCATGCGCTGAAAAACTCGCCCTTGCCACCGAAGGTGCCGGTGCCGAAGCTCAGCACGGGGACCTTGAGGCCTGATTTGCCCAGATGACGGTATTCCAAAGTTCTACTCCTTCAATCGAACGAACAACGAACAAGATGAATGACGCGGCCATTGTTGGCCGCCGTGGAGAACCCCGTCGCGCGTCGGGCTTTGCAGCGCTTCGGCTCGCTACGATCGAACGATGCAGATCTCGATCGAAAACCCGAACCAGCCCGACGTCATCCAGCTCATCGACGACCTCGATGCGTACCAGAAGCCGCTGTACCCACCCGAGAGCCATTACGGCATCGACATCGACGCGCTGTCGGCGGCCCATGTGCTGTTCGCCGTCGCGCGCGACGCGGCCGGCACGGCCATCGGCTGCGGCGCCGTCGTCATGAACCCCGGCTACGGCGAACTCAAGCGCATGTACGTGCGCCCGCAGAACCGCGGGCAAGGCGTCGCGGCGAAGGTGCTGGGCTTTCTCGAAGCCGAAGCGGCGGCGCGCGGATGCGCGATGTTCCGGCTGGAGACAGGCGTGAGCCAGCCCGAGGCGCTGGCCTTCTATGCGCGTGCGGGGTATGCGCGGCGCGAGCGCTTCGGCGACTACCCGGACGATCCGTTGAGTGTGTTCATGCAGAAGACGGTCGAGACAACCGCACCCCATCGCCCCTAAGATCGCCCCGGCTTCCGCCACCACGGTTCTCACCAACAAGGACACCACATGCAAACAAGAGGGATTCTTCGCCGGCTCATGTTCACAGCAGGCTGCGCCCTGCTGCTGGGGTTGTCAGGTTGCGGCGGCGGAGGGGGTGGTGGAGGCGGCGGAGGCGGTGTGGCGATGCTGCCGCTGCCACCGGTCGGAGGCACGCCGACGCCACCGCCCGCGGACACCGGGCGCGGACGGGTGGTCAGCAGTTCGATGAAGTCGACCGCCACCGAAGCGACCTACCCGATCCAGGTCTACCTGCCGGCCGGCTACGACGGCGCCACGGCGAGCTACCCCACGGTCTACATCACCGACGGCGACGCGGTCTACAACCAGAGCGTGACGCGCTTCCAGAACTTCACCGACATCCTCGAGAAGGCCGGCAAGAAAGCCATCGTGGTCGGCATCGGCGGCACCTCGCGTCGCAACACCGACTACCTGATGCCGGGCGCCAAGGCGTACCACGAGTTCCTCGTCGCCCAGCTGGTGCCGCATGTCGAATCAAACTACCGGGCCAACCCGGGAAAGCGCATGCTCTCGGGCCTGTCGAACGGCGGCGTCTTCGCGCTCATCGCCTTCTTCACCGAAGGCGCGGCGGGCACGTTCACCTTCCAGCATTTCTTCGCATCCGACCCGCCCGCCGCCGGCGCGCGCGGCCAGCTCGATCCGCTCGAAAGCCAGATGTACGCCAACAGCAGCACCCGCGACATTCCCGTGACCCTGCTGCTGGGCTATGCCATCAGCAACGTCGGCGGCCCGGAGATCACCGCGCTGCGCGACCAGATCGCCGCGCGCAACTACAAGGGGCTGCAGCTGAGCCTGAAGGGCTACGAAGGCGGCCACACGCAGATGGACTTGCCGTCGTTCCAGGACATCGTCGCGCGGTTCATCGATTGAGGCGCGGGGTGCGGGCTCAGGGTTTTTCCTGATCCTGCACCTGTCGAATCGCAGCGGGCTCATCCGACGTCATCACAGAGGGTCGTCCTCTGTACTTCATCAGGAGAAAGCAAACATGGCCACCAACACCGTCCGCCTGCACCGCGTGCTGCGCACCACCCCCGACAAGCTCTACCGAGCCTTCGTGGAGCCCGGCGCCTTCGAGCGCTGGCTGCCGCCCTTCGGCTTCACCGGCAAGGTCCACACCATGGAGCCGGTGGTGGGCGGCGCGTGGCGCATGTCCTTCACCAACTTCGGCACCGGCCACGGCCATTCGTTCGGCGGCAAGTACCTGGAACTCGTGCCCGGCCAGCGCATTGCCTACGACGCGAGCTTCGACGATCCCCACCTGCCGGGCACGATGAAGACCACGGTGGTCCTGACCGCGGTCTCGTGCGGCACGGACATGTCCGTCGTGCAGGAAGGCATCCCCGACGTGATTCCCGTCGAGATGTGCTACCTGGGCTGGCAGGAGTCGCTGGTCGCGCTGGCGCAGCTGGTCGAGCCGAACATTCCCGGTTGAGGATCGGCTTCAGGCACGCCGCGCTTCGCAGCCGGCGAATCCCTTGAGCCCGGCCAGTTCATCGAGGATGGGGCATTCCGGGCGCTCGTCACCTTCGCAGCAATGCGCCAGGCGCTCCAGCAGGCGCTTCATGTGCGCGAGCTCTTCGATGCGCTGGGCCAGGTCGTCGGCGCGTTCGAGTGCGATGCGCTTCACGTCGAAGCTTGCACGACGACCGTCTTGCCACATGGCGTGCAGTTCCACGACCTCCGGCGTGTCGAAACCCAGCGTGTGTGCGCGTCGCACGAAGCGCAGTGTCGACACAGCGCGCTCGTCGTAGCGGCCTGCGTGCGCCGTGTCATCGAGCAGTCCGAGCGATTCGCAGTCGCTCAGCAACTGGGCGGACGCACCGGAGCGCGCAACGACATCGGCAAGGGACAAGCGCGCCGCAGCAGCCGGCGCCGTGGGATGTTCCATGGGGTTCTCCTTCGAGCCAAAGCGCGAAGTCTCAACCTTCACACCATGAGAGAGTCAAACGCGAACAGCGCATGACCTTGGCGCGCCTGGGGTCAGGCGTTCGACGCGCTTGACCTTCACACGATGCCAAGCTTGACACTGCGAGTCACTCTTTTTGAAAGGACTCCCCCCATGCAAGCGTTTGAAATCCAGTCGATGACCTGCGGCAGTTGCGCCGGCCGCATCACCCGCGCCATCAAGGACCTGGACCCGCAGGCCAGGCTCGAAGTAGACGTGAAGCAAAGAACGGTGCGCATCGACACCACCGAAGACCGCCCCTCGCTGGTGGCGGCGTTGACGGAAGCCGGCTACCCGCCGAGTCCTTCCGCCAACTGAGCATGTGGCGCGAACCGGGTTGCCCGGTTCGCCGCAATGCCCTACTTGAAGATCCGCACGATCGCGTCGTCGAACGCAAGCACATCCGTGCCCACGTGCGTGGAGTTGAACTCCGTGTCGATGAGCTGCAGCCCCGTGTAGCCCCGTTCGGACATCCGCTTGTACATCGCCTTCACCGGCACTTCGTTGCAGCCGCTGGCGCAGTGCGCCAGGATCAGCGTGACAGGCAATGGCCGGCCTGCGAGTGCGTCGAACATCTTCTTTTCGAGCGCGTTGTTCTCGGCCTCCTGCTGCCAGAAGGCCGCCTCGATGGAAATGAAGTACGAGAACACGAGGTTGTCGGGTGCCTCCAGGAACAGCGCCGTGGCCGCGAGGTTGCCGCTGGTCGACAGGCCGGTGAGCATGCGTTTCTTCGGGTCGGCGCGGTACTTCGATTCGATGAACGGCACCAGGTCCTTCGTGAGGAAGGTGTGGTACGCGTTGGCGCCCGGAAAGTTGTAGTCCTCCTGGCGGCGCGCGGTGTAGCCGATGCCCACGAGGATGGCCTTGGTGCCGCGCTTGAGCAGCACGTTCTTGAGGTTGGTGAAGCGCGTGTCGGGCAGGCCGTTGGTCGCGTCGCCGTCGAAGGCGTAGATGATCGGCACGGCATCGCTGCTGCTATCGTAGGCGGCCGGGATGAACACCTCGATCGGGTAGCGCACGCCATTGACGCTCGACGTCACGGTGTCCGACACCACCCGGCCATTGGCCGAAGGCGCCGGCTGCACGGGCGCCGTGCCCGTCGGCGGCAGGATCAGCGGCACACCGCCCCCGCCACCTCCTCCGCCCCCACCGCCGCCGCAGGCGGACAGGGCCGCAACCAGCACAAAGCCGCCCATCACCGCGCACGCGCGGCGAAGCCATTCCTGTCTCATTTTGTGGTTCCTCGTTCCCCGGTGCAAATCGCACCGCTCGGGATACTCAGGGCTGGCCTGAAGGCCGTCAATGTCGCCATGCAACCCGGCCATCGCAGTTAATTCGTTCGTTTCCAAAGCGCCCGATCCCCCGCCCGTGGGGATGAAACGACAGCATCAGGGAAATCCCTGAAGACCGCGCCCGAACGGCCCCGAATACGGCGCCCCACAAGGGAAACACGCCCTTTCCACCCCTCGCCAAAGCCCCTCGCGGCTGGCCCGCTACTTGCGATATCGCTCGGGAATGACAGAAAATTTTCATAACTGACATATATTTGTAAACTGATTTACATCACTCGCACCCTTCCCGGTGCATCGCCCGCCCCATGAGCACCAACGTCGACACCCCAGGCACCACCGTGGCCCAGCGCATTGCGCAGGCGCTGCCGCGGCTGACGCGTTCGCACCGGCAGGTGGCCGACTTCGTGCTCGGGCATCCGCTGCAAGTTGCGACGCTGCCCATCGACGAGCTCGCCGCCGCGGCCGGCGTGTCGGTCGCCACGGCCAACCGCTTTGCGCGCGCGCTCGACTTCGACGGCTACGCCGCCTTTCGCGCCGAGCTCGTGCGCGGCTTCGAGCCGCTGGTGGCGCCGGTCGAGCGGCTGCGCGGCAACCTGGAGCACCCGACCACGGTGGCCGAGGTGTTCGCCACCGCGCTCGACGAGAGCCGCCGCAACATCGAAGCCACGCGCCAGTCGCTGGACTACGCCGCCTGCGAGGCCGCGGTGCAGCGCATCCTGAAGGCCCGCTCGATCTACATCGGCGGCTTCGGCGCCAGCGCCTGGCTCGCGGGGCTGCTGCAGCACGGGCTCGATGGTTCCTGCAGCGACGTGCGCATGCTCTCCAGCGTGAGCGGCGTGACGCACTCGGCGCGCACGCTGATGCATGCGGGGCCGCAGGACCTGTTCATCGGCCTGACCTTTCCGCGCTACCTCACCGACACGGTGGCGCTGGCGCAGATCGCGCGCGGCCAGGGCTGCGCGGTGCTCGCGCTGACCGACCGGCCCAGCTCGCCCATCGCGCCGCTGGCCGACGTGGTGCTGTACGGCCAGACCGAAACCAGCTACCGCCCCAACTGCGAGACCAGCGTGCTCGCGCTGATCGAGGCGCTGACCAGCGCCGTCGCCCTGCGCGCGCCCGGCGCGGCGCAGTCGGCCGGGCGCATCCTGCAGGCGGTGCGTCCGTGGCTGCACGGCGGGCTGGGCCAGGGCCATGCGCGCGGCGAAGTCTCCATGCCCCCCCTCCCCGCCGCCGTCGCTTCCGACGCCGGCAAGAAAAAGAAGAAAGCTTCCCGATGAAGAACGTCACGCCCGTCATCGCCATCCACGGCGGCGCCGGCACCATCAGCGCCTCGACGACCAACCCCGAGCAGGCGCAGGCGTATCACGACGCGCTGCAGGCCATCGTGCGCGCCGCGCAGGCCGCGCTGCGCAAAGGCATGTCCGCGCTCGACGCCACCTGCCTGGCGGTCGAGATGCTCGAAGACTGCCCCCTCTTCAACGCCGGCTACGGCGCGGTGTTCACGCACGAGGAAACGCACGAGCTCGACGCCGCCGTGATGGACGGCGCCACGCTCGCGGCCGGCGCCATCGCCGGCGTGAGCCACGTGCGCCGCCCGGTGCGCGCCGCGCGCGCCGTGCTCGAAGACGGCGCCCACGTGCTGCTGGCCGGCGCGGGTGCCGAGGCCTTCGCGCGCGACCGCGGGCTGGAGATGGTCGAGCCCTTCTTCTTCTCGACCGACGCGCGCCGCCAGCAGCTGTACCGCGTGCGCGACACGGGCCGCGTGGTCACCGACCACGAAGGCGCCGCCATGACCAAGCCGCCGCTGGACGAAGACAAGAAGTTCGGCACCGTCGGCGCCGTGGCGCTCGACATCCACGGCCACCTGGCCGCCGCCACCTCGACCGGCGGCATGACCAACAAGCGCGTGGGCCGCGTCGGCGACACGCCGCTCATCGGCTCCGGCACCTACGCCGACGACCGCACCGCCGCCATCTCGTGCACCGGCAGCGGCGAAATGTTCATCCGCGTCGCAGCCGCCTACGACATCTGCGCGCGCATGGCCTACGGCGGCGCCACGCTCGAAGCGGCCACGCACGCCGTGGTGCACGAGTCGCTGCCCGCCATCGGCGGCACCGGCGGCCTGATCGCCGTCGACCGCCACGGCAACCTGAGCCTGGCCTTCAACACCGAAGGCATGTACCGCGGCCACGCGCGCGGCGATGAAGCCCCCGTGACGGCCATCTTCGCCTGACGCCCGCCCTCTTTTTCTCCCGCATCCGCCATGTCCTCCCCTGCCCTGAACCTGCCCGACGGCCGCGTCCTCGCCGTCGACGACCTCACCGTGCGTTTCTCGACCTCCGAGCGCACGGTCGACGCCGTCAAGAAGCTGTCCTTCCACGTCGACCACGGCGAAACGCTCGCGGTGGTGGGTGAATCGGGGTCGGGCAAGTCGGTCACCTCGCTCGCGCTGATGCGGCTGGTGGAGCACGGCGGTGGCCGCATCCTCGGCGGCAGCATGGCCTTCCGCCGGCGCAACGGCGAAGTGCTCGACCTCGCGCAGGCACGCGACAGCACGATGCGCGGCATCCGCGGCGCCGACATCGCGATGATCTTCCAGGAGCCGATGACCTCGCTGAACCCTGTGTTCACCGCCGGCGACCAGATCGCCGAGGCCATCCGCATCCACCAGGGAAAGAGCAACGCGGCGGCGCGCGCCGAGGCGCTGCGCATGCTCGAACTGGTGCGCATCCCCGAAGCGCGCAACGTGCTCGACCGCTTTCCGCACCAGCTGTCGGGCGGCATGCGCCAGCGCGTGATGATCGCGATGGCGCTGTCGTGCAAGCCGCAGCTGCTGATCGCCGACGAGCCCACCACTGCGCTCGACGTGACGATCCAGGCGCAGATCCTCCAGCTCATCCGCGAGCTGCAGAAAGAGATGCGCATGGGCGTGCTCTTCATCACGCACGACATGGGCGTGGTGGCCGAAATTGCCGACCGCGTGCTCGTGATGTACCGCGGCGACAAGGTCGAAGCCGGCAGCTCCGACACCGTGTTCGCCTCGCCGCAGCACCCCTACACCCGGGCGCTGCTGTCGGCCGTGCCCAAGCTGGGCGCGATGCAGGGCACCGACCTGCCGGCCAAGTTCGAGCTCCTTCGTACCGAGTCCGGCACCGAAGACAGCACCGACACCGTGCCCTGCACGAACACCACGCCGCAGACCACCGTGCGTGAAGACGCCGGCCCGATCCTGCGCGTGCGCGACCTCGTCACGCGCTTCGACGTGCGCAGCGGCATCTTCGGCCGCGTGAAGCGCCGCGTGCACGCGGTGGAAAAGATCAGCTTCGACCTGTACCCCGGCGAGACGCTGGCGCTGGTCGGCGAATCGGGCTGCGGCAAGTCGACCACGGGCCGCTCGCTGCTGCGCCTGGTCGAGAGCCAGAGTGGCGCGATCGAGTTCGGCGGCAAGAACATCCGCGAGCTGCCCACGCGCGAGCTGCAGGCACTGCGCCGCAACATCCAGTTCATCTTCCAGGACCCGTTCGCCTCGCTCGATCCGCGCGTGACGGTGGGCTTCTCGATCATGGAGCCGCTGCTCATCCACGGCATCGCCAAGGGCGCCGAGGCGCAGCAGCGCGTCGACTGGCTGCTGCAGAAAGTCGGCCTGCCGCCCGAGGTGGCGCAGCGCTACCCGCACGAGTTCTCGGGCGGCCAGCGCCAGCGCATCGCGATTGCGCGTGCGCTCGCGCTCAACCCGAAGGTGGTGGTGGCCGACGAATCGGTGTCGGCGCTCGACGTGTCGATCCAGGCGCAGATCGTCAACCTCATGCTCGACCTGCAGCGCGAGCTGGGCGTGGCGTTCCTGTTCATCTCGCACGACATGGCCGTGGTCGAGCGCATCAGCCACCGCGTGGCCGTGATGTACCTGGGCCAGATCGTCGAGATCGGCCCGCGCCGCGCGGTGTTCGAAGCGCCGCAGCACCCCTACACGCGCAAGCTGATGGCCGCGGTGCCGGTGGCCGACCCGTCGCGCCGCCACAAGCCGCGCGCGCTGCTCGAAGGCGAGATCCCCAGCCCGATCCGCGCCGTGGGCGACGAGCCCGACGTGCCACCGCTGGTGCAGGTCGCGCCCGGCCACTTCGTTGCCCGCCACGCCATCGGCGGCGCCTTCTGAGTCCGAACCGTTTTTTTCACCCGCAGGCCCCCTGCATTTTTTCCACGAACCGACTGGAGTTCTTCCATGAAGCAATCTTCTTCCTCCCTGCGCTGGGCATCCGCACTGCTGGGCCTGGCCGCGCTCGCCGCCTCGGGCTCGGCACTGGCTGCCAAAGACGTGGTGCTGGCCATCGGCTACCAGCCGGAAACGCTGGACCCATACAACACCAACACGACCATCACCACGGCCGTGACCAAGACCTTCTATGAAGGCCTGTTCCAGTTCGACAAGGACCTGAAGGTGCAGAACGTGCTCGCCGAGAGCTACGACGTGTCCAAGGACGGCCTGGTCTACACCATCAAGCTGCGCAGCGGCGTCAAGTTCCACGACGGCACCGACTTCAACGCCGAAGCCGTGAAGGTCACGCTCGACCGCGTGCTGAACCAGGACAACAAGCTGCTGCGCTACAACCAGTTCAACCGCGTGGGCAAGGTCGAGGCCGTGAACCCGACCACCGTGCGCATCACGCTGAAGGAGCCCTTCGGCCCCTTCATCAACTCGCTGGCCCACGCCTCGGCCGCCATGATCTCGCCCACCGCGCTGAAGAAGTGGGGCAACAAGGACATCGCCTTCCACCCCGTGGGCACCGGCCCCTTCGAGTTCGTCGAATGGAAGCAGACCGACGCCGTGAAGGCCAAGAAGTTCGACGGCTACTGGAAGAAGGGCTACCCGAAGGTCGACAACCTGCAATGGAAGCCGGTGCTCGAGAACAACACGCGCGCCGCAATGCTGCAGACTGGCGAAGCCGACTTTGCCTTCCCCATTCCCTACGAGCAGGCCGAGCTGCTGAAGAAGAGCGACAAGCTCGAAGTGGTGGCATCGCCCTCGATCATCACGCGCTTCCTGGCCTTCAACATGCTGCAAAAGCCGTATGACAACCCGAAGGTGCGCGAAGCCATCGGCTACGCCATCAACAAGGAAGCGCTGTCCAAGGTGGCCTTCGGCGGCTATGCCTTCCCCGCGCAGGGCGTGATGCCCCAGGGCGTGAAGTTCGCCGAGAAGATGGCGCCCATTCCCTACGACGTGAAGAAGGCCAAGCAGCTGCTGACCGAAGCCGGCTACCCCAACGGCTTCGAGTCGGTGCTGTGGAGCGCCTACAACAACACGACCAGCCAGAAGACGATCCAGTTCGTGCAGCAGCAGCTCGCACAGGTGGGCATCAAGCTGCAGGTGCAGGCGCTCGAAGTGGGCCAGCGCACCGAGCAGGTCGACGCCTGGCCCGATCCGAAGACGGCCAAGGTCCGCATGTACTACACGGGCTGGTCGTCGTCGACCGGTGAAGCCGACTGGGGCCTGCGTCCGCTGTTCGCCTCCGAGTCGTGGGCACCCAAGCTCAACAACATGTCGTTCTACAAGAGCGACGTGGTCGATGCCGCGATCGCCAAGGCGCTCGTGACGGTGGACGACAAGGAAAAGGCTGCGCTGTACAAGACCGCGCAGGAAGAGATCCGCAAGGACCTGCCGCGCGTGCCGCTGGTCACCGAGCAGAACCTGTCGGCGCACGCCAAGCGCCTGTCGGGTGTGTTCGTGATGCCCGACGCCAATATCAACATCGACGCCATGTCGGTGTCGAACTGATCGCGGCTCCTTCGTTTCCCTGACTGACTGTCCCGCGGGCGGTGGCACCGTGCCATCGCCCGTTCGCGACAACCGTATCCCATGCTGAATTACTTCCTCAAACGACTGTTGGGCCTGATCCCCACGCTGCTCATCGTGGCAGTGCTGGTGTTCCTGTTCGTCCACATGCTCCCCGGCGACCCGGCGCGCCTTGCCGCCGGCCAGGACGCCGACGAGCAGACCGTGGCCATGGTGCGCGCGGAGCTCGGGCTGGACAAGCCGCTGCCCCAGCAGTTCGTGAGCTTCTTCACCCACCTGGTGCAAGGCGACTTCGGCACCTCGATCCGCACGCGGCGGCCGGTGTCGACGGAAATTGCCGAGCGCTTCTTCCCGACGGTGATGCTGACCATCACCAGCATGGTGTGGGCGGTGATCTTCGGCATGGGGATCGGCATCGTGTCGGCGGTTTACCGCAATAAATGGCCCGACCGCATCGGCATGACGCTGGCGGTGTCGGGCATCTCATTCCCCGCATTTGCACTGGGCATGCTGCTCATGCAGATCTTCTCGGTGCAGCTGGGCTGGCTACCCACGGTGGGCGCCGCGACCTGGCAGCACTACATCCTGCCCTCGATCACGCTGGGCGCGGCCGTCGCGGCCGTGATGGCGCGCTTCACGCGCGCTTCCTTCGTCGAAGTGATCCAGGAAGACTTCGTGCGCACCGCGCGCGCCAAGGGCGTGCACGAGACCAGCGTGGTGTTCAAGCACACGCTGCGTAACGCGCTGATCCCGGTGGTCACGATGATGGGCCTGCAGTTCGGCTTCCTGCTGGGCGGCTCCATCCTTGTGGAGGCGGTGTTCAACTGGCCCGGCCTGGGCCGCCTGCTGGTCGATGCCGTGCAGATGCGCGACTACCCCGTCATCCAGACACTGGTGCTGCTGTTCTCGCTCGAATTCATCCTGATCAACCTCGTGGTCGATGTGCTCTATGGCTACATCAACCCGACCATCCGCTACAAGTGAGCACGCAGCCATGACGCAAGCTACCGGCGTGTCTGCCGAATCCATCGTTCCACTGTCCCCCGTTGCCGTTGCGCTGACCGCCGGCAAGGTCCGCACGCCCTGGGGCGAATGCTGGCGCCGTTTCAAGAAGCAGCCCGTGGGCATCGTGGCGGCCATCTTCGTGCTGCTGCTGGTGGTGATCGCGGTGTTCGCACCGTGGATCGTGCCCTTCGATCCCGAGAACTTCTTCGACTACGACATGCTGAACAGCGGGCCTTCGGCCACGCACTGGTTCGGCGTCGATCCGCTGGGCCGCGACATCTTCAGCCGCATCCTGGCGGGCACGCGCATCTCGCTGGCGGCCGGCTTCCTGTCGGTGCTGGTGGGCGGCATCATCGGCACGGCCTTCGGCCTGCTGGCGGGCTACTACGAAGGCTGGTGGGACCGCATCGTGATGCGCATCTCGGACGTGCTGTTCGCCTTCCCCGGCATTCTGCTGGCGCTGGGCGTGGTGGCCATCCTGGGCAGCAGCATGACCAACGTGGTGGTGGCGGTGTCGGTGTTCAGCGTGCCGGCCTTTGCGCGCCTGGTGCGCGGCAACACGCTGGTGCTCAAACAGCAGACCTACATCGAGGCCGAGCGCAGCATCGGCGCGTCCGACTGGACCATCATCGTGCGGCACATCCTGCCGGGCACGATCTCGTCGATCGTCGTGTACTTCTCGATGCGCGTGGGCACCTCGATCATCACGGCGGCCAGCCTCTCGTTCCTGGGCATGGGCGCGCAGCCGCCGACGCCCGAGTGGGGCGCGATGCTCAACGAAGCCCGCGCCGACATGGTGACCTCGCCGCACGTGGCGCTGTTCCCCAGCCTGGCCATCTTCTTCACCGTGCTGGCCTTCAACCTGCTGGGCGATGCGCTGCGCGACGCGCTCGATCCGAAGATCGACCGCCAGTAAGTTCTTCTTTTTCTCTTCATGGCCTCGACGACTTCCCTGCCCTTCATCGGCACGCTGCCTGCGGGCACGCGCGACGCCATCACCGACGTCGCGGGCGTCACGGTCGGCCACCGCACGCTGGCCGACGGCCCGGTGCAGACCGGCGTGACCGTGATCCGCCCGCACGCCGGCGACCCGTTCCGCGACAAGGTGTCGGCCGCGGCCGTGGTGCTCAACGGCTTCGGCAAGAGCGTGGGGCTGGTGCAGCTGGCCGAGCTCGGCGTGCTGGAAACGCCGATCGCGCTGACCAACACCTTCTCGGTCGGCACTGTGGCGACGGCGCAGATCCGCCACTGCGCGGCAGCCAACCCTGAGACCGGCCGCGCGCTGCCCACGGTGAACCCACTGGTCTTCGAGTGCAACGACGGCTTTCTCAACGACATCCAGCGGCTGGCCGTGACCGAGGCCGACTACCTGCAGGCGCTCGACGCCGCCGGGGTCGATTTCGAACAGGGCTCGGTCGGCGCCGGACGCGGCATGTCGAGCTTCCAGCTCAAGGGCGGCATCGGCAGCGCGTCGCGCCGCGTGGCGATGGCCGACGGCACGACCCACACGGTGGGCACGCTGGTACTGGCGAACTACGGGCGCCAGCCGCAGCTGGTGCTGGCCGGGCACGCGGTGGGCGAACGGCTCGCGGCCTTGCAGGCAGCGAAGGAAGCGTCGGAGCCCGAGAAGGGCTCGATCATCATCGTCGTCGCCACCGACGCGCCGCTCGACGCGCGCCAGCTGCGCCGCCTGGCACTGCGCGCGGGCGCGGGACTGGCCCGCACCGGCTCGGTCTACGGCCACGGCAGCGGCGACCTCGTGCTGGCCTTCTCGACGGCCTACACGATCCCCGACCGCGCGGACCGGCCCATGCCGGCCGTGGCGATGCTGCACGACACACGGCTCGACGGGCTGTTCCAGGCCGCGGCCGACAGCACCGAGCAGGCCATACTTCATGCGCTGTGGCGCGCCACGCCGGTCACGGGCCGCGACGGCAACCACCGCGCTGCGCTCGGCGAACTGCTGCCGGCGTCTTCCCTTTCACCTCTCGCCTGAAACACACGTCCATGAAAGTCCTGATCTCCACCGACATCGAAGGCGTTGCGGGCGTCTACCACCACGAGCAGGCGCGCCAGGGCAACCCCGAGTACGAACGCGCCCGCGTGCTGATGGCGCAGGAGGCCAACGCCGCGATTGCCGGCGCCTTCGACGCCGGTGCCACCGAGGTGCTGGTGAACGACTCGCACGGCGGCTTTCGCAACATGCCGCCCGACGTGCTCGATGCACGTGCGCGCGTGGTGCAAGGCAAGCCGCGCTACCTGAGCATGGTGGCCGGCGTGGAAGAAGACGGCGTGCAAGCGGTCTGCATGGTCGGCTACCACTCGCGTGCCCAAGGGCGCGGCATCCTCGCGCACACGATCAACAGTTTCGCCTTCGCGAGCATCTCGCTCGGTAACCAGGAACTGGGCGAAGCCGGACTCTACGGCGCGCTGGCCGGCGAGTACGGCGTGCCGGTCGTGATGGCCAGCGGCGACGACGTGTTCATCTCCGAGAACCGGGCGCTCTTTCCGCATGCGAGCTTCGTGCAGACCAAGAAGGCGACCGGCTTCAACAGCGGCGTGTCGCTGTCGCCGGAGCAATCGCGCCAGGCGATCCGCGCCGGCGTGATCGAAGGGCTGGCCGCGCGTGCCCACGCACGTCCGCTGGTCTTCCAGGGCCCGCAGGTGGTCACGCTGCGCACCCAGTCGCCGATGATGGCCGACCTGTTCTGCCAGTGGCCGAGCTTCGAGCGCGTCGACGGCGTGACGCTGCGCTTCACCGCTGAAACAGTGGAGTCGGCGGTGCGCATGCTGAACTGTTGCTCGGCGATGTCGGCGATGCTGCGCTGAAGCTGCGCGCCTTCAAGGCACTTCAAGGCAACGCGAGGCTGAAGCGCACGTGACCGTCCTGCCCGGCGCTGTCGAGCCGGGCCTGGCCCTGGTGCAGCTCGGCGATCTGGTGCACGAGGTACAGGCCCAGCCCGGCGCCCGGTGAGCGCGCCGCCTGGCGGCCGCGGAAGTACTTCTCGAACAGCCTCGGCACCTCGTCGTGCGGGATCGTGTCGCCGGGGTTGCTCACGCGGATGTTCAGGCCGCCCTCCCCATCCGGTCCCGCCGGCACCACGTCGAGCACGATCGCGCGGCCGGCCGGCGTGTGACGGTCGGCGTTGGCCAGCAGGTTGCGCAGCGCCACGCGCAGCAGGCCGGGGTCGCACACCAGCTGCGGCGGCAGGTGGCTGCCCTGCCACACGACACGGCCGTCGGGCCAGTCGGCCACCAGGTCCTCGAACAGCTCCAGCAACTCGTCGCGCTCACAAGGGCGCGGTTGGAACGGCGTCTGGCCGGCTTCCATGCGATCGGAGGTCAGGTACTCGTCGACCAGCGCCGTCATGCGCTGCGCGGCGGCGCGCAGGTTGAGGCAGCGCGCCAGGGTCTTCTCGCGCGCGGCGTCGAGGTTCTTGGCGATCTGCTGCGCGGTGGTGTGGATGATGGCCAGCGGCGTGCGGAACTCGTGCGACACCATCGCGACGAAATCCACCTGCGACTGCTTGGCGCGGCGCTCGGTCTCCAGCGCGGCACGAAGGTCGACCTCGAGGCGCTGCCGCTGCTCGATCTCGCCGCGCAGGTCGGCCGTGCGCTTGCGCACCTCGTCTTCCAGCCGGTCGTTCTGGCGCCCGACCACGTGCACCAGGCGTGCCTGCGCGGCTTCCTTTTCGCGGCGCAGCTGGTCGTAGCGGCGGTTCAGCCGCATGCTCATGAGCAGCAGGTGCAGCAGCGTGCCCACGGCGGTCGCGTTGTCGGTCCAGGCGCCGGCCGGCAGCCAGCCCTGGTTGCGCAGGAAGCTCACCATCACGCCCGCGTAGTAGATGCCGAAGATGATGAGAAAGGCCCGCGCCTGGCCCTGGTCGCGCGGCAGCAGCCACAGCGCGGCGCCGATCAGGTAGACGATGCACAGCATCGCCGTCCCCTGCACCGCCTGCATGGCCAGGCCGTTGGCGCCGGCCAGCACCAGCGCCACCGCGATGGCGCTCACGAGGCCCACCACGCGCACCGCCACGCGGGTGAAACGCGGCCACTGCAGGTCGGTGCCCAGCTGCATGCCGGCGAAGCGGATGCCGATGGCCACGCCGGCGCAGATCGACAGGCTCAGCAGCAGGTCGGACAGCCGCGCGGGCATGGCCAGCAGCTGCTGCGGCAGCCCGGCCGTCAGGAACTCGACCAGCAGCGCGTTCGCCACGTAGACCAGGTACCAGGCGCTCAGCCGCTCGCGCGTCATCTGCCAGAACAGCGTGTGAAAGGCGAGCAGCATCAGGCCGAAACCGAAGCCCAGGCCGTAGAAGAGGTACTCACGCCGCGCGGTGCCCGCGTAGACCTCGGGCGCGGCGAAGCCGATGGTGGTCGACATGGCGTTGCGCGACTGCAGGCGCAGCAGCAGCGGCGTGGGCTCGGTGCTCTCCAGCGTGAGCGGCAACTGCACGTTGCGCGCGTCGACGGGCCAGTGCTCGCGGCCGATGTCTTCTCCCGAGTGCACGGCCAGCTGCCAGCGGCCGGTGTCGTCCCGGCGGTACAGCCGCACGTCGTCGAGCAGCGCATTCCTGAACTGCGCCAGCCAGCGCTGCTGCGGTGCGTCGGCCGGGCGCTGCACCTCGAGCCTGATCCACACCGCGTCGCGCGTGAAGCCCGCGTTCACGGCGCCGGGCAAGGCCTTCCAGCCCGGCGCGGCGGCGGCCTCGTCGGCGCTCATCTGTCCCTCGGGGTCGCGCAGCATCGACAACTGGCCGTGGCTGTCGACGCTCGCCAGCGGATTCAGTCGCAGCACGCCGGCCGCGGCCGCAGTGGAAAAGAGAAGGCCCAGCACGGCAAGGCAACCGCACCGCCACAGGCACCGAGCAAGGCGTTTCATGGGCGCGGATTATCGAGGCCGCACCTAGAATCTGCGCGCCTTTCATGGTGCTTAGAAACGCTCAGATTCCATCGGTCGCCAGCCCCTACCCTGTTCCCATGCGTGATGTGATCCTGCTGGAAGATGAAGCCGTGCTGCGCGAGGAGTTGAGCGAGTTCCTGGCCGGCAGCGGCTACCGGGTCGATGCCGAGGCGTCGCTCGAAGGTTTCCACCGCACCTACGACCCCGCCCGCCACGGCATCGCGCTGGTCGACCTCGGGCTGCCCGACGGCGACGGCCTGTCGCTGATCCGCGAGCTGCGCGAACGCGGTGAGCGCCTGGGCATCGTCGTGCTGACGGCGCGCGGCGGCGCCCGCGACCGAGTGACGGGGCTGGACATCGGCGCCGACTACTACCTGTCCAAGACCACCGACCTCGATGAACTGGCCGCCACGCTGGCGGCACTGTCGCGGCGCCTGGGCGATTCGCCCGCCGCGCTGCCGGCCGACGCCTGGGTGCTGGAGCTGGGCCCGCGCCGGCTGTCGCCGCCGGGCTTCGCGCCCATTGCGCTGTCGGAGCAGGACCTCACGGTGCTGCACGAGCTGATGCGCAGCGCCGGCGAGATCGCCAGCCGCCAGCAGATCGTGCAGGCCCTGGGCGAGCACTACCTGAGCTACGACCAGCGCCGTCTCGACACCCAGATCCGCCGCCTGCGGCGCAAGGTCAGCGAGGCCACGGGCCTGGTGCTGCCGATCAACACGGCGCGCAACGCCGGCTACCGCTTCCACGCCAAGACGCTCATCCGGCGCTAGTGTGGTGTCCCGCAAATAGCTGCGCAAAATGAAATCGATGCGTTTCGCGTCAGGGCAAGGCGCAAACCGCAGCGATACCCGTAGGTATCGCGAGGATTTGCAACGCCGCCCTGGCGTGAAAGG
>Ga0209676_1000303_pt1 | contig 98589 bp, 87 predicted proteins | sample AraplaCvi_mLB_r2_FD_184282 | JGI IMG/M metagenome (GOLD analysis project Ga0209676, IMG submission 184282) | Arabidopsis root microbial communities from North Carolina, USA - plate scrape MF_Cvi_mLB_r2 (SPAdes) (version 2) | ecosystem: Host-associated > Plants > Roots > Endosphere | place: USA...
CGACATCCTGTTCGGCGAAGGCATCAGCCGCGAGGGCGAGATCATCGACATGGGCGTGAACGCCAAGATCATCGACAAGTCGGGCGCCTGGTACGCCTACAACGGCGAGAAGATCGGCCAGGGCCGTGACAACGCCCGCGAATTCCTGCGCGAGAACCCCGACCTGTCGCGCGAGATCGAGAACAAGGTGCGCGAGTCGCTGGGCATTCCGCTGCTCGCGGCCGACGCCGGCAGCGAACCCGAGAAGGCCGAGAAGCCCGCCAAGGCCTCGAAGGCCGACAAGGCGGCGGAGTAAGTTCGATAAGGCGGCCTTCGCGTGTTGCGTGGGCCGCCTGAGCGACCCACCACCCCCGAATGGCCTTCAGCGCCCCCTCCCTCAAAGGCCGCGCCCTGCGCCTCCTGAGCCAGCGCGAGCATTCGCGCGCGGAGCTGGAGCGCAAGCTCGCGAAGCACGAGGAAGAGCCCGGCACGCTGGCGAAGGCGCTCGACGAGCTGGCCGCGAAGGACTTCATCAGCGAGCCGCGCGTGGTCGCCTCGGTGCTGCACCAGCGCGCTGCCCGCTCGGGCGCGTTGCGCGTGAAGCAGGAGCTGCAGGCCAAGGGCATCGCGCCCGAAGCCATCGCGCAGGCGGTGGCCGGCTTGCAGGAGACCGAAGTCGAGCGCGCCGCGGCCCTGTGGCGCCGCCGCTTCGACGCGCCGCCCGCCGATGCGAAGGAGCGCGCGAAACAAATGCGATTCCTGATGGCGCGCGGTTTCTCGGGCGCCGTCGTGTCCAAGGTGCTCAGGAGCGACTTCGATGACCCAAGCGACGACCCCAACGGCGAATGAAGGCGACGCGGCCCTGTCCCGCGTCATCACGCAGCGCGTGCACTGCGAATGGCGCGACGCCTATGCGCTCGCCTCCGACCCGAAGCGATTGCCCGACTGGGCCAGCGGCCTCGCGAAGAGCGCGCTGGTGCCGCACGGCGACCACTGGATCGTGCGCACGCCCGAAAGCGGCGAGGCCCGCATGCGCTTTGCGCCGCCCAACGACCTGGGCGTGCTCGACCACTGGGTGGCGCCCGAAGGCGTGCCCGAGGTCTACCTGCCGTTTCGCGTGATCGGCGTGGCGCCCGGCGTGTGCGAGCTGCAGTTCACGCTGCTGCGCCAGCCGCACATGGACGATGCGGCCTTTGCGCGCGATGCCGGATGGATCGCGCGCGACCTGCAGGCCCTGCGCCGCCTGCTCGAGGCGGGCTGAGCCCGGCCTGGCTTACTCGGTGGCCGTGACGTCGTCGGCCAGCGGGTTCTCGGCCTTGTACGCGGCGATGTCGCGCACGTTCTTCTGCACCGCCACCGCGCCGAACAGGCTCAGCAGGAACGCCATGGCGTAGAAGCCCTTCTCGCTCGCGGCCAGCGAGGCGTTGAACAGGCCCACGGCCAGCAGGCCCACCGACAGCAGCAGCGAGACCCAGCACAGGCCGAAGTAGATGCCGGTGACCGAGATGCCCTCGAGCCGGTCGCGCACTGTCTTTTGCAGCGACACGGCGGAGAACAGGCCGTACATGAGGATGGTGAAGTAGTAGCCCTTCTCGTTGAGCTGCATCGCGGCATTCCACAGCCCGAGCAGGTACACGATGGCGCCGATGATGAGCGCGGCCCAGGATGCGGCGACGAATGCGCCGGTCGGTTTCTGAAACTTGACGGTTCCCATGACGATCCTCCTCGTTGTTGTGTGGCGCGATTATGGTGCGGGAAGGCGGTGGCATGATCGCCAGCGACCGGCCTCGCAGGAGTCGGCTTTCCAGAAAAACCGGAGGAACCCTTCATGTCGTCGCAACCCGCCCACCCGCAGTCACTCGTTCGCACCGGCGCCAAGGCCGGTTTCGCCTTCGCCGGCTCGGCCATCAAGGGCGCGCTGATCGGCCTGTTTCTCGGCGGCGGCGTGTTCTTCTACTACCTGAGCCAGCTGCAAGGCCCGGGCATCCCGGCGGCGCGGGCCGGTGGCGCGGGCGCCATCCTGGCGCTGATCATGTCGCCGCCGCTGCTGGTGGCTGTGCTGCTGTCGCTGTTCGTCGGCGTGTACTTCCTGCTCGGCGTGCAGCGGGGCCGCGCCCGCGCGATGCAGCACCTGGTCGCGGCGCGCGGCGAGGCCGTGTCGCAGCGGCTGGGCGATGCCATTGCGGGCCGCATCGAAGCCATGCCGCGCACCCACGGCGGCCTGCAGCGCGTGGCCGACTGGCTCTCGCCCGACGCCCTGTGCCAGCAGCTCGCACCGGTGCTCGGCGAAGGCCGGGCCGTGCGCGCGGTGGTCGGCTTCGTGCTGGGCCGCCTGCCGCTGAGCGACATGCTGGCCGAGTGGCAGCAGGAGCGTGCCGCGCACGGCGCGACGACGCCGGCGACGGGCGAAGACCCTGCCCTGCGCGCCCTGCTCACGCGCCGCATCCACGAGGTGCTGCAGGAGATGGCGACGCCCTCGCGCAAGCTCTTCTACATCGCGCTGGCGGCGCAGGCCGTCCTGCTGGGCGTGGGACTGTGGCTCGTGCGCTGAGCCCGACCGTCTTCGTTGGTCTTGGGGCGCGTGGCCGCCCTCGCGCTGACGCCTCGGCGACAATCAGCGCCCGCGCGGGCCTTGCGGTGTGCGCGGCCTCCATGCCTGCCTGTCTCCCCTGCCCCCCGCTTTCATGATCGTCCGGAAACGCCCGTCCGGGCTCAAGCTGTTTCTGTCCTGGCGGGGCTCCGTCCTGCCGCGCATCGCTGCAGCGCTGACGCTCAACGTGATCGTGGCCATCGTCGTCACGGTGCTGCACGGGCGCTTCGGCTCCATCAAGATTCCGCTCGGCACCGTGCCCTTCGCGCTGCTCGGCCTGCCGCTGGCGATCTTCCTGGGCTTTCGCAACACCGCGGCCTACGACCGCTTCTGGGAAGCGCGCAAGCTCTGGGGCGAGGTGATCCTGCGCTCGCGCAACCTGGCGCGCCAGTGCCAGAGCCTCATCGACGGCGATGCGCCGGTGAACGCCGGCGCCGACACCGTCCGCCGCCTGGACGACCTGCGCGTGCGCATGACCCTGCGCGCCGCGGCTTTTGCCCATGCGCTGCGCCACCAGCTGCGCGGCACGGACGCCGCTGCCGACACCCGGCCCTTCCTGCGCGAAGCGGAATGGCAGGGCCTGACCCAGGTCGCCAACCGGCCGCACGCGCTGCTGATGCACATGGGCGCCGACCTGCGCGAAGCGCTGCGCGCGCGGCGCATCGACCCGGCGCTGGCGGCGGGTGTCGATGGCACGCTGTCGGCGCTGAGCGCGGCGGCTGCGTCGTGCGAGCGCATCCTCAGCACGCCCATTCCCTTTTCGTACACGCTGCTGCTGCACCGCACGGCGTACCTGTATTGCTACCTGCTGCCCTTCGGGCTGGTGGACTCGGTCGGGTTCATGACGCCGGTGGTGGTGCTGATCGTGGCCTACACCTTCTTCGGCCTGGACGCGCTCGGCGACGAGATCGAGGAGCCCTTCGGCACCGAGTCGAACGACCTGCCGCTCGAGGCGCTGTGCCGCACGCTCGAGATCGACCTGTGCCAGTCGGTGGGCGCCCCGGCGCCGGCGCCGCTGGCGCCGGTCGACTACTTCCTGCGCTGACACCCGCCGCGTGCGCGGTGCCGGCTTTTCTTTTTCCTGCCTGACGAAAGAAAGACGTTTTGTCCCCCATGCCGCACGAAGACCGCATCCGCCTGCCTGCCCTGCGCAGCAGGATCACCACCGCCGAGGCCGCCGCCGAATGGATTCGCGACGGCATGGTGGTCGGCATGAGCGGGTTCACGCGCGCCGGCGACGCCAAGGCCGTGCCGCTGGCGCTCGCGGCCCGCGCGCGCCGCGCGCCGATGAAGATCACGCTGATGACCGGCGCCTCGCTCGGCGGCGACGTGGACCGCCAGCTGACCGAGGCCGGCGCCATCAGCCGGCGCATGCCGTTCCAGGTCGACACCGTGCTGCGCCAGGCGATCAACCGCGGCGAGGTGATGTTCATCGACCACCACCTGTCGGAAACGGTCGAGATGCTGCGCACGCGGCAGATTCCGCCGATCGACATCGCGATCATCGAGGCCGTGGCCATCACCGAGACCGGCGCGCTGGTGCCGAGCACCTCGATCGGCAACAGCGCGAGCTTCGCGATCCTGGCCGACAAGGTGATCGTCGAGATCAACACCTCGCAATCGACCGCGCTCGAAGGGCTGCACGACATCTTCATTCCCAAGCACCGCCCGCAGCGCGAGCCGATGCCGCTGGTGGCGCCGCACGACCGCATCGGCGTCAGCGCGATCGAAATCCCGCCCGAGAAGATCCTGGGCATCGTCATCACCGACAAGGCCGACAGCACCTCCACCGTGCTGCCGGCCGATGCCGAGACCGCGGCCATCGCGGCGCACCTGGTGACCTTCTTCGAGCGCGAGGTGGCGCAGGGCCGGCTCACCGAGCGGCTGCTGCCGCTGCAGGCGGGCATCGGCACGGTCGCCAACGCGGTGATGTCGGGGTTGGGCGCGGGGCCGTTCGAGCACCTCACGATGTACTCGGAGGTGCTGCAGGACTCGACCTTCGACCTGTTCGACGCCGGCAAGCTCGACTTCGCCTCGGGCTCGTCGATCACGCTGTCGCCCGCGAAGGCACGGCAGGTGTTCGGCGACCTGGAGCGCTACAAGGACCGGCTGGTGCTGCGGCCGCAGGAGGTGAGCAACCACCCGGAGATCATCCGGCGCCTGGGCATCATTGCGCTGAACACGGCGCTGGAGGCCGACATCTACGGCAACGTCAATTCGACCCACGTGCTGGGCACGCACATGATGAACGGCATCGGCGGCTCGGGCGACTTCGCGCGCAACGCCTACCTGTCGATCTTCGCGACCAAGTCGGTCGCCAAGCAGGGCGCGGTGTCGAGCATCGTGCCGATGGTGTCGCACGTGGACCATGCGCCGCAGGACGTCGACATCCTGGTCACCGAGGTGGGGCTGGCCGACCTGCGCGGGCTGGCACCGCGCGAGCGGGCGGCGGCGATCATCGCCAACTGCGCGGCCGAGCCGTACCGCGCGATGCTGCAGGATTACTACACGCGTGCTGTGGCGACCTGCGGCGGCCACACGCCGCACCGGCTCGAAGAGGCGTTTTCGTGGCACGTGCGCTACCGCGACACGGGCACGATGCGGGTCGACTGAAAGCAGAAAGGCCGGTCCTTGCGGGCCGGCCTTTCTCTTGTCAGCGCTTGACGTGGCTCAGAGCGCCAGCATCAGCTTGAGGTTCTGCACCGCGGCGCCGCTGGCGCCCTTGCCCAGGTTGTCCAGGCGCGCGATCACCACGGCGTGGCGGTGGTCCTCGTTCGGGAACACGCGGATCTCCAGCTGGTTGGTGTCGTTGAGCGCCAGCGCGTCGAGCTTGCCGTCGTCGGTCGGCGGCAGCACCTTCACGAACTGCTCGGGCGTGTTGCTCTTGGCGTAATGGGCGGCCAGGGCGTCCTGCAGGTCGCCGGCCTTGGGCTTGCCGGGCAGCAGGTCCAGGTGCAGCGGCAACTGCACCAGCATGCCCTGCTTGAAATTGCCCACCGACGGAATGAAGACCGGGCGGCGCGTGAGGCCGGTGTAGGTCATGATTTCGGGGATGTGCTTGTGCTTCAGGCCCAGCGCGTAGGTCTCGAACAGTGGCGCCTTGCCGGCCTCGTAGTCCTCGATCATGGTCCGGCCGCCGCCGGAGTAGCCGCTCACCGAAGGCAGCGACACCGGGAAGTCGGCCGGCAGCAGGCCCGCGTCGACCAGCGGGCGCACCATGGCGATCGCGCCGGTGGCGTAGCAGCCGGGGTTGCCGACGCGGTCGGCCTGGGCCACGGCCTGCCAGTGGCCTTCGACGAGCTCGGGGAAGCCGAAGACCCAGCCCGGCGCGATGCGGTGGGCGGTCGAGGCGTCGATGACCTTGGGCTTCTTGCCCGGGAGCTGGTCGATCAGCGCGACCGACTCGCGCGCCGCGTCGTCGTGCAGGCACAGCACCACGAGGTCGACGCCGGCCATGAGCTCGCGCTTGGCGGCCACGTCCTTGCGCAGCTCGGGCGCGATGCTCACGAGCTCGATCTGCGGCATCGTTTGCAGCCGCTCGCGAATTTGCAGGCCGGTGGTGCCGGCTTCGCCGTCGATGAAAACCTTGGCCATATCGGAGTATGCGTAGGGTGGCTAGAAGAAAGTACGTATTGACCGCAACCGCGCATCAAGTATTGGTGCGGCGCACCATGATACAGTCCGCGGTTGTTCGCCGCCCCCAGCCGTCAGGCTGCCGTCGCCCGCGAACAACAGAGCAGAAACAACAGTCTCACTCCCGATCTCCCGTTCTCAACCTCCTCCTTCCGAGAGACATCCCTCATGAAGATTCACGAGTACCAAGGCAAGGAAATCCTTGCCAAGTTCGGCGTGCCGGTGCCGCGCGGCATCCCGGCCTATACGGTTCAGGAGGCGGTCGAGGCCGCCCAGAAGCTTGGAGGCCCGGTCTGGGTCGTCAAGGCCCAGATCCACGCGGGTGGCCGCGGCAAGGGCGGCGGCGTCAAGGTCGCCAAGTCGATCGAAGACGTCAAGAAGCTGGCTGGCGAGATCCTCGGCATGCAGCTCAAGACCCACCAGACCGGCCCTGAAGGCCAGAAGGTGCGTCGCCTCTACATCGAAGACGGCGCCGACATCAACAAGGAATACTACATTTCGGCCGTGACCGACCGCGCCACCCAGAAGGTGGCGTTCATCGCTTCGAGCGAAGGCGGCATGGACATCGAGGAAGTGGCCCATTCCACCCCCGAGAAGATCATCACGGTCTACGCCGACCCCAAGGACGGCCTGACCGACGCGCAAGCCAAGGAAATCGCCGACGGCATCGGCATGCCGGCCGACTCGACCGCCCAGACGGTCGACATCCTGAAGAAGCTCTACACCTGCTACATGGAGACGGACGCCTCGCTGGTCGAGATCAACCCGCTCAACCGTGACAGCAAGGGCAACGTCGTCGCCCTGGACGCCAAGTTCAACTTCGACAGCAACGCGCTGTTCCGCCACCCCGAAATCGTGGCCCTGCGCGACCTGGACGAAGAAGACGCGGCCGAAGTCGAAGCCTCGAAGTTCGACCTCGCTTACATCTCGCTGGACGGCAACATCGGCTGCCTGGTGAACGGCGCCGGCCTGGCCATGGCCACCATGGACACCATCAAGCTGTTCGGCGGCGAGCCGGCCAACTTCCTGGACGTGGGCGGCGGTGCCACCCCCGAGAAGGTCACGGAAGCCTTCAAGATCATGCTGAAGAACAAGAACGTGGAAGCCATCCTCGTGAACATCATGAAGTGCGACACCATCGCCACCGGCGTGATCGCAGCCTGCAAGGCCGTGAACCTGCAAGTGCCGCTGGTCGTGCGCATGAAGGGCACCAACGAAGTCGAAGGCAAGAAGCTGCTGGCCGAGTCGGGCCTGCCGATCATCAGCGCCGACACCATGGCGGACGCGGCCCAGAAGGTCGTGGCAGCAGTCAAGAAGGCCTAAGGAACAAGTCATGTCGATCTACATCAACAAAGACACCAAAGTCATCACGCAAGGCATCACCGGCAAGACCGGTCAGTTCCACACCGAGAAGTGCCAGGAATACGCGAACGGCAAGAACGCCTTCGTGGCCGGCGTGAACCCGAAGAAGGCCGGCGAGTCGATCTTCAACATCCCGATCTTCGGTTCGGTGAAGGAAGCCGCCACGCAGACCGGCGCCACCGTGTCGGTGATCTACGTGCCGCCGGCAGGCGCCGCGGCCGCCATCTGGGAAGCTGTCGAAGCCGACCTGGACATGGCGATCTGCATCACCGAAGGCATTCCGGTTCGCGACATGCTCGAAGTGCGCAACAAGATGAAGGCCAAGGAAGCGGCCGGCGGCAAGAAGACCCTGCTGCTGGGCCCGAACTGCCCCGGCCTGATCACGCCCGACGAAATCAAGATCGGCATCATGCCCGGCCACATCCACCGCAAGGGCCGCATCGGCGTGGTCTCGCGCTCGGGCACGCTGACGTACGAAGCCGTGGCTCAACTGACGGAAATCGGCCTGGGCCAATCGTCGGCAGTCGGCATCGGCGGCGACCCGATCAACGGCCTGAAGCACATCGACGTGATGAAGGCCTTCAATGACGATCCGGACACCGACGCCGTCATCATGATCGGCGAAATCGGCGGCCCCGACGAGGCTGACGCAGCCCGCTGGTGCAAGGACAACATGAAGAAGCCGGTCGTCGGCTTCATCGCCGGTGTCACTGCCCCTCCCGGCAAGCGCATGGGCCACGCCGGCGCGCTGATCTCGGGCGGCGCCGACACGGCCGAAGCCAAGCTCGCCATCATGGAAGAGTGCGGTTTCACCGTGACGCGCAACTTCTCGGAGCTGGCCAAGCTGCTCAAGGGCAAGCTGTAAAAAGCACACCCACCGCTGGCGGCATTCCCGCCGCTCGCATTACCACGCAGAAATGAAAAAGCGCCCGCATTGAGTTGCGGGCGCTTTTTTAACTACAACACAGTGGAATCAGAGACATGGAACTTCTTCAAAGCACGGACTTCTGGATCGGTCTGATCAAGATCGTCTGGATCAACATCATCCTCTCGGGCGACAACGCCGTCGTGATCGCCATGGCGGCGCGATCGCTGCCGCCCGCACAACAGAAAAAGGCCGTGCTGTTCGGCTCGGGCGCGGCCGTGGTGCTGCGCATCGTGCTGACGGTGGTGGCGGCCAAGCTGTTGGCGCTGCCCTACCTGCAGATCATCGGCGGCGCCCTGCTGCTGTGGATCGGCCTGCAGCTGCTCAGCGAGGAAGACGAAGGCGACGGCGAGTCCAAGGAATACGGCAGCATGTTCGCGGCCGTGCGGACCATCCTGCTGGCCGACCTGGTGATGAGCCTGGACAACGTGATCGCCGTGGCGGCCGCCGCGCAAGGCAGCATGGTGCTGCTGGTGTTGGGTCTGGCCATCAGCATCCCCTTGGTGATTTTCGGCAGCACGCTCATGATCAAGCTCATGGAACGCTTCCCGATCATCGTCATGCTGGGTGCCGCGCTGATCGGCTGGGTCGGCGGCGAGACCATCGTGAGCGACGTGTCGCTGCATGAAGCGCTGGCGGCCAACCCCTGGATGCACTACGTGGGCGCGATCGCCGGCGCGGTGCTCGTCGTGGCCCTGGGCCGCTTCCTGCAACGGCGCGCACGCGCTGCTGCGCACTGATCCCTTAAAAAGCGAGCGCTGACAAACGATGGCAGGTGTTGGCGTTTCCCTTTTCTCCAGTCGACCGGCGCTGAGCTGGGAGTTTGCGGCGCTGACCGATGTCGGGCGCCTGCGCGCCCACAACGAGGACGCGGTGCATGTCGACCCGGCCCTCGGCCTGGCGCTGCTGGCCGACGGCATGGGCGGCTACAAGGGCGGCGAGGTGGCCAGTGCCATGGCCATTTCGCTGATGCACGCGAGCTTCGGCCGCTGGTTCGCCCAGGCCGGCATGCAGGCGCCGGCCCGCGTGGTCCGGCGTGCGCTGCAGGCGGCCACCGACGAGGCCAACGGCGCCATCCTCCAGGCGGGCATCACCCACGAAGAACTGCGGGGCATGGGCACGACCCTGGTGCTGGCGGCGTTCCGCCCCCAGCGCGTGGTCGTCGGCCACATCGGCGATTCGCGCTGCTACCGCCTGCGCAACAACAAGCTGGAGCAGCTCACGCGCGACCATTCGCTGCGCCAGCAGCAACTCGACGCGGGCGCCATCACGCCCGAAGAAGCCCTGAACTCCCCCACCCGCAACCTCGTGACGCGGGCCGTGGGCGTGGAAGCCCAGGTGTTGCTGGAGATGCACGAGCACAGCGCCAGGCCGGGCGACCTATACATGCTGTGCTCCGACGGGCTCAGCGAGATGGTGCCGGATGCGCAGCTTTTCACGCTTTTGAGCCGTGATCTGGGGCTGAAGGAGATGGCTTCACTTTTGGTTGCAATTTCAAACGACAATGGCGGACGGGATAACATTTCAGTTGTTCTGGCCAAGGCGGGCGTCAGCGAAGCGACCCGCGGGGCCATGTAGCAGCCAACCCAGGCGGCGGACCGTTTGCGCCGCCTGACGGTGCTGGATCTTTGCAAACGGGGAGTAATCGGCCATGCCGAAGATGATCATTTCGGTCGATGGCGTCGTCATCGGCCAAGTGGCGCTCGCCAAGAACCGCACGACGTTGGGCCGGCGCGCCTACAACGACATCGTGATCGACAATCTCGCCGTCAGCGGCGAGCATGCCGTGCTGCACATGAGCGGCGGCGAAGTCGAAATTGAAGATCTCAACAGCACCAACGGCACCTACGTCAATGCGCTGGCCGTCCAGAAGCAGGCGCTCCAGGACAACGACGTCATCGAGGTCGGCGGCTGCCGCATCCATTTCCGCTCGCACAGCAACCTCATGGCCGGCCCCGGCTCCGTGCGGGCCTCGCTCTCCGAGTATTCGGCGCCGATGCCGCTCTCGTCGGCACCCACCGAATCGGGCGCGCTGGTCGAGCTGGGCGTGCCCGTGCTGCGCGTGCTCTCGGGCGCCAACGAAGGCCAGGACGTCCCGCTGCAGAAGGTGGTCACCACCATCGGCAAGCCCGGCGTCGCCGTGGCCGTCGTCACCCGCCGCCGCCAGGGCTACGTGGCGGCCACCGTCGTCGGCAGCGTCACGCTCAACGGCGCCCCGCTGGGCGCCGAGGCCGTCGCGCTGCAGGAAGGCGACGTGCTCGAACTCGGCGGCGCCTCGCGCATGCAGTTCGTCCGGATCTGAGCCGGCCCGGACGCCCTGCTCCGCTCCCCGTTTTCTCGCCGACAGGCATTTGTTGTCCAAGGCTGACCAGCCATGAGCGCATTGCGGCGGCACTGGCCGCGCATCGCCATCACGCTGCTGCCGGTGCTGCTGGCGCTGCTCCATGCCACCGGCGCCTGGCGGCTGGGCGTGATCGAGCACCTGGACCACCTGATCTACGACGCCCGCCTGCGCGCCACCATGCCGGGCACGCCCGACACGCGGGTCGTGATCGTCGATGTTGACGACGCCAGCCTGGCGCGCGAAGGCCAGTGGCCCTGGTCGCGCGACAAGATCGCCAGCCTCACGACGGAACTGCTGGCCCGCCAGCACGTGGCCGTGCTCGGCTTCGACGTGATGTTTCTCGAGCCCGATCGCAGCTCCGGCCTCGGGCGCTTGAAGGAGATCGCAGCCGGGCCATTGAGCGGCGTGCCGGGCCTCGCTGCCGAGATCGACCAGCTCGCCCCCACCCTCGACCACGACGCCACACTGGCCCAGGCCCTGCGTGGCCAGCCCGTGGCGCTCGGCTACTACTTCACCCGCACCGAACAGCCCAGCGCCAAGGGGCTGCTGCCGGCGACGCCCGTGCTGCCACCCGACGCCTTTCCGCCCCATGCTTCCTTCGTCACGCTCTGGAACGGCTTCGGCGCCAGCCTGCCGGTGCTGGGGCGCGCGGCGCCGGTCGCGGGGTTCCTGAACACCCTGGTCGGTGACGGCAGCGACGACGGCGTGATCCGCAGCGTGCCGCTCATCGCCCGCTACGAAGGCGAGCATGCGTCGCCCGGGCACTACGAGTCGCTGGCGCTGGCGGTGTACCGGCTGGCGAACGGCTCGCCGCCCGTGCGGCCGGCGCTCGTGGCCGGCGACGGCAACTATCCGCGCCTGCAGGCGCTGGTGCTCGGGTCGTTGCGCATCCCGGTCGACCAGAGTGCCAGCCTGCAGGTGCCGTTTCGCGGCCCCGGCGGGCCGCGCGCAGGATCGTTCCGCTACGTGGCCGCTGCCGACGTCCTCGAGGGCCGACTGGCGCCGGGCGAGTTGAAGGACAAGATCGTGCTACTCGGCGCCACCGCGCCCGGCCTGCAGGACCTACGCGCCACCCCGGTCGGCGCGGCGTTCCCGGGCGTCGAAGTGCACGCCAACATCGTCTCGGGCTTGCTCGACCGGCGCCTGCTGGCCGTGCCCGACTACGCGCCGGGTTATGAAGTGCTGACCGTGCTGGCGGCGGGGCTGCTGCTCGCGTTCGGGCTGTCGCTGCTGTCCGCATCGCGCGCCGTGCTGCTCGGCGCGGGCGTGGTCGCCGCGCTGGTCGGCCTCAACACCTGGCTCTACGTCGGCCACAGCCTCGTGCTCCCGCTGGCGTCGGCGCTCGTCATGGTGGCGCTGGCCTTCGCGCTCAACATGAGCTGGGGCTACTTCGTCGAATCGCGTGCGCGGCGCGGGCTGGTGCGGCTCTTCGGCACCTACGTGCCGCCGCAGCTGGTCGACGAAATGCTCGTGCGCCCCGGCCGCTACAGCATGCGCGCCGAGAGCAAGGAAATGACCGTGATGTTTTGCGACATGCGCGACTTCACCCGGCTGTCCGAGCAGATGGCGCCGGCCGAGCTGCAGGCCTTCCTGAACACCGTCTTCAGCCGGCTCACCGAGGTGATCAGCGCGCACCGCGGCACCGTCGACAAATACATGGGCGACTGCGTCATGGCCTTCTGGGGCGCGCCGATCGACACGCCCGGCCATGCCGCGCTCGCCGTGCAGGCGGCGATCGACATGGCGGGCGCCGTGCACGACATCAACCGCCAGCACCGTGCCAACGGCCGCCCCGAAATCAGCGCGGGCATCGGTTTGAACAGCGGCCTCATGAGCGTCGGCGACATGGGCTCGACCGCGCGCCGCAGCTATACCGTGGTCGGCGACGCGGTCAATCTCGCGTCCCGGCTGGAGGGCCTGAGCGGACACTACGGGGTCGAGATCGTGGCCAGCGGCGCCACCCGCGAGGCGGCGCCCGGCTTCGTCTGGCAGGAACTCGACAGCGTGCGCGTCAAGGGCAAGGCCCAGGCCGTCGCCATCTACACCCCGCTCGCGCCGGCAGCCGCGGCCGAGGCGCAGGACACACGGCAGCAACTCGACCGCTGGAGCCAGGTGCTCGCCGCCTACCGCCGCCAGGATTGGGCGCTGGGCCGGAACTTGCTGGCTCCCCTGCTCGCTGCGGATGCGAAAAAAGTCCTTTACCAGCTCTACGCCCAGCGTTTAGCCTCGATGGCGCTTCGCCCGCAAGACCCGGACTGGGACGGCGCCACCCGGTTCGACACCAAATGACGACAGACGCATACAAGGGGTCTTCCACAATGCAGGTTCGCGTGCTGGGTTGCTCGGGCGCCATCGCCAAGGACTGCCGCACCACCTCGTTCCTGGTCGATGCGGACCTGCTCGTGGACGCCGGCACGGGCGTCGGCGACCTCACCCTCGACGAGATGGCCGCCATCGACGACGTGGTGCTCACCCACTCGCACCTCGACCACATCGCCGCCCTGCCCCTGATGCTCGACGCCGTGGGCAGCCGCCGCACCCGGCCGCTGCGCGTGCATGCCCTGGCCGCCACCATCGACGCGCTGCGCGCGCATGTATTCAACAACGTCATCTGGCCGAATTTCGAACGCATTCCCAGCCCCGAATCGCCCTTCGTGAGCTTTCACGAGATCACGGTCGGGCAAAGCCTCGAGCTAGGCAGCGACGCCCCCAAGCTCATCGAAGTGCTGCCGGCGGTTCACACCGTGCCGGCCTGCGGCTTCGCCATCCGAAGGGCCGAAGGCGGCGCCCACTGGGTCTTCAGCGGCGACACCGAACGCAACCCGCCTTTCTGGGAACGCATCAACGCCATCGACGTCGCGATGCTGGTCATCGAGACCGCCTTCAGTTCCCGCGAGGAGGCTTTGGCCGAACGCAGCCTGCACCTGTCGCCGGTGGCGCTGGCGCACGAGCTGGCGCAGATCGACCCTGGCAAGCAATACCCGATCTACATCACCCACACCAAGCCGGCGGAGACCGAAGAAATCATGAGCCAGATCGAGATGCTGGCGGGGCGGGAGGTGGCGGGGCTGGCACAGCGGGACATCCGCTGGCTCAAGGCGAACGGGGTGCTGACCTTCTGACCGGGCCCGGTCGGGCATGACAAATTTGTCGACACAATTGGCATCTGAGTGCGAGTTGTGTCACATCATGTAACCATCTTGTGACCAAAGACGGCCCAAACGAGGGCTGCAGGGTGGGGAAGCCGGGTGGCACGGATGCTGCGGAAGTTACCCCGCTCCGGGCTGGTTCCCGGGCTCTACAAACCAACCTGGAGTTAATCGAATGAACCGTCGTTCCATCGCACGCAATGTGCAAAAGGGTTTCACCCTGATCGAATTGATGATCGTTGTGGCGATCATTGGTATCTTGGCTGCTGTGGCGCTGCCGGCGTATCAGGACTACGTGACCCGCGGTCAAGTCACCGAAGCCGTGACGCTGGGTGGTGGCCTGAAGCAGCCGTTGGCCGAGTACGGCGCTGACAAGAACGCTTGGCCCACGCTGCTCGTCGCACCGATGGCTACCCCCGCGGCGGGTCAGTTGAACGCGACGTTGATCGGCAAGTACAGCACCGTATCTAATTCCGTTACCGGAACCTACCCGAGCGGAACGGTCACGGTTGGGATGACGGCTGGCAAGGCCTCGGGCAGCAACGTGACCTTCGTCACCATCAACGGCGGCAGCACTTGGGCATGCGGCACTGCGACGGTTGATGGCGCAACGGGAAGTGCCTCTATTCCGGTTAAGTACCTGCCGAACGCTTGCAAGCCCTGATATCCGCGTCTGAATTTGTAAAGTAAGAGCGAGCCTGAAAGGGCTTGCTCTTTTTTTTGCTTTTAAGATGCAGGCAAGCGGAAAAAGCAAAAAGTAAAAGGCGATTGTTAGATGAACGAGCTACCGAAATCCCTGCAAAATCATAAGTTGCTTGTTGCTGTAGTTACCCTGCTTTCGATAAGCCTCGCGTTGTATTGGCAGGTCTTGGGGTTTGAGTATGTGTGGGATGACAGCTTACTTTTTCTGGATAAAACAGCACTTGTAAATGACGCTTTGAGTTGGCGATTGCTGGCAGATCCTGTGCTCCCAGGAACAAGCTACCTTAGGCCTTTAGTGTTTTTGACTCTATATGCAGAGTTTCACGCTTTTGGTCAGAATCCTGAGATTTCCCATGCCATAAATCTTTTGATCTATGCGTGCAATGTACTGTTGGTGTTTTTTGTAGGCCAGCGGCTCGCAGTTCTAATTGGGCGAAGTAATCCGATATTGCTGGGTTGGATATCCGCCCTGATCTATGCTGTCCATCCCTCGCTCGTCGAATCCACAGCTTGGGTAGCTGGTCGATTTGATTTGATGGCCACATTCTTCATTTTGGCTGCAATCGCGATATATATCCGCAAACCAGAGCCCTCGAAAATTGCAACGCCCCTTACCGTCACGTTTCTGATGAGCGCCGCTCTGTTGAGTAAAGAGTTAGGGGCCGTCTTGCCCGCCATTTTGCTTTGTATTTGGTTTGCGGTTCAGCCAAGCGGTAAAAAATGGACCGGCAGTGAGGGGTATATCAAGAAGGCGGTCACTGAGAATTGGATGGTTTTGCTGTTATCGACTTTGGTTTTGGGTGCTTATGTTTTTGTGCGTAAAAATTCCATTGGAGGAATTTATCACAGTACTTTATCCATGGATTACGTACGTGATGCAATCCTAAAAGATCTGCTCCCGCTTGAGGCCTTGAAGTTCTATTTTGCAAAAGTCTTTTTTCCTTTTAGCTCAATCAATCCGCTGCATCCCGTGACGGAGTTGAACGCTCATGGGAAGTTCGCGGTTATTGCGAGCATCGCTGTTGCGTCAGCTGTTATTTTTTTGATTTTTCAATGCCTCAGGAAAAAAAGTCCGGCAGCTTGGATTTTTCTTGCCGGAATGGTTTGCTTACTTCCTGTCCTCCATTTGGTTCCTCTTAGTACTGGCGGAAATATTGGGCACGAGCGATTTCTCACGGCGCCTCTCGCATTATTTTGTCTATCGCTCTTGCTAATAGATTACGAGGCTATTGCAAGCTCCAATGGGCTAAATAAGAACTCTCTAGATAGACTGTTACTAATCGCCGGAGGTGGGTGGATGCTTATCGCAGCCTTAACTACATATTCAGTCCAGTCAATTTGGTCTTCCGATCTTCAGCTGTGGAACTGGGCATATCATAAACACCCCAATTTTTCGTTTGCTAGATACAACTATATGTATGGCGCACTTAAATCTGGTCGGCCTGAGCTTGTCGAGAGAGAAGTCGATTTGCTGCAAAAAAGAGATGGCGGATTAGAGGTGGCCGATCAAATACTGTACGCGAATCTACTGCTAAGAAAAGGTGACCCCGAAAGCCTTAGTTACTTGCAAGGAATTATGTTCGCCTTGCCAAAATTCCATGAAATGGAAGACGGAAATAAGAGAGTCTTTGAAATTCCGGTCCCTAAGATTGGCATGGCAGGTGTGTATGGTGATTACTCTATGGGATTGATGATGTTCAAAGGCGATGCCAAAGCAGCACTTGAGTACAGCAACATTGCAGAGTGGTATTTGGCGGAAAGTGAAAAAATTCCGCTGCTTTACCCGAAGGTTGCAATTTTAATTGCTTTGAGGCGGGATAAAGAAGCTCAGGATTTGCTTAATTATTTGGAGCCAATGTTTTATACAAAAAAAGAACGCCTCAAAAGAGATCCTGCTGCGATCCTTAATAATTATTGCAAAAATTTCCCCCCGCAAAAATTGAATGAGTGTCAAGAGCTCATTACCAAGGCCGAAAAAATGGTCGAAGCAGCCGGCAGACACTAAAGCCAATTTATGCAGATCGTGGCGAATAAGCGATTGAGAAATGCCATTCTGCACATGGTTTTTTCTCTAATTCTTTTGGCGGCCGCCTTTTATCTTGTCTTCTTTATTTGGTATCCTTGGCCGCTATGGCGGGCTTCAGGAGTTCTGGGAATTTATGGGTTGTTGGTTCTGGTTCAATTGATTCTCGGACCTGTGCTTACATTATTCTTATATAAAAATGACAAAAGGAAGTTCATATTCGATGTATTCGTTGTGCTCCTGATCCAGTTGGCTGCCTATGTGTATGGAATGGCCGCCATAGCTCAGGGACGACCTGCTTGGCTCGTTTTTGCAGTCGATGATTTTGAAATTGTTCGGCCTGCTGATCTCGATTTAGAGGGAGCTGGAGGAGGGCGAGATGAATTTTCGTCCTCAATCAGGCACGGGCCATTGATCATTGCCGCTATTTATTCCGAAGATGAAGAGGTTCGATTCAAGCAAAAGCAGGATGAACTAACTTCTGGGAAAAAATTGGTGTTCGAGCCTGAGGCGTACAAAGCCTTTGCAACTCAGAGTCACCGAGTACAAGCAAAGGCGCGAGGGCTGGAGGAGCTTGAAAAATTCAACTCGAAACGCGCGGTGGACGATGCGCGGAGAGAATGGCCGGTGGCCACGTCGTGGCTACCACTCAAGGGGGCGCGTCATGACATGGCAGTCCTTCTCGACAAGGATGCAGCAGTTGTTGCGGTCGCTGATCTCAGGCCATGGGATTGATAAGACGCGCTATCAGGATTGCAACCGCGATGCCAACAAGAATACCGGCACCGACCTCAACGCGGCTATGACCCATCCGCTCGCGCAAGGGTGCACTCTCTAGCGAAGGAGTGTGCAGCTTATTGAGAAGCGCTGCGTGCTTGCCTACTTGTCGACGCAGGCTGGTCGCATCAAGCACGACGATGAAGGCCAACGCAAGCGCAACGCCAAACGCAGGATGATCAATCCCATGTTTGAGGGCAACAAGCGCTGCCACACTACTCACGATTGCACTGTGGTTGCTCGGCAGTCCGCCATAGCCGATCAACCCGAATGCGGGTTTGCGTGCGTGCACGCTATTGATGATGAACTTCGAGGTTCCGGCGACTGCCCACGCGAGAAATGGTGCGACAACATAAGAAAAATCCGTAGCCATAGTTCATCCCAATCCAGGCCACAGCGCCCAGACACAGGCGGCGATCCACAGCACCACGGTCACCATCAGTTGCCAGTCTGCCAACAAGGCGTCGGTCGGCGACTCTCCACCATCGAGTTTCTCGACCATGTACCAGTACCGAAATAGGCCGAAGAGCACGAGGGGTACGGTGAACACCAGTTGAGGACGCGCCGACATTACGAACATGCTGTAGAAGACCAGTGCACCGGTGGCCGACATTTCGGCGTAACGATCCACCAGAGATAGTGAGTACTTCTCCAACACCTTGCGTCCATCTGAACCGCTGAGGCTCAGTTCTTGCCGGCGCTTCACTGCCGCCAAATAAAGCGCGAGGCATAGTGTGGTGACGAACATCCAACTCGACACCGGCACCGATAACGCCATGGCGCCTGCATATACCCGTAGGACGAAGCCGATGGCAATCGTGAAGATGTCGACAACCGGCTGGTGCTTGAGCACAAAGGTGTAAGCAACGTTGAGTGCCATGTAGGCTGCGATCACGAGTACGACCTTGGGCGCCCAAAACCAGCCGCAGATCTGTACTGCGTAAAGCGCGGCAAGCAAGGCGAGTCCCATGGAAACCGGGATTGCGCCCGAAGCCAGCGGCCGAGTCTTGGACTTCTTGGGGTGCTTGCGATCACGCTCGATATCGTGAATGTCGTTGATGATGTAGGTTGCCGAAGAACCGGCACAGAAGAGGGCCACAGCCAGCAACGCGTGTGCCACGGAATCCGGGTTGACGAATTCCCCGGTGAACACCAGTGGTGCCAGCACGAAGGCGTTCTTGATCCATTGCTTCGGCCTCATCAGCGCGATCAGTCCGCGCATTTGCGTCCAGGGTGAAGGGGGTGCGAGTGATTCATGCATGACAATCTGACGCCTGTGATGTGAGGACCGTTGTGTGAAAGACTTCAGAATGAAGCTAGCGATCTCTTATGCGTTCTTTGCGTTGGTCGCCACTATGGCCAACATCGCTTCGCAGGAACTCGCGATCTCCGTGTATGGGGGTGCCTTCGGAGTTCCCTTGTCGGTCTTGGTCGGCACTGCTGTGGGGTTGGTGGTGAAATATGTTCTGGACAAGCACTACATTTTCCGTTTTCGCACCCGCAATGCCATGCATGGTGGCCAGACTTTTGTGCTCTACGTCCTGATGGGCCTCGCGACCACCGCTATTTTCTGGGGATTTGAGTTCGGTTTCCATCACTTCTTCGCTTCTCGCGAAATGCGCTACCTCGGCGGCGTCATAGGGTTGGCAATTGGCTACATCGCCAAGTACCACTTGGATAAACACTACGTCTTCAAGGACCGCGTTGCATGAGGCCAGTTTCATCATGGGGGCGACTCAACGCGGACCCTCACGAGGTAGTGAATCTGCGCGATCCCGAGGCCGCAGTATCGGTTCTAGCCGAGCGGGGACCCGGCATTGCACTTGGTATGGCGCGCAGCTACGGCGATGTGTGCCTCAACCCTGGAGGCATTCTGTGGAACACGAAGGGACTCGATCACTTCGTGCACTTCGACGAACGACTCGGTCGTTTGAGATGCGAAGCTGGGGTGCTGGTGCGCGACATCCAGCGGCTTGCAATCCCCAGGGGCTGGATGCTAGCCGTAACGCCTGGTACTCAACTCATCACCGTCGGGGGCGCGGTCGCGAACGATGTGCATGGAAAGAATCATCATGTGCAAGGCTCTTTCGGAGACCATGTGCGATGGCTGAAGCTACTTCGCACGGACGGCGAGATCATCGAATGCAGCCCCGCTGATCGAGCTGATTGGTTTGCTGCAACTGTCGGTGGCATGGGCTTGACCGGTGTTGTGCTCGAAGCCGAATTTCAGCTTCGCCGGGTGATCGGTCCGTGGATGCAAGCAGAGACGCTGCCCTATGAGAATCTGGATGAATTCTTTACGCTCGCAGATGCTTCGGAAGAAGAGTGGGAGCACACTGTCTCATGGATTGATTGCATCGGCCCTAGGGAAGGGCGCGGCTTGTTCATGCGCGCCAACCACACGAAAGCACAAACTCGCCCCGAGCCTCGCGTCCGCTCGATGGCAATGCCCCTTGTCCCACCCGTGTCACTCGTCAATGGGCTGACGTTGCGGCCGTTCAATGCGGCGTACTTCCATTTGCACAAGGCCTCCACGGCCATCGTGCACTACGAAGCATTCTCCTACCCATTGGACAATGTGCGCGACTGGAATCGCCTCTACGGCCCTCGAGGGTTCTATCAGTACCAGAGCGTTGTACCGCGATCGGTGCAGCGCGACGCATCGAAGGCCATGTTGAATGAAATCACTCGTTCTGGCGAAGGCTCGTTTCTGGCGGTCCTGAAGACATTCGGCAATCGTTTGCCGCCCGGCATGCTCAGTTTCCCAATGCCGGGCGTCACACTTGCATTGGATTTTCCGAATCGCGGGGACCGCACTCTGGCGCTCTTCGGCCGGCTCGATGCGATCGTGCGCGAAGCTGGGGGCCGAATTTATTGCGCCAAGGATGCTCGCATGCCGCGAGCGCTGTTTGAAGCAGGATATCCGCGCTTGGCGGAGTTTTTGTCGTATCGCGACCCGGGAATCAGTTCCGCGATGTCGCGTCGCTTGATGGGAAGCTGAATTGAGATCCGCAAATCGAAAAATCGTCGTCGTAGGCGCAACTTCATCTATTGCCGAGCACTGCGCTCGATATTGGGTCAAGGCTGGGGACATCGACCTAGTGTTGGTGGGACGAGATCGGCAGCGCACCGAACGTGTAGCGACTGACCTCCGCGTGAGGAGTCCTTCCTCCCGCATTCAAACGATCCAGGCGAACTTTGCGGAGCCCGACGAAATCGCCGACGTGGTTCGGACGATCGTCGCGCAAGGTTTGCCCGATGTCGTGCTCATCGCGCACGGCTCATTGCCCGATCAGGATGCATGCCAGCAGAGTTTGGCGTTGGCCCGCGATGCCTTGCAGGTCAACGGCGTGTCCCCTGTGCTCTTTGCGGAAGCTTTTGCCTCCCCGATGGGGCTGGCCGGACGCGGAACGATTGCCATCATTGGGTCCGTTGCAGGCGATCGTGGCCGCAAGTCCAACTATATCTACGGAGCAGCCAAAGGACTCGTCTCGCGATACGCCGAAGGGCTGCAGCATCGTTTGGCCGCGACAGGTGTGAGCATCGTTTTGATCAAACCAGGCCCGACAGACACGCCAATGACTGCGGAATTGAAGGGGCGCGGTGCGCGGCTCGCACCGGTCGAGGATGTTGCGCGCGGCATTGTCAAAGGTATCGACCGGGGCCACAGCACCATCTATGTTCCGGGCAAATGGCGCTGGATCATGTTGATCATTCGACACCTGCCTGCGTTCATCTTCAACAAATTGAACATCTAGAGCTTGATGCGAAATCCGGATGTCACACATAGCCGGAGGCCTATACAAGCAACAGGCGAGCGAAAAACATCCTGTAACATTCGTTCGATGCGCCACACCAATCTCAGGCAACGCCTTCAGGCGCTAGCCTCGTCTGACAAAATCATCGTCAAACAGGCCTACCTTCGGGTCTTGGTGTTCGGCCTTTTCTTTGTCGCAGTCGCCAAAACCGCTTGGGTCAGCGAGGACGCGTTCATCACCTTCCGGACGGTCAGCAATGCGCTCAGCGGATACGGCCTGACATGGAATCCCATCGAACGGGTGCAGGCGTTCACGCACCCTCTTTGGCTCGCTCTACTCTTGCCCTTCACCGCCTTGAGCGGCGATCCGTACTGGACCAGCCTTGCTCTAAGCCTTGTCGCACTGGCAGTGACATTGTTCTTGGTGGGACGTATCTGGGGGCGTTGGGATATTGCGGCCCTGCTGGCAACAGCGAGCCTGCTTTGGTCACACTCATTCATCGACTACAGCACATCTGGCCTCGAGAATCCTTTGACGCATGCGTTGCTGGCAGGGTACGTGCTGGCGTGGCTGCGCGAAGAACTGCCGCGCAGAACTTTCTTGCTGGCGTTGCTGATATCGCTTCTGTTTCTGACGCGGCCTGACGCAATTGTTCTTGTGGGCCCGAGTCTCGCACTGCACCTTTGGCAAAAGAGGCAGTGCTTCGCGCAGACTGCCTTGAGTGTGGCCATTGGGCTTCTTCCAGCGGGACTATGGGTGGCCTTCTCGCTCCTCTACTATGGAGCTCCAGTCCCCAATACCGCTCTCGCGAAAGTTCAGAACGGGCTCGCTCTGGCCGAGAATGCCCAGCAGGCTATCAACTACATCCAATGGACCATTAGTCGCGACACAGTCTCCGCCATTCTGCTATTGACTGGATTGGTGGGCGGCGTGTGGGATCGCAAATTGCGAGCGTTTGCGATCGGCCTTGTTCTCTGGATTGCATACCTCTTCTATGTCGGCGCGGACTACATGGGCGGCCGATTTTTTAGTGCACCACTACTGCTCGCCTGCGTGCTCGTTGGTTTCCTCCTTCGCAAGTGCGGGGGGCTCTCGAAAGCGTTGTGGGCGGCCTATCTCGTCATAAGTGTCGGAGCATTGCAGGCCACAGTCTTTTCTCCCTACACGTTCGACCAAAAGATCATTGTGGAGAGCGGAATCGCCAATGAAAGAGGTTTCTACTACCAGCAACTGGGCGCTCTCCCGGTTCTTCGGCGAGGTACCTGGAACTCGCATCCGTGGCTTCTCGAGGGAGGCACACTGAAGGAGGTTCCAGGCACTTACACGCGATGCGCAGTAGGAATGACCGGCTACGCCGGGGGGCCAGACCTATATTGGATTGATCCTTTGGCCCTGACGGAGCCATTTCTCGCTAGGCTGCCGGCAAGGACTGGGGGTCGCGTCGGCCATTATGAGCGAGCGTTTCCGGCAGGCTACCTGGAGTCGACTGTGGCTCGACAGAACCTGATCGTTGATCCTGCACTGCACCGCCTATACGCGGATGTGGACTTGGCCACAAGATCACCTTTGTCCGCACCAGGACGAATGGCTGCAATCTGGCGCCTGAATATCGACAAGGGCGCGTACCTCTCACCAACCTTTGACCGACAGGCTATCGGATTGCCTGGAGTCGAAATTAAGAGCAAATCCAAATTCTCTTGCTATGGAGTGCCATACGGCTGGGACGGCATCTGGAGAATCGATGGGCCGCCCGTCGTCGTCCTTCGGGCATCATTCAAATTTAATCCGCAGTAGCAGCGGGTGTGGATGGCCGTCGGCGCATGCGTTCGCCGGTATCGCGAATTACTCGAGATTGAGAAAAAGATTGACGTTGCACCTTCAGGGAGTTCTTGTCGTCGTGTGAGGCGGTTTTCTTGCCACTTAAGGTACTGACGCTTGCTGGTCCTCGGTGCGACGAGGTGCTGTGATCGTATCGAACACCACTTCCACCTGAAGTCGAGATTTGACGGGGTGCCCGTCGCGCACGCCGGGCATGAAGCGCGCGGCCAGGAAAGCTTCGCGTGCAGCCTGCTCGAACTCAATAGGCAGCGGCGGTTCGCCCGCTGCGATATGGCGCACCTCACCATTTTCGTCGATGAAGAGAGAAAGTACGCTAACGTATCTATTCCCTTTCAAGTGACTGCCTGCATTGTCGGGAGGGTGAATCTGGACCGGTGCGCGGGGCAGGGGTGCCTGTGTGAGTAGTGGCCGCGGCAAGTAGCCATCCAACTCCCCCGGTGCCAATTGCGTCTCCGGCAATAGCTCCGCGTGCGCGTCTTGTTGCGCTGGCGCTTCAGGCGCCAGGAATGCTGGCGCGAGAGCCGGTGAGATGCGCTCAATGGGCTTCAAGCGATCAGGCCGCGCGACGACATCGATTGGCGCCGTGAGCTGTCTTGGACTTTCGATGGCGTGCTCGAGGGTCGAAGGTAAGGCTACGGACTGAAGAGGCCGCAGGCGTGCGTGGGCCTTGAATGCCGGCGCGTTCGAAGGCATCCCGCCCTTTACAACTGCACCCGTTGCTGACACGTAGACGAGCGCCGCCGCATGCGCGGCGAAAGAGACGATCGCGCAAATGCATATGGCCCAGCCGTCGCGCCCAAGCAAAAAGCGCGCGGGCGTAGCCACCGTCGTCACGAGGGGGGGGCGGCTCTTGTCAATTGGCAAGTTCGCGCCAGGAAACGCGGTGCGCCGCCCCAGCATCACCGCCACCGCCTGGCGGCCGCTCCGTGCGAATGGTGCCGTCGCTACCTTGGCGCAAGATGCGCGTCTCGCCGTTCTCGAGCTTGACCCAGCTCTGGCCCACGATCAGCGAGGATTCGCTCCAGAGGTTTCCGGCCACGCTTTCCAACCCCGTGCCGTCGGAAGCGTTGAGGTAGTAGCGCCACGACGAACCGCCCGAACTGCACGCGTCGCCATTTGGAATGGCCGTGCCGATCGACAAGGTGCCGAATTGCAATGCCATGTCCGTCACGATGCGCTCCTTCGCCGTGCCAATCGCAGCCGTGTTCGGCAGGTCGACCCACCAGCCGTTCTTGGTGGACCAGTTCACCGGATTGCTGCTGATGGTGGCGTTATTTCCCGTCACCGTGAATGTTTGCCGAACCATCGTATTGCTGGCGCGCACGTCGCCCAGGCTGGTATTCGTCAATGGGTCTTTCACGGCATAGAGCGTGTTCTGTGTTGCATCCGATATGTCGTCGGTGCCCAGGTAACGGCCTGTGCCCACAATGATCACGGCCTTGCCGGAGATTTCGATTGTTTCCGGCCGGGTCGTGATGGGCTGCGGCGTGTTCTCGTTGATCTGGAACTTGGCAAGCTTCAATGCTGCTTGGTTGGGTTCGATGCGGTTGTCCACATCGAAGCGCCACAAGTTGCCCAACAAGTCGCCGCCATAGAAGCGCTTCGACGTGTTGTCCGACGGGTCGTCGATCCACGCATTGATCTTTGCCATGCCGGCAGGGTTGGAGGTTGTGCCCTCGCCCGTCGCTATGTCGAGCAGTCGCACGCCGGTGTTGGCGTTGAGCACGAAGAGGCGCCCCTGTCCGTCGCCTGGGTTCACGTTGTTGTAGCCAGAAGAAAACACGACGACCCAGGTGCCGTCCTGCCGCTTGGTGATGACTGGGTTGCCGAAGGACAAGCCCAGGTTGTCGTGCGAGAACTCCCACAGGGGCAGCGGGTTCTCGGGATCCGTGATGTCCAGCGCGTAGTAGCTGCGGCCACCCTTGTTGAGGCCGCCGACCAGAATGGTCTTCCACGTGGTGCCCACCTTGATGTCCCCGATGACCGGCGCACCGTCCACCAGGTAGAGGTGTCGAGATTCGTAGCTCGCGTCGGCGAGGCGGTACATGTTGGACATCACGGCAGTGGGAACGTACGCCCACACCTCACTGCCACCGTCGGCGCTTGCTGCCGAAAACGCATGGAGCATACCGTCGTTGGCCGCCGTGTAGATCATGGGCTTGCGCGAACGCTGAGCGGTCACGAACGTGGCATAGCCGGTGTCGGTGTAGTTGAAGGGCGGCTTACTCACGTAAACGGGCGCGCCGTTGACGATGTCGCCGAGCACGGCTGTGCGTGCCCGGTAAATTGCACGCGTCGTGCTGTTCGCCGTGCTCGCGCTCTCGAACGCGCGGTCGCCACGCAGGAAGTTCACAAGGTTTGCGCCGTTGTTGGCAATGGTGGCCTCCGAAGTTGTCAGGCCGCCGCACTGCGAAGATGTCACGGACTTGGAGCACAACCCGCTGAAATTGCCATCCAGCCCGTCGGCCTGCAGGCTCGTCCAATCGAACGTTCGCAAGGTGGTGGTCGAGGAAGGCTGGCGGTAAAAGATGCGCCGCGTGGTGTAAGTCTTCGCGTTGAGAAGCGACTGCGCCGACCACACGGGCGTGCTGCCAATGGCCGCGGTGTCGCCGTTGAGCGTATAGGCCTGAACGTCGCCGATCCAAGTCTTCGTGGTGTAGCTTGCCTTGTAGACTTGGTTGTTCTCTCCCGCAACGAGCTCTAGCGAGCTGGTGGAAGCGGCCGAAGACGAGCCATGCTCTTCCTGGATGGTGTTCACCACACCTGCGATCGCTTCGCGCAGCGCCGTGGCGTTCAGGGCAGAGTAGTACTGGCCGCGTCCGTTGACTGCTGCATGCCACAGGTCATCGATGTTCCGCGCATCGCCTGAACCCCCTGTGATATTTGTGGTGGGAACTGGCCAGTCGGTGGTGCCTGCCTTCAGCTTGACATAGTCGCCCGTCGTCTGAGTGAGATAGTTTCGGTCGTACGTCAACGTACCGCTCACCCCCAGGCCGATCGTGAAGGTGGTCATGTGCTGGTGCGTCGCCGTGTCGAGCCCTGCGGGCTTGAGGCTGTTGGTGCAGACGTTCTGCGTTGTTCCCGCAACTGTCACGGAGCAATTTCCAAGCGCCGTGGTGCGCAGGTCGGTCGCGTAGTAGTACTGAGCAACGTCCGCCAGCGTGTTGGATGAACCGCCGGTTGGGGTTGTATTGGAAACCTCGGGCGATTGAACAGTTTTGCCGACGAGATCCTCGACCACTTGGTCGTTTGTCACGACCGATCCCTTTGGAAGGCACATGTCTGGGAGTGCGCGGTTATTCGACCAGATGCCGTTGACAAGTGTCTGCGGCTGGACCTTCACCCGATATCCGTTCGTAACCGAGTTGCATGACTTCCTGTCGCCGACGGTGTATTGAGTCCGCGTGACTGTGGTGGTGGTTGTCGCTCCGTCGTACATGGGCCGAGCCTGCGTGCCATCCTGATTTCCGACCATGTTGCCGGCCAGATCCAGCGCCCGGTAGTCCCCGGATTCCACGTCAACTCCACCGCTGGCCCCACCGTTGTTCCAGTAGCCATCAGTCGAGAGCAACGCATAGTTGCGTTGGCAGGAATACTGGACTGGATCCTGTTGGCTTGCGTAGTACTTCGCGTAGTAACGTCCAGCTTTGGAAAGAGCGGCTCGCAAAGGGGTACCGCCACTGGCTTGGGCCGCATAAAGCTTGGAGTAGATCGTGCTTTTCTGGGTGGCGTCAAAGTCGCTCACGGACTGGAACCCGTTGCTGTCCGTCACATCCTTGTTGTGAATCGTCGTGAAGCCCACGCGGTAGCTATCGTCGAGTGCCTTGAATGCGCTGCCGACGGCTGTGCGCATGAGCATCGTGCGTGTGCGGTAGTAGGAATACCAGTTGGCGTAGTTCGTGGCCTCGGTAGATGAGCTGTAGACCTTGACTGGGGTGAACAGGGTCGATCCGGCACTGACTCTGGTGAAGCACTCGTTGTAGAACGTATCCTTGATCACGTCATCCGAGTTGTATCGCCATCCCATCTTCGGCTCCGCGCCGCTGTAGGTGTAGTAGGTGCTGCCTTGTGGCTTTTGAATAGTCCAACTGGTGGCCGAGCTGCTGCCAGTGGCGGCTGTGACATCGACCACGAGGGTGTAGCTGTATGGTGAGGTGTTGCCCGTGACTTGCCATGAAGTCACGAAGCCTGACAGCACGTTGCCACCGCTTGTAAGCACGACCGCGTTGCCAACGACCAAGCCCAGGTCGCCGTTGTACCCGGACCCCGTGAAACTGAAAGTCTTGCTGCCGGTACCTGCGGTCACTGCAGGGGAGACTTCCGCCGTGCGGCTAGGACCCGTGCTGTTCAGGTTGGTCGCGCCGGTCAGGGCAAAGCCGTCGCCCCATGCATTGGTGAAACTCGCGTTCGGAAACGACGTGCGGTCCGCGTTGATGGGGGCCGAGTAGGTAATGCTGGGGTCGTAGGCCAGACCATTGCATTGGGCACTGTAGTAGCCGAAGCGGTCGGTGCTCGACATCTCGTCGGGCATGTACTCCCGCGCCATACTTCCCGAGTCATCGAGGATGAACAGGAGGTTGGGCTTCGCCTTCGTGTTCGAGCGGGTGGCAAGTGGCTCGTCGAAGATGTACGTTTCGGCAAGCGCTGGCACTGCGGCCACCGCAACAGCTCCCACGGCGGTGCACAGCAAGGCGAGCTGCAACCAGTGCACAGGAGGACGGCTCGGGCGGCGATGGGAATCGTGATGGTTCATATGCGTAAAAGCTCCTCGTGCCGACAAGCCGAATTATTCGAAGTTGGCAATGGTTTCTGTGTAGCTGACGGTGTTGCGTGCGCCGAGCACGCGAACGACGATGCGGTAGTAAGCGCCTGAAGTCGATGCGAAACGTGCGCTGCCATAGGCGAGCGCGCCGCGTCCGGATGCACCGCCGTTGCTGTTTAGCGGCTTGGAACAGCTGTTGTTGAGTTCGTCATTGGCGCTGCCGGTGGCCGCGCACAGGCGAAAGATCACATAACGCGTCTTGTTGCCATTGATCGTCGCGCCCGCGGCCGATTTGATTGCGCAGGTGGAGTAGGTGCCTGAGGTTGCGTAAGGGCACGCGCCGTCCTGCGCTTCGCTCCAATCCACCAGCCGTCGGGTGCGGTAAAGCGCAGAGGCCGCAGGGTCGTATTGCTGCCCTGTGACGTCGACCGGCGTAAACGATTTGTCGGCGTTGACTTCTCTGGTGCTTGCGTAATAGCCGCTCGCGGGAGCGTCGTCATCGAGGCTGGCCGTGTTGTTCTTGACCCAGGCCAAGGCCTCGCGTGCGGTCTGGTCCGCTGTCACGGTTGCGTCTTGCTTGAAGCCGATGTTGCCCAGCATCAACGCGCCTGTGTCCACTGTGCGCACGAGCGCCAGTGTCGCGAGAGACAGCGCAACCAGTGCGATCAACGCGAACAGGAGTGAGACGCCCCGCTGGCCGCGTCTGGGGAGATTTTTTTTCGTCATGGTGTCTTTGCCGAATTCCAAAGCACATTTCTCAGTGGCACCACGGTGTCATAGACCCGGTACCGGTAGCGTTGCCAGTCGGTGAGGTGACTTACCTTCAGAGGGAGGCATTTGCTGTCGCCATGGCAAGCATTCGTGCCGCTGATCGTGCTGCCTGCGCCCACATCCCATTGCGGTGCACTGGCGGTGACTGCTTCGAGCTCTTTCTGATTGCTGCGCGCGACCACGGCGATGCGGATGGCCAGCACGCGTTGCCAGTCGGCTGCCGTGGTTGGCGTTGTTGTGTCGTACGTGTCCACGGTGCCCGTGCCCGTCGTGTCCTTGCCATACATCGCTTGCAGATTGACGATCTGCGAAAACACCGCCTCCGCCGTCGAATTGACACCGCCGGCGGTGTTCGACGTGACGACCATGTCGTTGCCGGCATTGATGCTGTAGGTGTTGAGCGCCATGCTCCCGAGGTTGAGGAGGTAGCCGTTTCTCGCATAGCCGTCATCGGGAAAGACGCTGCTGCGATTCCACTTGTTGGTCCCGCCCGAGGCGTGGGGAATGCGCGTGTTGCTCAAGGTGGTGTCCGTCGGACTGGCCGCGTTGTCGCTCGTGACGCTGAACAGCGTGCACCAGTGGGACGCGTCCCAGAGGCCCGATTCGGGAACGGCGATCATCAAGTCGTCCACCGCGACGCCCAACGACGACTTGACGACAAAAAAGTTGTCGGTCTTCGCGTGATCGCTGGCGATGGCAATGGGGGTTGAGAACCCCGGCTTGCGGCTTTGCAAGATGGTGATCGTGTCGGGCGCGCCATTGGCGCCGTTCACGATGGTCACAGGTGCGAGAACGGGAGTGAACGGGATGGCCGGGGTGTCGGCGGGCGCCGACGGATCCTTGTATGAGCCCTTGATGGGGCAGCCCAGCGCAGCCGGGTTGATGGACGTGCCGTAACCCGCCATCTGAATTTCCCGCTGCAGGGCGTAGAGCGCCAGTGCCCCGTTCGCTTGCGCATCAGCGCCTTCGCTGAGGGTGCGCTTCTTCCCGTCCGCGAGCACCAGAACACTGCCGATCACCAGCGTGGTCAACAGGCCCAGTGCGAGGCCGACCATGAGTTCGATAAGCGTGAAGCCGCGCGCGCGACTACGAGCAGAAAGATGTTGGCTTGCCATGGTCAGGAGGCCTTGCCGAGAACGGCGCTTCGGGTGGTGTATTGGTGCGTTTCGCCCGTCGGGCTGGTCCATCGGACCACCACTGTCACGTCGCTGTTGGTGCTGTCCACTGTGATGGAGGCACCGCCCCCTGGAAGGAGCTGGCCGACTTTGGCGCGCCACTCGCTGCATGCGGTGGCGGAGCAGCTGTCCTCACCGTTGTAGTCGTTGAGATGGCCGAGGTCGGCCCACATGCGACCCACGACCTCGCTGGCCAGGTATGCAGCATCTGCGCGGAACTTGGCATCCGTCTGTGCGCTGGTCATGCTGGTTTGCAGGCCGATGAGCCCCAGCACGCCGAGCATGAAGATCAGCATGGCAATCAGGGCCTCGAGCAGCACGATGCCGCGCTGGCCCTTGGCGCGTCGCATCATGCGAGCGGGGTGTGTGCGCCGATGCATGGGATTGCGTGTCGTCATGGAGGGAGTCCTCGTCAGCATCTGCGCGGGCTCCCCGTCGCAGCGTCCGGGTCGCAGACGCGCGTGGCGCCGGCGGCGGCCACGGTCACGCGCAGCTTGCGGTAGGTGGCCGTGGAAAGGGGGCCATTGACCTCGATCCAGCTGATGGCGCCGCCCGTATTGACGACCCTGCCGAACCCATTGAATGTCACGGTCGTCGCGTCCGTGGTCCCGTCAGATTGCTTGGCCGATACCCGTACGCCGCCGCCGCTGTCGCCGCTGGGCCGTCCCAGAACGATCATGGGTGATGCTGTCGTCGAAGGTGAGTCGGCGCACTTGCTCACCGGCGAGTTGACACTCACCACCCAGCCCGCGCTTGTCGAAGACAGCGCACAGTTGTTGTCCAGCGCGCCAGGACTCGCCTGCGACACCAGGTAGAAGGAAACGTTCTGGTTGCGGTTTACCGCCTCGGTACGCGCTCTCTGGAGGCCATCTTGGAGAGCTGCTGCAGCATTGCGAATGCGCGTGTTGTCCAGCCACGTGCCGACGCTGGGCATGGCCACCATCAGAATGACCGCCAGGACCGTAAGGCCAAGCATCAATTCGACGATCGTGAATCCGCGTTGATCTTTCATCGAAGTCATCGGATCAGCAGGTGGTGCCCTTGACCAGCCAGCACGAAACGCTCACGGTGGTCCCCTTGAACTTGATCGTGCCGCGTACGCCGTTCTGGTTGATCGTGTACTGATGACCCGTGGCGCGGCTGCTGCCCGTTGCCGTGATGACGTAGCCAAGGCCGCTGTCGGTGAGCTGACACGCATAGCTGAAGTTCTTCGCATCCGCAGGGGCAAAGGTTTTCCAACTCGCCGCCGTCGCACACGCGTCGTCGGCGCCGTAGTTGCGGTTGTCCTGGAAGTACTGCTCCATCTTTCCGCGGTAGTCCGAGAGCTGGGTGAACCCTTCGACCAATTGGCCACGACGCACGTAGTCGCCATAAGCGGGGTAGCCAATGGCGGCGAGGATTGCAACGATGGCAACCGTGATCATCAATTCGATCAAGGTGAAGCCGGCCGCCTGTTTCGACGCCGGGCAATACAAGCCAGTTCTTTTCACCGATTCACCTTTCAGCGTGACGGGCGCCGATGGAGGAAAGACACAGTTATTCATGATTGTTGTAGATTGTTCTTAAGTGTGTCCAATTGCAAAACCATCCGTCTGCGCCGGTCAACCATTCATCGGGTTTGAGCGGTCGGCACAATGTCCCCATGCCCCTTCGCACATGGCTTCCAGATCCGCGTGCGCCGCATGTCCGAACGGGCCAAGTGCTGACGTTGTTGGTGGCGGCTTCTTTCCTGTCGCCCTTTACGGCGGGGCCGACTGTTGGCGTTTGGCAGTTGTTGGTGTCATGGATATGCGTCGCGGGTCTGCTGGTCGCAGGGTCGCTGGCGGGGTTGTCACGGCAGCTCTGTGTCTGGCTGATCGTGTGCGCTCTCGGCACCGCGTTGCTTGGACTGGTGAAGGGCGGTATTCAATCCATGCTGCCCGCCTGGATGGCCATTGGCGGCGTAGCGCTCTCTGCATGCGCGGGGGCTGGTTTTTCGCGATACCGTGGCGCGCCGGGGTTTTCGCCACTGGCCGCAGGTCTGCTCGCCGCCGGCCTGCTCAGCGCCCTTCTCGGACTGCTCCAGTACTACGGCTTCACGGAGTTCCTCGGCGCGCTGACCTCGTCGCCGCCATCGGGCCGAGCCTGGGGCAATCTGCGCCAGCGCAACCAGTTCGCCACCTTGGTCAGCATGGCGCTGGTCGCTGCGCTGTGGTGGTACGCCATGCACAGATCGCGACGCGTCCGTGGGCTGCTTGCCCCCGCTGTGGTGCTGCTGGTCGCAGCCTTGGTCGCCTCAGGGTCACGCACCGGCGTGCTGCAGTTGGTCCTGACCGTCGCCGCAGCCAGTGTCATGGCGTGGCGGGAGCGCCGAATGGCACCGCAGCCAGGGGCGGATTTTCGCCTGCCAGCCCCCGCACTCCTGCTCGCTGCAATTCCGCTGTATGCCGCACTGCACTGGCTGATGCCGTACCTGGCCAGCGGAGGCGATGTCGGCCACGCGGCCACCGCCGGCACCGGCATGCTCCACCGCCTGCAACCCGCCACCGTCACCACCGACAGCCGCGTCGTCCTCTGGCAGAACGTCCTGACCCTGATCGCCCAGCGCCCCCTCACCGGCTGGGGCTGGGGCGAACTCAGCTTCGCTCACTTCACCACGCTGTACAACGGCCCGCGTTTCCCCGTCATCCTCGACAACGCCCACAACCTGCCGCTGCACCTCGCGGTCGAGTTGGGGATTCCGGCGGCGCTGCTCATCTGCGGCGGATTTCTCTGGATGGTGAGGGCGGCGAAGCCGTGGCGCGAACGCGATCCTTTGCGACTGATGGCCTGGGGCCTGCTCGGCGTCATCCTGTTGCACAGCCTGCTCGAGTACCCGCTCTGGTACGGTCCGTTCCAGCTGGTGTTCGGCCTGTGCCTCGGTATCCTGTGGCCCGCATCGTCCAAGCGCCCGGAAGCGCGCGGCAGAAAGCTCGCCGCGTTCGCAGCCGCCGCGGCCTGGGTCGTCGTCATTGGCTACGCCGCCTGGGACTACACCCGCATCAGCCAGATCTACCTGCCGCGCGACGCCCGCATGCCGGCCTACCGCGACGACACGCTCGCCAAGCTCCAGGGCTCGTGGCTGTTCTCACGCCAGGTGGACTTCGCCGAGGTGACGCTGACGACGGTCACGCCGGCGAATGCCGCGCACATGCACGAACTGGCCGGGCGCGTGCTCCACTTTTCGCCCGAGCCGCGCGTCATCGTGAAGTTGGTCGAAAGCGCCGAGTTGCTGGGCCGCGATGCCGAGGCACATGCATGGGCCGAGCGCTTCCGGGTGGCGTTCCCCGCCGCGTTCGCCCGCTGGCTGGACAACTGCCCGGACGACGCACCCGAGCTGTAGCCGGCTTAGTTCAGCCCGCCGTCGCGACGTAGCTGCCCGACTTCCCGCCGTGCTTCTCCAGCACATGCACGTCGGTGATCCGCATCCCGCGGTCCACGGCCTTGCACATGTCGTAGATGGTGAGCAGCGCGACCTGCACGGCGGTCAGGGCTTCCATTTCCACGCCGGTCGGACCGACGGTCTCGACGGTCGCGGTGCAGGCCACCTGCGGCGCCTGGCCACCCTCGGCGAGCGCGAAGGCCACGGCCACGCGGGTCAGCGCCAGCGGGTGGCACAGCGGGATCAGGTCGCTGGTCTTCTTGGCCGCCTGGATGCCGGCGATGCGCGCGATGCCCAGCACGTCGCCCTTCTTGGCGGTGCCCGATTCGATCAGCGCGAGCGTCGCGGGCTGCATCTCGATGCGGCCGGTTGCCACGGCCACGCGGTGGGTGGCGGGCTTGGCCGCCACGTCGACCATGTGGGCCTGGCCCTGGGCGTCAAAATGGGTGAGGGTGCTCATCGGTGAACGTTCGTTTTGAAGATGCATCATACGAGCCCGAGCCACAGACGAGGAATGCCGCGCTTGACTCCCTCTTCCCACAAGAAAACGCGCCCAACGCCCCTCCGGCATGCGGTGTGCGCTACCTTTTTGATAGCTTCCCAGGTGCTGCTGCCGGCCCCCGCGCTGGCGCAGGTGCAGCAGATCCTGCCAGGCCTCGGTGACGGCGGCGAGATGACAGCCAGCGCCGAGCGCCGGCTGGGCGACCAGATCGTGCGCGAGCTGTACCGCGACACCGACTACATCGACGACCCGGTGATCGCCGCCTACGTGCAGGACATCTGGCAGCGCCTGCTGACCGCCGCGCGCGCGCGCGGCGAGCTCACGCCGGAGCTCGATGAGCGCTTTGCCTGGACCATCCTGCTGGGGCGCGACCGCAACATCAACGCCTTCGCGCTGCCGGGCGGCTACCTCGGGCTGAACCTGGGGCTGCTGGCCGCGGTCGGCAGCCGCGACGAGCTGGCGACGGTGCTCGGGCACGAGCTGTCGCACGTCACGCAGCGCCACATCTCGCGCATCATGAACAAGCAGGGCAAGCAGATGCCCCTGATGATCGCCGGCCTGATCCTGGGGATGATCGCGGCCAGCAAGAGCCGCAACTCCGACGCCGGCCAGGCCGTGATCATGGGCAGCCAGGCGCTGTTCATGCAGAACCAGCTGAGCTTCTCGCGCGACATGGAGCGCGAGGCCGACCGCATCGGCTTCGGCGTGATGACGCAGGCGGGCTTTGCGCCGCAGGGCGCCGCGGCGATGTTCGAGAAGCTGCAGTACGCCTCGCGCCTGAACGACAACGGCTCGTACCCCTACCTGCGCAGCCACCCGCTGACGACCGAGCGCATCTCGGACATGCAGGGCCGGTTCCAGTTCCGTGCCGAAGCGGCACCGCCGACGGTGCCGCTGGTGATGGACCACGCCATGGTCGCCTCGCGCGCCCGCGTGCTGACGCGCCCGGGCGTCGATGTGCTGCGGCTGTGGGTCAATGCGGCGTCGAGCGGCGAGTTCGCGGGCAGTTCACCGGCCCAGCAGGCGGGCACGCTCTACGCGGCGGCGATGGCGGCCAAGGAGCTGCGCGATTTCAAGGCGGCGCGCGCACTGGCCGAGCGGCTCATGGCCCGCACGGCCGACGATGCGGCCGCATCCAAGCAGGCGCGCTGGCTGCAGGCGGAGATCGAACTCGCGGCCGGTGGCGCCTCTCGCGCGGCGGCACTGCTCGACGCCAAGTCGAAGGAGCGGCCCGAGATGATCCTCGCAGCCGAAGCCGCGATCGCCCAGCGCCAGCCCGCGCCGATGGTGCCCGTGCTGCGCGACTGGGTGGCCGTTCATCCGCGAGATGCCACGGCCTGGCGCACGCTGGCCAACCTGTACGGGGCGCAGAACGACACGCTGCGCGCCATTCGTGCCGACGCCGAGGCCAACGTGGCGATCCTCGACTACCCGGCGGCGCGCGACCGCTTCAAGGCGGCGCAGGAGCTGGTCCGCAAGTCGGGTGCGCCCATCGACCACTACGAGGCATCGATCATCGACACGCGCGCACGCGCCGTCGACGTGCTGGTCAAGCAGCAGGCCGAGGAGCCGCCGCTGAAGTAGTGAAGCGTCGAGGGGCGGCGTTCAGCGCCGGGAGGACAGCAGCCCGCCCAGTGCGCTTTCGATGAGCAGCCCGAGCAGCGAGTAGATCAGCGAGCCCAGCAGCGCGGCGAGGAAGCCGTTCACATGGAAGCCGCCGAGCAGGCCCGAGGCGGCCCAGAACAGCAGGGCGTTGATCACGAACAGGAACAGCCCGAGCGTGACGATGGTGACCGGCAATGTCAGGATCACCAGCACCGGCCGCACGACCATGTTGAGCAGGCCGATCACGGCCGCCGCGAGCAGCGCCGAACCGAAACTCTGGACCTGGACGCCGCTGTAGAGGTAGGCGACCGCGAGCAGCGCGACGGCGCTGAGCAGCCATTTGAGGAGGATGCGCATGCGCCGCAGGATACCCCACGGGCCCGCACAAAAGAACAAGCCCCGCTGCGTTGCCGCAGCGGGGCTTGTGTCGGTTCGGGAGGGTGTGCGGCCCTGATCAGGCTTACTCGGCCAGCTCGTTGGCCAGCACCAGCAGCGCGCCCATGCCCATCACGGCGCCGGGAAAGGCCCAGCCCGATTGCTTGGCCGGGGTCTGGTCGGGCGTGACCGGTTCCAGGTCGACGCCGATCTTCGGGCGGCGCGCATCGACCACGTGGGTGGCCGCGTGCTCGCGCTTGAGTTGCTGCGTCAGGTCGGTCAGCGGGCCCTTGGCCAGCACCGCCGTCACCTGGCCGCCGTTGCGTTCGAGCAGCGGCAGCATCTGCGCCTGCACCTTGCTGAACCACTTGGCGCGCCAGTTCTCGCGCGCGCTGTGGCTCACCCACTTGCTGATCCGGTGTGTCATGCGCGGCGCGCAGGCCACGAGCACCCAATGGCGCGCCACGACGTTGTCGGCATCCGGCGCCAGTTCGGCGAACTGCTCGCTGGCATAGACGGCGTCGTCGACGTAAAGAATGATCTTTTCCATGAGTGCTCTCCTTTGATAGTTAGAGTGACAGAGACCGGATTGATGCAAGAAGTTTCAGTGCGGGGCGTTTATCGTTCAACGAACGCTCAGTGGGCCGGGGTGGCGGGGGCCGGCTTGCGCGAAGCCACCCACTTGCCGATCGCCAGCACCAGCAGCGCACCGATGATGCCGGCGGCGTACTTGATGGTGTCGGTCTGCGGCACCTTCGGCACCCAGGTCCAGTTGGCGGGGTTCGCCAGGGCCGGGTCGGACACGGCCATCGTGCCGGCGATCCAGCCCAGCAGCATGCCGCCCAGCGTGATGATCATCGGGAAGCGGTCCATCAGCTTGATGACCAGCTGGCTGCCCCAGACGATGATCGGGATGCTCACGAGCAGGCCGAAGATCACCAGCGGCATCTGGTGGCCGTCGCCCGCGCCTTGTGCGGCACCGGCGATGGCGATCACGTTGTCCACGCTCATGACCAGGTCGGCCACGATCACGGTCTTCACGGCGCCCCAGAGGCGGTCGCTGCCGGCGATGTTGCCGTGCGCGTCGTCATGGTCGGGGGCCAGCAGTTTCACGCCGATCCACAGCAGCAGGATCGCGCCCACCAGCTTCAGGAACGGAATCGCGAGCAGCGTGAGCGCGAAGAAGATCAGGATCACGCGCAGCACGATGGCGCCGGCGGTACCCCACAGGATGCCCTGGGTGCGTTGCGCGGGCGGCAGCTTGCGGCAGGCCAGCGCGATGACGACGGCGTTGTCGCCGCCCAAAAGAATGTCGATCATGATGATCTGACCGACTGCGACCCAGAATTCCGGGGCCATGAACTGTTCCATAGATTCCTCTTTGTCTTGGCGCCACGCCCGCAGCTCCCTGATGGGGACCACGACGGGCAGCGGCATGCCGATGCGTTTCGATTCACCCTGCACGGGTGCGGTCGAAAGCGGGGGAGCGAAGGCCGGGTGACACCGGGGACTTGCGAACGCTTCGACCAAACCTGCGCAGGTTCAAATCGAAGGTCTCGCTCGACAACAGCAAGCGCGCCGACCTGCGTCCGCGCGTGTGTCGCCCGACAGGCCGGAAGTGTTGTGCTTCGTATTGACGACCTGACGATTCACGCTGCCCGGGGACAGCGATCGGGAGCTACTCCCCTTCGTGGGCGGGATTAGATCATTGAAGACCGCGCCGAGGCAACCGAAAGTTTTCTTTACATTTAAGGGCAAAGGTCCGGAAGGGCGCATGCAGCGGGCATTTGGTGCTCCATTTTTGGGAGCGCCTATGGCCCTAAGAAGGGGCGGGACATTGCGGGACTATGATCGCCGCTCGCTGTTTTTTTCACTCTCCATGGCCGCCATCCACATCACCGACATCGAGGCCGCCATCAACCACTGGCGCGAGAAGTCTCCCTCGCCCGACGGCATCACGCTGGCGCCCGAGTTGCGCGCGCTGGCCGAGGTCTACGCGCTCATGGTCTTCCACCACGAAGACGAGGTCGACGAGGTTGGCTTCCCCGCCAAGGCCTGGGCTGCCTGGCTCGACTGGTACCACAGCACGCCCGACACGCCCTGCATCGCGATCTGCTCGACCAGCCAGGGCGACGACGAGTGCAAGGGCTGCGGGCGCACCTTCGACGAGGTGCAGTACTGGCCGGCCATGACGCCGGTCGAGAAGCGCGTCACCTGGCGCCGCATCACCATGGAAGACTCGGCCTGGCGCTTCAACCGCTATGCCGAGCGCGCACGCGAAGCCGAGCCGACCGCTGCAGAGACCGAGTTCGACCCGGACGACGAGAAGCACTGGGCCCCCTGACCATGCGCCGCCTCGCGCAAGCCCCCAACCTCGCGATCGCGACCGTGTGGGCGCACGCCTTGTGCGAGGAGGGCGTGGCCGCGACGGTGCAGCGCGAATTCCTCGGCGCGGTCATGGGCCAGCTGCCGCCTGACCAGTGCCTGCCCGAGATCTGGATCGACGACGAATCGCAGTACGAGCTCGCGAAGCGCCTGCTGCACGAACTGCAGAACCGCCCGCAACGCAGCTGGCTGTGCGTGTGCGGCGAGCAGGTCGAGGGCGGCTTCGAGCAGTGCTGGCAGTGCGGCGAGATGATGCCGGCGGCCTAGCCGCCCGGGCTCGTTACTTCCAGCGCAGCAGCTCGACGTCGATGCTGTTCACGCCGTCGCCCAGCGTCAGCGTGCTTTCCTGGATCGTCGCCTGCAGCTGCATGCTGCGCTGCGCCAGCCTGGCGAGCGCCTGCGAGGCCTCGGTGGGCACGCGGTAGACCTTCAGGTTCTGCGGCCGCGTGAGCTTGCTCTCGATGCCGCGCCACCAGATCTCGGCCGCGTGGTTGAAGCAGTAGACGATCACCTCGTCCGCCTTGCCGCAGGCCTTGATGATGGGCTTGTCTTCCGGCTGGCCGACCTCGATCCAGATCTTGGTCTGGCCCGTGAAGTCGCGCAGCCACACGTCGGGCTCCTCGACGTTCGACAGGCCCGCGCCGAAGGCCAGCGTGCCGTCGCCGTTGCAGATGTCCTGCAGCTGGTGCGCGTTGAGCGCGAGCGCGACCAGCCGGATCATCATCCGCTCGTCGGTCTCGCTGGGGTGGCGCGCCAGGGTCAGCGCATGGTCGGCGTAGTAGCCGTGGTCGATGTCGGCCACCGCGAGGGTGGCCTTGAAGATGGTGGATTTGAGAGCCATGGGTGCGCGAGTGTATGCGCGCGCCCCTTCGGCCTCAGAACGCCAGCGACGCCTGCAGGTACAGCGTGCGCGGCTGGCCCACGTACTTGCCGCCGTTGTTGTCGACCGAACGGTTGTAGTAGCGGCGGTCGAACAGGTTCTTCACGCCCACGGCCAGCTTCAGGTGGCTCAGCGAGGGGCCGAAGTCGTAGGCCGCGCGCAGGTTCACCGTGCCGTAGCCTGGGATGTCGCCCAGCCGCCCGCTTGCGTCTTCCACGGTGATGTACTTCGCACCGTCGTCCGGCGAGCCCGGCGAACGCTGCTTCGATTGCGCGTAGAGGTCGGCGTTGAGCGTCCACGGCCCGCGCTCGTAGCGCGCGCCGAGCGTCGCGACATGGCGCGAATAGAAGGGCAGGTCGCGCCCCGCGAACACGCCGGCCTTCGAGGTGGCCTGCGTGTACGTGTAGGTGCCCGACACCGACAGCCCCTTGAGCGCGTCGCTCAGGCTGCCCAGGTCGTAGCGCAGCGCCGACTCCAGCCCGCGGTGGCGCGTGGCGCCCAGGTCGGTCCACTGGCCGACATCGCCGGTGATGGAGCGCGCCAGCTGCAGCTCCTTGTCGAAGTTGATGTTGAACAACGTCAGCTCGCCGCTCCACGATTCGCCCTTGTACTTGGTGCCGATCTCGTAGGTCTTGGCCTTCTCGGGGTGCAGGCTGGTGGTCGACTGCGCGAGCTGGGCGTACTGCTGCGGCCCGAACGACACGCCGGCATTGGCGAACAGCGTCCAGCGCTCGCTCATGCGGTAGAGCACCGACAGCGTGGGCAGCACCTCGTTGGAATCGATCTTCGGGTAGATCGCGTTGGTGATGCGGTTGTTGGCCACCGTGAACACGTCGTTGTGCGAGCGGAAGGATTCGTAGCGCACGCCGGGCGTGACCGTCCAGTTGCCGAAGTCGATGCGGTCGTCGATGTAGAACGCGTGCGCGGTCGTGCCGCCCTTGCTGGTCTGGTACGCGGGCTGCGCGAGCGCGTAGGCGTCGAAGCCCGGCGCGGGCCGGTAGTAGCTGCTGCGCGTGGCCGTTTCGGAGGCCTCTTCCTTCAGGTAGCGCGCGCCGATGCTGATTTCCTGCACCACGCTGCCCGAGTCGATCAGGCGCGAGTAGCGGGGCTCGAAGGCGTAGGTCTTGTAGTTGCGCGGCGCGGTGGTCAGGCGGCGCCGGTTGGCATTCGCGCCCGTGCCTTCCTGCTCGAGGTAGCTGCTGCGGTACGAGTCCGTGTAGTAGGTCAGCATCTCGAACTTGTTCACGCCGTCGTTGTGCGTGTACTTGAGCGAGCCGTCGGTGCGGCGGCCCGTGAACTCGTCGTAGGGGCGGTCCGACTGGAACGGGTTGGCCGCGAACTGCGCCGTCGTCAGGCCGCCGGGCATGCGCCCCTTGCCTTCGAAGTGGTGCAGCGAGATCGCGATGTCGTCGGTCTTCGAGATTCGGTACGCGCCCTTGAGCATCAGGTCGTCGATGCGGGTCTTGTCGTTGCTCTGGCGAAAGCCGTCCCCATGCGTACCCGAATAAAGCAGTGCCAGCCCCAGGCCGTTCTCGTTGGTGCCGCCGATGAACAGGCTCGGCGTGGTCTTGGTGCCGCCGCCGTGGCTGGCGCTCTCGACGCCCACGCCGACTTCGCCCGCGAACTGCTTGGGGATCGAGCGCGTCACGAAGTTGATGATGCCGCCCACGTTCTGGGGGCCGTAGCGCACCGAGCCCGCGCCGCGCACCACGTCGACCGCCTCGAGGCTGCCCAGCGACACCGGCGCCAGCGACAGCTGCGGCTGGCCGTAGGGCGCGTAGGCCAGCGGCACGCCGTCCAGCAACACGGTCGAGCGCGGCGACAGCCGCGAGGTCAGGCCACGCACGCCCACGTTGAGCGAGATGTCGCTGCCGCCAGTGCCGTTGCTCTCCTGCACCTGCACGCCGGGCACCTGACGCAGCACGTCGCGCACGCTGGCCGAGCCGCTTTCCTGGATCTGCTGGCGCTCGACGATGCTGCGCGCGCCGGCGTGCTCGAGCACCTTGGTCTCGGTGGGCGTGCCGAGCCAGTCGCCGGTGACGGTGATGGCCTCGAGCGACTTCGACGGCTCGGCGTCGGCCGCGAAGCTGTGCAGGCTCAGGGGCAGCAGGGCCAGTGCGATGGCGGTCTTTTTGTGCGGGAACAAGGGGAGTCCTCCTCGATGTATTTGTGATGGGTGAAGGGATGGGATGTGTGTGTCGTTCAGGGCGCCGTGCCGCGGGACAGCGCCTGGCTGCGGGCGGCCGCAGCCACGGCGCGCCGGCGCCACCAGAGCCACACGCCGCTCAGGCCGAGGCCGGCCAGCGCCAGGCCCAGCAGCGCGGTGACCGTCTGGTGCACCACGCCGCCGAGCACGCCGGTGTGCAGCGGGTAGATCACGGCCACCGCACCGTTGCCGGTGTCCATGTCCTGCCAGCGGCGCACGCCGAGCAGCTCGCCCGTGACCGGATGCACCCACACCAAGCCGATGCCGTTCGGGTGCGGGTCGTCGGCGAGCCGGAAGCGCACGCGCAGCGGCCGGTCCGCGCGGCCGGGCACCTGCACGTAGCCGATGGGCTGGCCGGGGAACACGGCCTGCGCGCGGGCGACGAGCGCGTCGAGCGGCAGGCGCGGGCCGGTGGCGGTGCCCTTGGGCACCCCGGGCGCCTTGGCAGGTGTTTGCCCGAGCGCGGTCGAGATGAAGCCGCCCAGCGGTCGCCAGGCCATGTAGGCGCCGGTGAAGACCGACACTGCGATCAGCAGCCCGAGCACGGCGCCGCCGGTGCGGTGCAGGTCGAACAGCCCGCGCAGCAGGCCGCGGTCCAGCACGATGCGCAGCGAGGGCGGCCAGCGCGCCGGCCACCACAGCACCACGCCGGTGACCAGCAGGAACAGGTACGCCAGCGCGGCAATGGCGAGGATGCCCTTGCCCGTGTCTTCCAGCAGCAGGCTGCTGTGCAGTTCGAACAGCAGGTTGTAGGCGCCTTCGTGCGTGCCGCGGCGGCCCTGTTCGGCGCCGGTGGCGGGGTCGAGGTAGAGCGTGCCGTCCCACGGGCCGCGCACCAGCACCCAGAGCGTGTCGCCGGGCTGGCGTGGCGGGCGCAGCGTGAGGTTGGTGTCGGGGCCGAACTCGGCGAGCAGGCGCTGGCGCAGGGGCTCCAGCGGCGCGGGGGCCGCACTGCTGTTGCTGTGCGCGACGAAGAGCTCAGGATGCGTCGCGCGGTCGAGCGGCAGCGCTACGACCAGCACGGCGCCCAGGAGCGCCGTGAGGGCGAGCAGCGGCCCGAGCGTGAGGCCGATCCATCGGTGGAGCGTGAGCCAGAGGCGTCTCAGTGGGGCGCGCCGCATGAACAACGGGGACGTCGGGGCGTCCCGTCTGGGTTGTCGGCTGGCGTGCCCTGCACAGGGCACGTTGGCTGGGGGGTATCGAATGGCGAACGAGGTGCACCGGCCGTGGGCAACACGGGCCGGCGGATCGTCGCGGGGGATGCCTAAATTCTACGAGCGAGTTCGGCGGCCTTGCCGGTGTAGCTGGCCGGCGTCATGGCCAGAAGGCGGGCTTTTTCCTCTTCAGGAATGGCCAGCGAGCGGATCAGCCCGTGCAGCGCCTCGGCCGTCACGGTCTTGCCGCGCGTGACTTCCTTGAGCTGCTCGTAGGCGCCCTGCACGCCGAAGCGGCGCATCACGGTCTGGATCGGCTCGGCCAGCACTTCCCACGAGGCCTCGAGGTCGTCGGCCAGCGCTTCCTGGTTGATCTCGAGCTTGCCCAGGCCGGTGGCCAGGCTCGCGTAGGCCAGCGTGGCGTAGCCGAAGGCCACGCCGATGTTGCGCAGCACCGTGCTGTCGGTCAGGTCGCGCTGCCAGCGGCTGATGGGCAGCTTCTCGCTCAGGTGGCGCAGCACCGCGTTGGCCAGGCCCAGGTTGCCCTCGGCGTTCTCGAAGTCGATCGGGTTGACCTTGTGCGGCATGGTCGAGGAGCCGATCTCGCCCTTCTTCAGGCGCTGCTTGAAGTAGCCCAGGCTCACGTAGCCCCAGATGTCGCGCGAGAAGTCGACCAGGATCGTGTTGACGCGCGCCACAGCGTCGAACAGCTCGGCCATGTAGTCGTGCGGCTCGATCTGGATGCTGTACGGCTGGAAGCTCAGGCCCAGGCCCAGCGGCGCGGGCGTCTCCACGACCTTGCGGCTGAAGGCTTCCCAGTCGAATTCGGGCCAGGCGGCCAGGTGGGCGTTGTAGTTGCCCACGGCACCGTTCATCTTGCCCAGCAGCTGCACGGCGGCGATCTGCGCGCGTGCCTTGGTCAGGCGCACCGCCACGTTGGCGATTTCCTTGCCCACGGTGGTCGGGCTGGCGGTCTGGCCGTGCGTGCGCGAGAGCATCGACACGTCGGCGAACTGGTGCGCCATCTCGCGCAGCTTGGCGATCAGGCCGTCGATGGCCGGCAGCACCACGGTGTCGCGCGCGGCCTGGATCTGCAGGGCGTGGCTGGTGTTGTTGATGTCTTCGCTGGTGCAGGCGAAGTGCACGAACTCGGCGGCGGCCAGCAGCTCCGGCCGGGCTTCGAACTTCGACTTGATCCAGTACTCGACGGCCTTCACGTCGTGGTTGGTGGTCTTCTCGATGTCCTTGATGGCCAGCGCGTCGGCCTCGGAAAAGTGCGACACCAGCCCCATCAGGTACTTGCGGGCGCCGCCCGTGAGGGGCTTGAACTCGGCAAAGCCGCAGTCGGACAGCGCAATGAACCAGGCCACCTCCACCTGCACGCGACGGTGCATATAGCCCTGTTCGCTCATCAGCGGGCGCAAGGCCGCGAGTTTGGCCGCATAGCGGCCGTCAAGGGGGGAGAGGGCGGAGACGGTGGAAAAGCTCATGCCCGAATTTTAGGCGGCCGCCGGCTGGCCGCGCCGCAGGGGAATTCGGGCGCTGTCTTTTCCCCTTCACCTAAAATGCCTGCGAACAAACGTTAACAAGCGATGGGGAGAGAGCCTTCATGAAACTGATCGGATCCGCCGCCAGCCCGTATGTGCGCAAGGTGCGCGTGGTGCTGGCCGAAAAGCGGCTCGACTACCAGTTCGTGATCGAAGACGTCTGGTCCGCAGACACCACGATCGCCCATTCGAACCCGCTGGGCAAGGTGCCGTGCCTGATCATGGAAGGCGGCGAGGCGATGTTCGACTCGCGCGTCATCGTCGAGTACATCGACACCCTGTCGCCCGTGGGCAAGCTCATTCCGCAGCAAAGCCGCGAGCGCGCCGAGGTCAAGACCTGGGAAGCGCTGGCCGACGGCGTCATGGACGCCGGCGTGCTCTGGCGCCTCGAAGCCACCTGGTCCGGCCGCGCCGACGCCGAGCGCAGCGCCGCCTGGATCGAGCGCCAGCGCGCCAAGGTCCAGGCCGGCGTGGCCGCCATGGCCAAGGGCCTGGGCGACAAGCCCTTCTGCAGCGGCATCCACCTGAGCCTGTCCGACATCGCGGTCGGCTGCGCGCTGGGCTGGCTGGGGCTGCGGTTTCCCGAGATCGACTGGCGCGGCGACCACGCCAACCTGGCCAGGTTGTACGACAAGCTCATGCTGCGGCCGAGCTTCATCGACACCCAGCCCTGAAACGACAAAGCGCCCCGCGCAGTCTGTGTAAATAGTCAGCAGGCCGCTTGATCGAGATGCCCCGCGAGAGCGGGGCATTTTTCGTTGGGGCGAGCAAACGCCCAAGGGCCTCAGCCCCTGAGCGCCTGGTGCATCCAGGGCGCTCCCTTCATGTTGAACACCCGCTTGAGGTTGTAGGCCATCACCGCCAAGCTGAACTCCGCGCGCGCTCCACTGGTATGCCTCATCAGCAACCGGGCATTGCCCAGAATCAGGTGCTTGATACTGGCAAAGGGGTGTTCCACCGTCTGGCGCCTGAGCCCCATCATCCAGGGCTGAGCGGCCAGCCTGCTTGCATTGGCTTCGAGCGCCTCTTCGTACAGGTGGCGCGAGACGAAGCGCTGGCGCGCCGTGGTGCATTTGAGTTTCTGGGCACAGCCCGCGCAATCGCTCGGCTGTGCTGCATAGACCACCATCTTGTCCTTGCGCGAGAGCTGCTTGCGCTTCAGAGCGTTGCCCGCCGGGCAGGTGAAGCTGTCGCTGGCCGGGTCATAGACGAAGGCGCTGCGCTGGTACAGGCTGCCGCCGCCCTGGTGGTTCACCGAACGCTCGCCCGCCACGTAGCTGGTGATGCCCTGGGCGTCCAAGGCTGCAATGTGCTCCCCATTGGCATAGCCCGCATCGGCCACCACCGTGCAGGGCTGCTGCAGCACCTGGCTGGCCGCCTCGGCCATGGGCTGCAACTGGCGCTGATCGTTCACCTCGCAGACCACCTCATGCGCCACGATCAGGTGGCTTTGCGTCTCCACCGCCGTTTGCAGGTTGTAGCCCGGCTGGCTGTTCAGGCTGCGCATCGGGCGTGCTTCGGGCTCACCGCGCACGACGGTGCTCGCGTCGCTGCGCAGGAGTTGCTGGGCTTGGTTGGCGATGGCTCGCCCCTGGGCCTTCAGTCGTTCCAAGGCCGCGCGCACTTCATCGGGCGTACCAGGGCCATCGCCGGGCCCATCGCCGCCCTGGTCATCCTCGCCGTCCCGGCTGTCCAGCAACCGCAGATAAGCCGCGATCTCCTGCGCGTTGCGCTGTGCCTGTGCGGCCAGCTCACGCTGGCCCACCACCGCCTTGCGCGAGGCCACTGCCTGCACCTTGGAGCCATCAATGGCCACTGTCGATCCGCGGATCACCCGGCTGGCCCGCGCGAACTGCACGAAGGCCGCACAACTGGCCACCAGGGCCGCCGTGTTCTGGCGCCTGAACTCGGCGATGGTCTTGTGATCCGGGGCTAGGCGCCCCAGCAGCCACATGCACTCCACGTTGCGGTGGCACTCGCGCTCCAGGGCCCGCGAGGAACGGATCGCGCTCAGGTAGCCCCAGATGTACAGCCCCAGCAGATCGCCCGGGTCGTAGGGCGGTGTTCCCAGTCGCTGCGCCTGCGCCTTGGCAAAGCCCAGCGCCTTCAGATCCAGCGCCTGCACCCAGGCGTCCACCACCCGAACCAGTGCGTCCTGGCCCACCAGCTCATCGAGCATCAGTGGGAACAACGTTGCCTGTCCCCGTGCCTGTCCGTATCGATGTCCCATTGGTCAGCCTCCAATGAAAAATGCCCTCCAGACAATGCCTGGTGGGCACTTCTCGCGGACTCAGCGCTGACTATTTACACAGACTGCGCGGGGCGCTTTTTTCTTGGGGCCGTTCGGGCCACCGCGTACAGGAGGGCCGAGGGGGGCGCTGCGTCATCGCGGGCCCCGCTGTCGGCGGGAAGACAAAAATGCTGCGAGGCGCCCCGACACGAAGGAGGGAGGGAGGGAGGAGGAGAAGAATCGCCTCGGGATTTCAACCGGACGGCAGGCGCCCGGAAGACCTCGCAACATGAAAACCTGTGGGCCTTGGCCGCCCACGCTCAAGTATGAGCGCGGCTCCGCCGCACGGTTCCCGTTCGAGTGGTAAACGTTTGTGACTCAAAGTTCACATTGCAGGGCCGGTCAGTCGCCGCTGGGGCCGAGCTGTTTCTCGATGACCTGGATGAAGCCGTTCTCGTCGGGCGCCGTCATGCTCGACCACGCCTGAACCACCTTGCCGTCGCGCCCGATCAGGTACTTGTAGAAGTTCCACTTCGGCGTCGTGCCCGAAGCCTGCGCGAGTTGCTTGAACAGCGGGTTGGCGTCGGTGCCGCGCACCGACGACTTGGCGAACATCGGGAATTTCACGCCGAAGGTGCTTTCGCAGAAATCGGCGATTTCCTTGTTGGAGCCCGATTCCTGGGAGAAATCGTTCGACGGGAAGCCCAGCACCACCAGGCCGCGAGCGCGGTACTTCATGTCCAGCGCCTCCAGCCCCTTGTACTGCGGGGTGAAGCCGCAAAAACTGGCCGTGTTGACCACCAGGACCACTTTTCCGGAGTACTGGCACAGGTTCTGGGGCTTTTCATCCTGCAGCCGCGGGAAGCTGTGCTGCAGGATCGCCGGGCATCCGGCGGCGCCGCCCACCGCGGGCGCGGCAGGGGCGGCGGGGGCCGTCTGGGCACCCGCCGACAGGGCGGCGGACAGGCCCGCCACGAGGGAAAAGGCCGTGGCGCAACGTCGCAGCATCGACAATCGGGCGGGGGTTCGCATGACGGGCTCCTGGATCGAAAAGGGGGGTGTGCATCTATGGCGCGGGCGCGCGCGCAAGCACATCATCGCGCGTCTGTCACGGGCGCGCCAAACGGCCCGACTAAAATCGGCGGCCATTGAAAGACTTTGATGCTCTACCCGGAACTCTTCAGACAACTCGAATCCGTCCGCTGGGACATGGACAAGGACATCCCCTGGCAGTCGTTCGACGCTTCCTTGCTGACTGAAGAGCAGGCGCAGACCATCAAGATGAATGCCATCACCGAGTGGTCGGCGTTGCCGGCCACCGAGATGTTCCTGCGCGACAACCGGCACGATAGCGACTTTTCGGCGTTCATGTCGATCTGGTTCTTCGAAGAGCAGAAGCACTCGCTGGTGCTCATGGAGTACCTGAAGCGCTTCAGCCCGCAGCACGCACCCACCGAGCAGGAACTGCACGAGGTGCGCTTCGACTTCGACCCCGCGCCCCCGCTCGAAACCCTCATGCTGCACTTCTGCGGCGAGATCCGCCTGAACCACTGGTACCGCCGCGCCGCCCAGTGGCACACCGAGCCGGTCATCAAGCACATCTACACCACGCTGAGCCAGGACGAAGCCCGCCACGGCGGCGCCTACCTGCGCTACATGAAGCGCGCCATGGAAAAGTTCGGCGACGAAGCCCGTGCCGCCTTCACCAAGGTCGGCGTGCTCATGGCCAGCGCGCGCCGCACCGCCCAGGCGCTGCACCCGACCAACCTGCACGTGAACAAGGCGCTGTTCCCGAACGACACCATCCAGAGCCGCATGCCCGACCCCGACTGGCTCGAGCACTGGCTGGACAAGCAGATCAAGTTCGACGCCGGCTGGGAAACCAAGGTCGGCGAGCGCATCCTGCACAACCTGAGCCTGTTGATGAACCGCAGCTTCAAGACCGTGCAGGAGCTGAACCGCTACCGCAAGGAAGTCTCGGCCACGCTGGGCCCCAAGCCCGAATACCAGGGCGCCTGAGCCGCCCCCAAGAGCTCGATGAAATCGCCCCGCATGCCGGGGCGATTTTTTTGGGCGCCGGCTGTCACAACGCGGCGACGTCAAACGTCTAATCGGGCATGGACGACCCGACCCTCACCTTCGACAGCCACCGCCGCCGCCTCCAGGGCATCGCCTACCGCATGCTCGGCTCCGTGGCCGAGGCCGAAGAGGTGGTGCAGGACGCCTGGCTGCGCTGGCACGAGGCCGACAAGGCCAGTTTCGACAGTGCCGAAGCCTGGCTCGTGACCGTCGTCACGCGCCTGTCGATCGACCGGCTGCGCAGCGCCAAGGTCCAGCGCGAGCACTACATCGGCCCGTGGATGCCCGAGCCCACCCTCACCGGGTCGCCCGACACGCCCGAGGAAACGCTCGAGCGCGCCGACAACATCTCCGTCGCCTTTCTGGCCGTGCTCGAGCGGCTGGCGCCCGAGGCGCGCGCCGCCTTCCTCATGCGTGAGGTGTTCGACGCCGACTACGACGAGATCGCCCAGACCCTGGGCAAGAGCGAGGCCGCCTGCCGCCAGCTGGTGCACCGCGCCAAGACCCAGGTGCAGGAGGCGCGCCCGCGCTTCCAGGTCTCGCGCGAGACCCACCAGCGCCTGCTGCGCGCCTTCGCCGACGCTGCCGCGCGCGGCAGCATGCAGGACCTGAAGGCGCTGATGGCCGAGGACGTCGAACTCATCGGCGACGGCGGCGGCAAGGTGCAGACCTTCAGCAAGATCCTGCGCGGCAGCCAGCGGCTGGCGCAGCTGTACTTCTCGCTCTGGCGCCGCATGGGCGCGGGCGTGCGCATGGAGCTGGTCGAGCTCAACGGCGAACCCGGCATGCTGCGCTTTCTCGACGGCGAACTCGAATCGGCCCAGACCTTCGAGATCGAGGGCGAGCGCATCGTGCGCATCCGCGCCCAGCGCAACCCCGACAAGCTGGCGCGCATCGCCCAGCTGTTCGCGGCCAAACGGGGCGCTTGAAGAAAAAATTCGGGCAGCCTGTCACAGGGCCGGTGGCTGGCGCGTCTTCTGGGTGTAGCAAGCAGATTTCGCCGTTTTCCTTCAACCACCCTGGAGTACATCTCATGAGCCAAGCCCCCGCCCTCCGTCTCGCCTGGACCAAGTTCGCGCCCAAGTCCTTCCAGGCCATGATCGCCGTCAACGGCAGCTTCGAGTCGAGCACGCTCGGCAAGGTGCTGATCGACCTCGTCTTTGCCCGCGTCTCGCAGATCAACGGCTGCGCCTACTGCCTGGACATGCACGTGCGCGACCTGCGCGTGCAGGGCGAAGACTGGCAGCGCATCAACAGCCTGGCCACCTGGCGCGAGGTGAGCCTGTTCAACGAACGCGAGCGCGCCGCGCTGGACTGGGCCGAAACGCTCACGCGCCTGGCCGACCACCACGCCGATCGCGATGCCGAGTTCGAAGCCCTGAAGGCCGTGTTCAGTGACCAGGAAATCGTCGAGCTCTCGCTCGCCGTGGCGCAGATCAACGCCTGGAACCGCCTCGGCGTGGGCCTGCGTTCGCAGGTCGTGGCCAAGGCGATGCCCTGAACCTCAGCGCCGCTCGACCACCATCGGCGCGATGCGCAGGTTGTCGCGCAACTGCGTGACGGCCTCGCCCGCGGCATTGCGTGACGGGAACGGCCCGGCCTGCAGGCGGTGCGTGCCGGCTTCGCTGAACACGCGCAACTGCGGTGCCAGCGTGGGCAGGCCGCGCGCGGCCTGGCTTCTCAAGCTCTCGGCGCCGTCGCGTTCGCGGAACGCGCCGAGCTGCACCCAGAAACCGGCGGCAGCGGAAGAGGGCGCCGATGACGTGGCCGGCGCGGCGAGCGGGGCCAGCGGCGCAAGGTCGGTCACCACCATCGCCTCGCGCGGGCCGGCCGGTGCCTCGGGTTCCGCCGGTGCCGCGGCGGCCATCACCGGCGTCTGCGGTGCCACGGGCATCGTCGCGGCGGGGGCTGCAGCGGCGGTCATCGCGACCGGCGCGACCCAGGCCGACGGCACGGCTACCGGCGCTGCCGCCACCCGGACGGGCGCGGGAGCCGGCACAGGCGTGGGCGCAGGTGCCGCGGCATAGGCCGTGCCCGCATCGCGGCGCCAGGCGCCGGTGCGGATGTCTTCGTTGGTGATGCGCTCGATCTCCACCGGCGCCACGCCGCGCAGCAGGTCGAGCTTCAGCGCCGCTGTGTAGCTCAGGTCGATCACGCGGCCGTCCACGAAGGGGCCGCGGTCGTTCACGCGCACGATCACTTCGCGCCCGTTGGCCGGGTTGCGCACCCGCACGTAGCTCGGCAGCGGCAGCGTCTTGTGCGCGGCCGTCATGGCGTACATGTCGTAGGGCTCGCCGCTGGCGGTGGAAGCCGCATGGAACTTGCGGCCGTACCACGAGGCGATGCCCGATTCGCGGAACGGCCGGTCGTCGGTGATCGGCACGTAGCCGCGGCCCAGCACCGTGTACGGCTTGCTGGTGCCGCCGCTGCTGCGGATCGCCTCGATGCGGGGCTCGGCGTCGGGCACGCGGTCGAGGTCCGAGGGGATGTTGGTGCCGGGGCCGTCGCGGCCACTGGCGACGCCACCGCCACTGCTGCGCGGCCCGCTGGCACAGCCCGCCAGCACGAGCGCGGCGGCCAGGGCGCAGGCCGTCAGCGCGCGGGAGGCGAGGGCGCCGTCAGCCAAAGACCGCCTTCCACAAGGCCAGCATGGCGTCGCGTTCGGCGCTCAGGGCGGGCGGCGTGACCTGCGTGGGCTCTTCGTTCAGGCGTGCGGTGTGCTGCACGCGGCGCAGCTCGCGGTAGGCGGTGGCGGCGTTGCGGCCCACGCCTTCGGGCAGCAGCCCGGCCTGTTCGGCGCGCAGCAGCAGCGCGATGTTGCCCAGGTTGGGAATCAGCTCGGGGTGCGCGCCCGAGGCCGACAGCACCAGGAACTGCACCGCGAACTCGGCATCGACCATGCCGCCGGGGCTGTGCTTCACGTCGAAGCGGTCGGCCTTCACGGGGCGGGCGCCGCGCAGCTTGTTGCGCATGCCGATGATCTCGGCCCTCAGCGCCTCGCGGTCGCGCGGCGCCACCAGCACGGCCTCGCGCACCTGGTCGAAGCGCGCGCCCAGCTCGGCGCCGTGGTCGGCGCTGCCCAGCACGAAGCGCGCGCGCGTCATGGCCTGGTGCTCCCAGGTCCACGCGGTGTTGCTGCCGCGCCCGAGCTGGTACTTTTCGTAGGCCTCGAAGCTGGTGGTGAGCAGGCCCGAGTTGCCGTTGGGGCGCAGCGCGGTGTCGATCTCGAACAGGTCGCCCTCGCGCGTCTTCACCGTGAGCCAGTTGATGAGCTTGCGCACATAGGCCGCATAGACCTCGCCGGCGCGCTCGTCGTCGTCGTCGTAGACGAACACGATGTCCAGGTCGCTGCCGTAGCCCAGTTCCTTCCCGCCCAGCTTGCCGTAGCCGATGATCGCGAACTGCGGCACCTCGCGGTGCCGGTTGCGCACATGCGGCCAGCACCAGCGCGCGGTCACGCGCAGCGTGGTGTCGGCCAGCGCACTGAGGTCGTCGGCCACCTGCTCGACGGTGATGCGGCCGTCCACGTCGCGCGCCAGCGTGCGGAACACCTCGGCGTGGTGGGCGTGGCGCAGCAGGTTCAGCAGGCGCTCTTCGTCGGCCTCGCCGGTGCGGGTGAGCGAGGTGTGGCGCGCTTCGAGTTCGCGCTCGAACTCCTCGGCGATGAAGCGGCCCGAGAGCATCTCGTCGCTCGCGAGCTCGTCGATCACGCCCGGGTGCTGCATCAGGTAGCGCGCGGGCCATTTCGCGGCGCCCAGCAGGCGCAGCAGGCGCTCCTGCACGGCGGGGCGTTCGACCAGCAGCGCCAGGTAGCTCTCGCGGCGCATCAGCGGCTCGATCCAGTCGGCCCAGCGCATGGCGGCATCGACGTGGCGCGGCGTTTGCCCTGCGCCCTCGCCGTCGGGCTCCTTCAGCCACTGGCCGGTGCGTTGCACCAGCTGGCGCAGGCGGCCCCGGGTTTCCTCGCGCAGGGCGAGCACGCGCGGCGTCTCGCACCAGTCGCGGATGCGCTCGGCGAACACGGGCGGCAGGTCGTCGAGCAGGTCGGCCAGGTCGGCGGGCGCGGTCGATTTCTTGCCGTTGCACTTGCCGTTGCAGGGCTTCTCGCCGCCCAGCAGCTTGTCGAATTCCTGGGCCACGAACTCGCGGTGCGTGTCGAGCTGTTCGAGGAAGGGGCAGCAGTCGGCATAACCCATCGACTGCGCGATCCAGCGCAGGTCGTCGTCGTTGACCGGCAGCACGTGGGTCTGCTGGTCGTCCAGGTACTGGATGCGGTGCTCCACGCGGCGCAGGAACTCATAGGCCGCGGCCAGCGTGTCGGCCGTGTCCTGCGGCATGAGGTTGGCGCGCGCCAGCCGCTGCAGCGCGTCGAGCGTGGGGCGCGTGCGCAGCTCGGGGAACTGGCCGCCGCGCACCACCTGCAGCAGCTGCACGGTGAATTCGATTTCGCGGATGCCGCCGCGCGAGAGCTTCACGTCGTTGGCGCGCTCGGGGCGCCCGGCGCTGCGGCGCGCCGACTGTTCGCGGATCTGGCGGTGCAGGATGCGCAGCGAGTCGAACACGCTGTAGTCGAGATAACGGCGGAACACGAAGGGCAGCACCACGTTGCGCAGCGCCTGGGCCTGGCCGCCGAGCACCACGGCGCGCGGCGCGACCACGCGGCTCTTCATCCAGGCAAAGCGCTCCCATTCGCGGCCCTGCACCTGGAAATACTCTTCGAGCGCGTCGAGCGAGACCACGCTCGGCCCCGAGTTGCCGTTGGGCCGCAGCGCCAGGTCGACGCGGAACACGAAGCCGTGCTCGGTCACGTCGCCCACCAGCGCATAGATGCGCTTCACGGCCCGCGCGAAGTACTCCTGGTTGGACAGCTTGCCGCGCCCGTCGGCATCGCCGGCCGTGTCGCCGTCGACGTCGTACAGGTAGATGAGGTCGATGTCGCTGGACACATTGAGCTCGCGCGCGCCGAGCTTGCCCATGCCGATCACCCACAGCTGCGAGCGCTGGCCTTCGGGGCCGAGCGGCGCGCCGTGCTGGGCGTCGAGTTCATGGCAGGCGTCCTGGCAGGCGATGTCCAGGGCCAGTTCGGCCAGCTCGGTCACGGCGGTGGTCACCACCGCGAGCGGGGCCTGCTGGTCGCAGTCGAGTGTGACCAGACGTTCCATCGTGAGCTGGCGCACGATGCGCAACGCATCGCCCACGGCCACGCCGCGTGCGCGCAGGGCGTCGTAGGCGACGGTCATCGATTCGCGTCGGGGCTCGCCGGGCGGCAGCAATTCGAGCTCGGCCGCATAGCGGCGGCGCAGCCGCTGGACGAATCGGGAACTGGAAGAAAACGCGGGAGGCGTCGGATTGGATGGCAACTGATTCACACTGGTGTGGGTTGGCGCGGAACCCGGCTCAAGGCTGGCGGTCATAATTCCCGACACAGCGCGATCCTCAATGAACGACACGGCGTCTTCCCCTTCACGTCTGCTCCAAATCACCGCTGTGACAGCGCGCTGGCTATTGGGTCTGCTCTTCGCTGCGTGGCTTCTGCTGGCGCTGTCAGTCGTGGTCCTGCACGCGTGGATTGTGCCGCGAATCGGCGATTTTCGCGGTGCACTCGAGGCGCAGGCTAGCAAGGCCATCGGTGTCCCGGTGCGCATCGGCGCCATCACCGCCCGCTCCGAAGGGCTATTTCCGGCCTTCGAATTGCGCGACGTGGTGCTGCAGGACGCAGACCAGCGCGAGGCCCTTCGCCTCGTGCGGGTGGTGGCGAGCGTGTCGCCGCGGTCGCTGTGGCGCCTGAATTTCGAGCAGCTCTACATCGAGGGCCCGCAGCTCGACGTGCGCCGCGACACTCAGGGAAAACTCCATGTGGCTGGATTGCACATGGAGACCGACACGACCGGAGAAACCCGCGCCGCCGACTGGTTTTTCGCGCAGCGCGAGTTCGTCATCGAAGGCGGCACCGTGCGCTGGACCGACGAGCAGCGCCGCGCCGAACCGCTGCTGCTGACCGACGTGCGCTTCGTGTCCCGCAACGGCGCGCGCCGCCACGGCCTGCGGCTGGATGCCACGCCGCCGGCCGGCTGGGGCGAGCGCTTCACGCTGCGCGGCCAGTTCCGCCAGCCGCTGCTGTCGATCCGCAGCGGCCACTGGCAGACCTGGGACGGCCAGCTCTATGCCGACCTGCCCTACATCGACGTCACGCGCCTGGGCCAGTACGTTTCGCTCGACGCGCGCATCCGCGAAGGCAACGGCGCGCTGCGCCTGTGGGCCGACGTGGACGACGGGCGCATCGTCGGCGGCGCGGCCGACCTGGGCCTGAACCGCATCGACGCCTCGCTCGGCAAGGGGCTGCAGCCGCTGGTGCTGCGCGCCGTCACCGGCCGGCTGGCGGGGCAGATGAACGCGGACACCTTTGAGTTCTCGACCACCGCGCTGCAGTTCGACACCGTCGACGGCCTGCGCTGGCCCGGCGGCAACCTGTGGCTGCAGCACACGCCGGCCAAGGGCCGCACGCCCGAGCACGGCGCGCTGAAGGCCGACCGGCTCGACCTCGCGGCGCTGGCGCTCATCGCCGACCGCCTGCCGTTGGGCGAGGCCACGCACCGCGTGCTGGGCGCCTACGCGCCGCGCGGGCTGGTCGAGCGCATCGACATGAACTGGCAGGGCGCGCCCGACGCGATCGCGCGCTACCAGGCCAAGGGCCGGGTCAGCGGCCTGCGCGTGGCCTCGCAGCCGGCGCCTGCCGCCACCGCCCCGACCACCCCGGCGCCGGCCGGCACCCCCGCCGCGCCGCCGCGCGTGCACCCCGGCACCCCCGGCCTGAGCGGCGCCACGCTCGACTTCGACGCCAGCCACACCGGCGGCACCGCCATGCTGGCCATGGCCAAGGGCACGCTCGAATTCCCCGGCGTGTTCGAAGACCCGGTGATCCCCATCGACCGGCTCTCGACCCAGCTGCAATGGAAGCTCGACAACGGCGCCATGCAGGTGCAGGTGTCGAAGCTGCGCTTCGCCAACGCCGACGCCGAGGGCGAGGCCGAGGCCCACTGGCGCACCAGCGACCCGGCCACCTCGAGCGGCCGCGCGCAGCACCCCGGCGTGCTCGACCTGCAGGGCAAGCTCACGCGCGCCGACGGCACCCGCGTGTTCCGCTACCTGCCGCTCGACATTCCGCAGCACACGCGCGACTACGTGCGCGAGTCGGTCATCAAGGGCACCGCCAGCACGGTCGATTTCCGCGTGCGCGGCGACCTGCACGACATGCCCTTCATGGACCCGAAGCAGGGCGAGTTCCGCATCGCAGCCAAGGTGTCGGACGTGCACTACGCCTACGTGCCGCCGTCGCTCGCGGCCGCCACCGCCGCGCCCGCGACCCCGGCGTCGCGCACCGGCCCGCCTGCCGCGCCGCCGCCCGTGTGGCCGGCGCTCACGGGCGTGTCGGGCGAGCTGGTCTTCGAGCGCGCGGGCATGCTGGTGCGCAATGCGCGCGGGCGCATTGCCGGCGCGCCCGGCGTCGAGGTCACGAAGGCCGAGGCGCAGATCGCCGACATGTCGCACCACGCCGCGCTGTTGCGTGTCGATGCGCAGGCCAAGGGGCCGTTGGGCGAAGTGCTGCGCGCCGGCGCGCCGCTGGCCGGCGAGGCCGGGCCGTTCCTGCAGCGCGCGCGCGCCACCGGCTCGGCCGACTACAAGCTGCGCCTCGACCTCCCGCTGGAAAACGTCGACAACACCAAGGTGCAGGCCACCGTGACGCTGGCCGACAACGAGCTGCAGGTGGTGCCCGAGGCGCCGCCGTTCACGCAGGCGCGCGGCACGCTCAACTTCACCGACACCGGCTTCTCGCTGGCCGGCGTGCAGGCCCGCCTGCTGGGCGGCGAGGTGCGCGTCGAAGGCAAGGGCCGCTTCAGCGGGCCGCAGCGCGAACTGGCGCTCAAGGCGCAGGGCACGGCCAGCGCCGAAGGCCTACGCGGCGCGCGCGAGGTCGACTGGCTCGCGCGCCTGGCCAAGCACGCCACCGGCAGCACGCCCTACGCCGCCACCTTCTCGATGCGCGACGACACGCCCGAGTTCTCGCTCACCAGCAGCCTGCAGGGGCTGGCGCTGGCGCTGCCCACGCCGCTGGTCAAGACGGCCGAGGAACTGATGCCGCTGCGCATCGAGAAGAAGGTGCTGGCGCGCGACGCCCGCCGCGCCACGCAGGACCAGCTGACGCTCGAGCTCGGCCGCGTCGGCTCGGTGCAGTACGTGCGCGAGCTGTCGGCCAACGGCCAGGCGCACGTGCTGCGCGGCGGCATCGGCATCGGGCTGGCGCCCGGCGAGACGGCGCTGCCGCCCGACCGCGGCGTGTTCGCCAACGTCAACGTCGCCAAGCTCGACATGGGCGCCTGGCAGACGCTGGTGGGCACCGCCGCGGTGGTCGGCGGCGGCGAGCGCGCCGACGATCCCGACCTGGCCTACCTGCCCACGCGCATCGCGGTGCGCGCGCAGCAGCTGGGCATCGCGGGGCGCACCCTGCACAACGTGGTGCTCGGCGGCACGCGCGAAGGTGCGCTGTGGCGCGCCAACGTCGACGCCTCCGAACTGAGCGGCTACGCCGAGTACAGCCACAGCCAGGCCGGCCGGCTCTATGCGCGGCTCGCGCGCCTGAAGATCGCACCGGCCGAGGCCACGCAGGTCGAGACCCTGCTCGACGAGCAACCCGGCACCCTGCCGGCGCTGGACATCGTGGTCGACGACTTCGAGCTGCTCGGCAAGCGCCTGGGCCGCGCCGAGATCGACGCCGTCAACCGCGGCGGGCGTGAATGGCTGCTCAACAAGCTCGCCTTCAGCGTGCCCGAGGCCACCTTCACCGCCAAGGGCACCTGGGCCGCGCCGGCGGGCGGCGGCGCAAGCGCCGGCCAGCGCCGCACCACGGCCATGAACTTCAAGCTCGACATCGCCGACGCCGGCGACCTGCTCACGCGCTTCGGCATGCCGGGCGTGCTGCGCCGCGGCAAGGGGCGGCTCGAGGGCGAGGTGAACTGGCGCGGCTCGCCGTTCTCGCTCGACTACCCCAGCCTGGGCGGCCAGCTGCAGGTCGACGTCGAGCAGGGCCAATTCCTCAAGGCCGACCCGGGCCTGGCCAAGCTGCTGGGCGTGCTGAGCCTGCAGGCGCTGCCGCGCCGGCTCACGCTCGATTTCCGCGACGTCTTCAGCCAGGGCTTCGCCTTCGACTTCATCCGCGGCGACGCCAAGATCAACAAGGGCATCGCCAGCACCAACAACCTGCAGATGAAGGGCGTGAACGCCGCCGCGCTCATGGACGGCTCGGCCGACATCGTGCGCGAGACGCAGAACCTGCGCGTGGTGGTGGTGCCCGAAATCAACGCCGGCACGGCCGCGCTGGTGGCCACGGCCATCAACCCGGCCATCGGCCTGGGCACCTTCCTCGCGCAGTGGGTGCTGAGCAAGCCGCTGGCCGCGGCCGCCACGCAGGAGTTCCACGTCGAAGGCACCTGGGCCGACCCCAAGATCGCCAAGGTGCCGCGCTCGCTGCAGCTGCTGCCCGGCCTGCCGGGTGGATCGACATCCACGGGCGCCAGCGAAGGCAAGAAAACGGAGACCACGCAATGAAAGTCGCAGCCATCCAGATGGTGTCCGCCATCGCCCGCGAAGCCAACCTCGTGCGCGCCCATGCGCTGCTCGGGCAGGCGGCGCGCGACGGCGCCGAGCTCGCGGTGCTGCCCGAGTATTTCTGCATGATGGGCGCGCGCGACACCGACAAGCTCGGCCTGCGCGAAACCGCCGGCGCCGGCACGGTGCAGGGCTTCCTGGCCGACGCGGCGCGCGAGTTCGGCCTGTGGATCGTGGGCGGCACGCTGCCCATCGAGAGCGACGACGCCGACCATGTCTTCAACAGCTCGCTGGCCTTCTCGCCCGAAGGAAAGTGCGTGGCGCGCTACGACAAGATCCACCTGTTCTTCTTCGACAACGGCACCGAGCGCTACGACGAGCGCCGCGTCATCGCACCGGGCGCGCAGCCCGTGGTGTTCGAGCTGCCCTCGCGCGACGGCCACGCCTGGCGCGTGGGCATGAGCGTGTGCTACGACCTGCGCTTTCCCGAGCTGTACCGCGCGCTGGCGGGGCAGGGCGCCGACCTGCTGCTGGTGCCCAGCGCCTTCACGCGCACCACCGGCGCCGCCCATTGGGAGGTGCTGCTGCGCGCGCGCGCCATCGAGAACCTGGCCTGGGTGGTCGCGCCCGCGCAGGGCGGCACGCACGAGAACGGCCGCCAGACCTGGGGCCAGTCGCTGGTCATCGACCCCTGGGGCACGGTGGTCGCGCAGCAGGCCGCCGAAGAGGGCGTGGTGCTGTTCGACCTCGACGCCCGGCAGGTCGAGCGCACGCGCGCCCAGCTGCCCGCGCTGTCGCACCGCGTGCTCGCCTGACGATGGCCGACGAGGCGCTCGACGTTCCTGCACCGCCGCCGCCGCAACAGCAGCCGCAGCGCCGGGGATGGGGCGTCGCCTTCGCGCGCCTGCGCTCGCTGTGGAAGCGCTGGTTTCTGTGGCTGCTGCTGGCGGTGCTGGTGTCGGCGCTGCTGGTCACTGTCGTGTGGCTGGCCGGTCGGCACGAGGTCGAGCAGGTGCAGGCCGCGCTGGAGCGCGACACCGCCGACGCCGTCGTCGACCTGCGCAGCGGCCTGCAGCGCAATGCCCAGAGCCTGCGCGCCACGCTCGCGCCGGGCATGGAGCGCACGCACTGGGCCGACCGCGCGGCGGCGCAGCTGCGCGAGCACCGCGAATGGCTGCGGCTCGAATGGCGCGACGCGCAGCTGCAACCCATCGAGGCCGTGAACACGCCCTACCGCACGCGCATCCTCGAGGAGAGCAACCGCGGTCCCGCGCAGGCCGACGTGGCGCAGGCCTGCGCCACCGCGCGCAAGGCCGGTGCGCCCGCCTACTCGCCCAGCCACTACGTGCCCGTGGCCGGCGGCGGCGGCGTCGAAGTGATGGAGCTGTGCCTGCCGATGGACGCCGGCGACTACCTGGTGGCCAGCTATTCGCTGCGCGACACGCTGGTCGAGCTGGTCGGCCCCACGCTCACGCGCGGCCAGGAGGTCGCCTTCACCGAGGCCGACGGCACGCGGCTGGTGGCACTGGGCACCTCGCGGCGCATCGGCACGCGCGTGTTCACCTCGCAGCAGCGCATCGACCTGCCGGGCGCCTCGCTCATGCTGCGCGTGGACGGCTGGCGCGCCGCGCCCGACCTGTTCCCGAACATGCTCACGGCGCTGGTCACGGCGATCTCGATCGCGCTCGTGTCGGTGCTCGTGCTGCTGGCGCGCGACACCCGCCGCCGCCTGCGCGCCGAACGCGACCTGGCCGACGCGCTGGCCTTTCGCAAGGCGATGGAAGACTCGGTCATCACCGGCCTGCGCGCGCGCGACCTGCAGGGGCGCATCACCTACGTCAACCCGGCCTTCTGCGAGATGGTCGGCTTCACGCCCGAAGAGCTCATGGCCGACAGCGTCGAGGCGCCGTACTGGCCGACCGAGCTGGCGCACGAGTACCACCTGCGCCAGACGCGCCGCTTCGCGGGCGGCCTGCCGCCGCGCGAGGGCTTCGAGTCGGTCTTCATGCGCAAGGACGGCACGCGCTTTCCGGTGCTCATCTTCGAGGCGCCGCTGATCAACGCGCACAAGGTGCAGACCGGCTGGATGAGCGCCTTCATCGACGTGAGCGAGCAGCGCCGCGTCGAGGAACTCTCGCGCGCCAGCCAGGAGCGCCTGCAGGCCAGCGCGCGCCTGGCCACCGTGGGCGAGATGGCCTCGCTGCTGAGCCACGAGCTCACCCAGCCGCTGGCCGCCATCGCCAGCTACGCCACCGGTTCGCTCAACCTGATCGGGCCCGAGGCGCGCGGCGAGCAGGCCGAGGTGGCCATGGCCGTGAAGCGCATCGCCGAGCAGGCCGACCGCGCGGGCCAGGTGATCCGCAGCGTGCACGACTTCGTGCGCCGGCGCGACCGCATGCGCGAGGCCGTGGCGCCGCAGGCGCTCATCGACGCCGTGCTGCCGCTGGTGCGGCTGCAGGCGCGCAAGCTCGACGTGACGATCGAGATCGTGTGCGAAGAGCGCCTGCCCGCCGTGGTGTGCGACCGCACGCTGGTCGAGCAGGTGCTGCTGAACCTGGCGCGCAACGCCATGCAGGCCATGGACGGCGCCGACCACGCGCCCGGCAGCCGCGTGCTGCGCCTGCGCGTGGCGCGCGCCCTGCCCGTGGGCGCCACCGTGCCGGCCGACGGCCGCCGCTGGCTCGAGTTCTCCGTGGCCGACCTGGGCTGCGGCATCAGCGAGGAGGTGGCGGCGCGCCTGTTCACGCCCTTCTTCACCACGCGCCCCGACGGCATGGGCCTGGGCCTGAGCCTGTGCCGCACCGTGGTGGAGCAGCACGGCGGCGCACTGATGTTCGAGCCCAACCGCCCCCGAGGCACCGTCTTCAGGTTTACCCTTCCCGCTGCGGGATAAGGCCGCCTTTTTCTTCTTCTTCGTTTTCTCTGTTCCGCTGGACCTCATGGCATGCAACCGCTGATCGATGGCTTGATCTTTATCGTGGACGACGACGCCAGCGTGCGCGAGGCGCTGGCCTGGCTGCTGCGTTCGCGCCGCCTGGCCAGCGAGCACTTCGGCAGCGCCGAGGCCTTCGAGCAGTACCTGGACGAGGCGCCGCTGCCCGACCAGCCGCGCTGCCTGCTGCTGGACGTGCGCATGCCCGGCATGAGCGGGCTGGTGCTGTTCGACCGGCTGGCCGAACGCGGCCTGCTGGCCGAGATGCCCGTGATCTTCCTGACCGGCCATGCCGACGTGCCCACCGCCGTCGAGGCGGTCAAGCGCGGCGCCTTCGACTTCTGCGAGAAGCCGTTCTCGGACAACGCACTGGTCGACCGCATCGAGCAGGCGCTGGGCATGTCGCAGCGCGCGCTCGAGGTGCAGCGCGTGCGCCGCGGCCTGGCCGACCGCATCGCCGAGCTGACCGACCGCGAGCGCGACGTGATGCGCCTCGTGGTCGAGGGCCTGCCGAACAAGCTCATCGCCGACCAGCTCGCGATCAGCGTGCGCACGGTGGAGGTCCACCGGGCGCGCGTGTTCGAGAAGATGGAAGTGAAGTCGGCGGTGGAACTCGCCAACCGCCTGCGCGACCTCTAGCCCGCACCTCAGCTGTGCACGTGCTGCGCCGCGCCGTCGCGCGTGGCCATCTCCAGCATGCTGCGGCCGTCGACGATGCCGACGACGTTGCCGTCCTCGCCCAGCCCGGCAATGGCGCCCTCGAACACGCAGAACAGCACGCAGCCGCCGTCGGAGCGCGGCTGGTGGATGTCGCCGGCGGGCTCGTGCATGTAGTCGCCCGGGCGCCGACGAACGCACGGAAGCGCGTCGAGAAGTACGCGGCGCTGCCAAAGCCCATGCGCGCGGCCACGGCTTCCACGGGCAGGTCGCTGGTGCGCAGCAGTTCGGCGGCGCCTTCCAGGCGGCGGCGCAGCAGGTACTGGTAGGGCGCCATGCCGCTGGCCGCCTTGAAGCTGCGGATGAAATGGTCCTGCGACAGGTGCACCAGCCCCACCAGGTCGGCCAGCCCCAGCGGCGTGGCCAGGTGCGCGTCGATGTGCTCGGTCACCCGGCGCAGCTGCCGCGGCGTCAGGACCGGCTGCCGGCGCGCGCCCTCCGTGCGCGGCAACGCACCGCGCCCCGGTGCGCAGTGGCGCCGCACGAGGTGATGCGCCAGCAGGTGCTGGCTCTGCGAGAGCAGCAGCGAATCGGGGCTCGCGGGCACGCTGCCGTACAGCTCCACCTCGCTCACCAGCATCTGGAAGAAGCCTTGCAGCCACGGGTCGCGGATCGCGAAGAAGGGGTCGATCTCCGCCGCCGGCCCGAGGCCTTCCTCGGCGGCGACGCGCGCGATCAGCGCCTGCCCGATGTACAGGTGCACCACGCCGCAGCGCCCGCCGATCTCCCATTCGGTGCCGTCGCAGGGGATGAAGCTCACACTGCCCGGCCGCGAACGCGAGGCGACGAGCTTGCCGCGTTCGTACTTGCGCACCGCCGTGCTGCCGTTCTCGTGCAGCACCAGCACGTGGTGCGCCGCGCCGTGGAAAGGCAGCCAGCACGCGTCCTGCTGCCAGCGGGCGGCGAACAGCTGGTCGCCGCCGGTCACGAGGTACTGGGGTTGCGCACCGGTGCCCGCGGCGATGATGTCCGGGGCAAAGTGGGATGCGACGCTCGATGGGGCCGGCGCGATGGCGTTCATCGGAGTTTCCTCTCGTGTCCGCCCGGCGCGCGGTGCGCGCGCCGCGTGCAGGCCGCGCGATGTTAGGGCCGGCGGTGCCGAGCCCTCATGCGGGATTTCCTGACGGTGCCGCGCGGGGTGCGCGCAGCACCTGCGCTCAGATCTTCTCGGCGACGAAGATTTCGACGCGGCGGTTCTGCGCGCGGCCGGCGGCCGTGCCGTTGTCCGCCAGCGGCTCGCGCGAGCCGCGGCCGTCGGTGGTGATCACGGTGGTCGACACGCCGCGGCCCACCAGGTGGTTGCGCACGCTGTCGGCGCGGCTCACCGAGAGGCGCTCGTTGCCTTCCTCGCTGCCCGTGCTGTCGGTGTGGCCGACCACGCGCAGGCTGGCGGTGGTGGCGCTCTTCAGGCCTTCGGCGACCTTGTCCAGCACCTGCGCCAGGTTGCGCTTGACGTTGGCTCGGCCGGTGTCGAACGAGAGTTCATTCGGAATCACGACGTGAAGCTGGTTGTCGGCGGTCTGCGAGATCACCACGCCGGTGCCCTTGGTGGAGCTTTCGAGCTCGGCCTTCAGCGCGTCCAGGCGGGCGGTCCAGCTGTTGGCCGGTGCGGCCTGCTGTGCGGCCGGTGCTTCGGCCGGCGGGGTCGACGATGCGCACCCCGCGATGAACAACACAGCGGCCAGGGCCGCGCTAGACACAACAAACTTCCTCATGAATTTTCCCTCTGCTTGGACCAATGAAAACTGAAGCGGGAACCGGCCGTTCGATGCGGCGGCCGGTTTCCCGGTGGGGCTGCGATCAGCCGCGCTGTGCGCGCTCGCCCACGTAGATCTCGACGCGGCGGTTCTGTGCCCGGCCGGCGTCGCTGTTGTTGTCGGCCACCGGCTCGTGCGAGCCGCGGCCTTCGATGCGGAACGCCGCGGCGCTCACGCCGCGTGCCACCAGGTAGTCGCGCGTGCTGGCGGCGCGGTCCACCGACAGCGGGTTGTTGATGGCGTCGGAACCGGTGCTGTCGGTGTGGCCGATGATGCGCACCTCGGCGTTCGGGTTGTTGCGCAGGCCGTTGGCGAACTGGTCGAGCACGGGCGCGAAGTTCGACTTGATGTTGGAGCGGCCCACGTCGAACGACACGTCGCTCGGAATGGCGAGCTTGAGCTCGTTGTTCGCCGTCTGCGTCACGGCCACGCCGGTGCCCTGGGTGGCGGCTTCCATCTGGCGTTTCTGGTTTTCCATGCGCTGCGACCACAGGTAGCCGCCGAGTGCGCCGGCCGCCGCACCGACCACCGCGCCCGTGCCGATGGCACCGCGGTTGCCGCCGGTGGCCGAGCCGATGGCGGCGCCGCCGAGCGCGCCGATGCCGGCACCGATGCCGGTGTTGCGCTGGGTGTCGGTCATTCCGCCGGCACAGCCGGACAGGACGAGGGCAGCTGCGGTGGTTGCAAGAACGAACTTTTTCATGGCGATCCCTTTCAAGGTTGAATCAAGCGGGCCACAGCTTAGCCCCCGGCGGGTACGCGATGGTACGTGCTCAAAGCCCTACGGAAAATAAGAAAACTTTCGCCATCGCCCGTGAATGCTGCGATGATTGCTACTAAAGTTGTAGCAGTAGGGTGCTTGTCCGACAGTGGGCCGCGCCGTGTGGCTACACGAGCAATTCACACTTTGGGCGGCGAATCCTTGTCCTCCCGCTCGGCGTCGGGGTCGTCATGCAATTCACCCTTGTTACGCCCGGAAAACATGGTCCACCAGATGATCAAGATCAGGACGAGTCCCGCGGCGAGGGCTTCAAGCAGAATCAAACCCATGAGAAATGGACTCCAGTGGCTGGTCGGGCTTGCGATCGTAGCAACGCTTGCCGGCTGTTCCCTCGGCCCCCGCGCCCCCGACACCCCCACCCGACCCACCGTCACCCCGCCGCGCGACCTCGGTCCGCTGACCGGATCGCTCGCGCATCCGAAAAGCCGCTGGGTGCCCGTGGGCTGGTCCGAACTGCCGGGCTTCAGCGAAGACCCGCTGCATGAGGCGTGGATCGCGCTGCTGGCCAACTGCGCACGCCCCAACGCCGCCTTCGCACCGCTGTGCCGCGAGGTGCGACAGCTTGCCATCGCCACGCCCGAGGAGCAGCGCCGCTGGATGACCGACCGGCTGCAGCCCTACCGCGTGGAATCGCTCGCGGGCCAGAGCGAAGGCAAGCTCACCAGCTACTACGAGCCCGTGTACGAGGCCTCGCGCGTGCCCTCGGCCGGCTTCAGCGTGCCGCTGTACCAGGCGCCCGACGGCCTCGTGCCCAAGCGCCCCTGGTTCACGCGCCAGGAGATCGAGACCCTGCCCGAGGCCCAGGCCGCGCTGCGCGGTCGCGAGATCGCCTGGATGGCCGACCCCATCGACGCGCTGATGCTGCACATCCAGGGCTCGGGCCGCTTGCGCATCACCGAGGCCAACGGCTACCAGCACACCGTGCGCGTGGCCTATGCGGCCACCAACGAGCAGCCGTACCGCAGCGTGCAACAGTGGTTGATGAGCCAGGGCGTCGCCAAGGTCGGCAAGTGGCCCGACGACACCAAGGCCTGGGTGGCGCAGAACCCGCAGCGCGTGTCGCAGCTGCTGTGGAGCAACCCGCGCTATGTGTTCTTCCGCGAAGAGACGATGAGCGAGCTCGACGCCGCCTTCGGCCCGCGCGGCGCGCAGGGCGTGCCGCTGACGGCGGGGCGCTCCATCGCGGTCGACCGCGAGAGCATTCCCTACGGCACGCCGGTGTGGCTCGCATCGAACGGCCCGACCGCGCAGCTGCAGAAGCTGGTGGTGGCGCAGGACACCGGCAGCGCCATCCTGGGCGCCGTGCGCGCCGACTACTTCGCCGGCACCGGCGCCGAGGCCGGTCGGCTGGCCGCGAGCGTGAACCAGCCGCTGCGGCTGTGGGCGCTGTGGCCGAGGCAGTTGCCGGCGCCTTGAGGGGCGCCGCGTCCGCGCTGCAACGTGTGGCGCGGATGTGAAGTTTTTTTGACGAAATCTCGCCGCATTCCACCAACGGCCGAGCGTTTCACGCGCATGTCATGCGAAGTGCCTAACTTCGCGGGCTGGTTTCAATCCCAACCCACGAAAGATATTGCGCATGACCGCAAACACCCGCACGGACGCCAACGGCGTCGATCTCGACGATGTCGGCACCAACGATTCCCCGAACCCGTCCTTCACCGACCTGGTCGCGTCGCGCCTGAGCCGCCGCCATCTGTTCGGCCTGGGCGTCGGTACCGCCGGCACCGCGCTGCTGCAGGCCTGCGGTGGTGGCAGCGGTGGTGGCGGCGCAGCCTTCCCCATCATTCCGCCCGCACCGGCTCCCGCGCCCGCGCCGGCCCCCGCCCCGTCGCCCACGCCGCTGAAGCTGGGCTTCAACCCCGTGGCCAAGAGCCTCGACGACGTCGTGACCGTGCCCGCCGGCTACACCGCCAGCGTGCTCTACCGCCTGGGCGACCCGATCGCCGCCGGCGTGGCCGCGTACAAGAACGACGGCACGGATGATCCGGCCACCTATGACCGCCGCGCCGGCGACCACCACGACGGCATGACCTTCTTCGGCGTCAACGCCACGAACAAGTGGGACCCGGCCAACGCCACGCGCGGCCTGCTGGTGATGAACCACGAAGCCATCACGCCCCTGTTCCTGCACCCGGACGGCCAGACCATCGTGGGCGGTGTGCGCACCGTCGCCGATGAAGTGAAGCGCGAGTTCTACCTGCACGGCGTGAGCGTGGTCGAGGTCAACAAGACCGGCAGCAGCTGGAGCTACAAGCAGGATTCGAGCTTCAACCGCCGCGTCCACACGCTCACCGACATGCAGTTCTCGGGCCCGGCCGCCAAGACCGACTACCTGAAGACCAAGTACTCGACCGACGGCAGCAAGACCCGCGGCACGCTCAACAACTGCGCCAACGGCACCACGCCGTGGGGCACGTACCTCACCTGCGAAGAGAACTGGGCCGGCTACTTCCGCCGCATCAAGGGAACCGACGACAGCAAGCGCTCGGCGAAGGAACTCGCGAGCTTCAGCCGCTACGGCGTGGCCAGCACCGGCCGCGAACTCTGGGCCACCGTCACGCCCGACACCGCCGACGGCCAGTACGGCCGCTGGAACACCGAAGTCCTCGGCGCCTCGGCCACCGACGACTACCGCAACGGCCACAACACCTACGGCTGGGTGGTCGAGATCGATCCGTTCAACCCCACCAGCACGCCGAAGAAGCGCACCGCACTCGGCCGCTTCGGCCACGAAGGCGCCTGCCTCGGCACGGTCGTGGTCGGCAAGCCGCTGGTCTGGTACATGGGCGACGACTCGCGCAACGAGTACATCTACAAGTTCGTCTCCACCAAGAACTGGGACGCGGCCGACATCGGCGGCGGCATGGCCGCGGGCGACAAGTACATGGACGACGGCCGCCTCTATGTGGCCCGTTTCGACGAAGACGGCACGGGCGTGTGGCTCGAGCTCAAGCTCGGCGTGAACAACATCACCTCGAACTACGACAAATACGCCTTCGCCGATGCGGCCGACGTGGTGACCAACGCCCGCCTGGCTGCCGACGCCGCCGGCGCGACCAAGATGGACCGCCCCGAGTGGACCGCCGTCAACCCGAAGACCGGCGACGTCTACGTGACGCTGACCAACACCAACGCCGGCTCGCGCCCGATCGGCAAGACCAGCGCCTCCAACCCGCGCTACTACGACGACAGGACGACCGCCAACGCACCGCAGCTGGGCAATCCGAACGGCCACATCTTGCGCTTCGCGGACGAGAACGCCGACCCGACCTCGCTGCGCTTCAAGTGGGACGTGTATCTCTTCGCCGCGCGCTCGACGGCGTCGGCCGACGTCAACCTCTCGCAGCTCACCGCAGACAACGACCTGTCCAGCCCTGACGGCATGTGGTTCAGCCACGCCGCCCCCGGCCTGCTCTGGCTGCAGACCGACGACGGCGCCTACACCGACGTCACCAACTGCATGCTGCTGGCCGCACTGCCCGGCAAGGTGGGCGACGGCGGTGCGAAGGTGATCACCAACGTCGATGCCGCGACCAGCACCACGCGCACGCAGAACACCTTCGTGGGCAAGGCTCCCGGCACGGAAGGCCTGCGCCGCTTCCTGGTCGGCCCGAAGGACTGCGAACTCACCGGCATCGCCGAGTCGGGCGACGGCCGCGCGCTGTTCGTGAACATCCAGCATCCGGGTGAAGGTTCGAAGAAGGACGAAACGCCGATCAGCCACTGGCCGGACGGTGGCAGCAGCCGCCCGCGCTCGGCCACCGTGGTCATCACCAAGAACGACGGCGGCCTGATCGGTCTCTGAGTTTCTTTCCGCCCCGTCGGGGGCGTGCCGATTACAACGGCGCTGCTGGCAACGGCAGCGCCGTTTTGTATCTCACCTGCTTGAGCGCAAAGCTCGAGCGGATCTTCTCGATCCCCGGAATCGGCGTGAGCTGCTCCATGATGAAGCGCTCCAGCGCCGCCATGTCGGCCACGGCGATGCGGATCAGGTAGTCGCTGTCGCCGGTCATCAGATAGCACTCCATCACCTCGTCGTGCTCGGCGATGCGCTGCTCGAAGTCGGCCAGCGACTGCTTGCTCTGCGTCGTCAGGCTGATCGAGATGAACACGTTGAGCCCCAGGCCCAGCGCCTTGGCGTTCGCCAGCGCCACGTAGCGGTCGATCACGCCGCTGGTCTCCAGCACCTTCACGCGCGCCAGGCAGGGCGAGGGCGACAGGTGCACGCGGCGCGCCAGTTCGACGTTCGACAGGGCGCCGTCGCGTTGCAGCTCGTCGAGAATGCGCAGGTCGATGGCGTCGAGTTCCATGAAATTCCGTGAAGTTCTTGAGTCGCGGCATTTTATGCTTGCGAATAGCCATGAAGTCGCAGGTGCCGGTAGCTAATTTTCCGTAAGGCGGCTTAAAGTGCTGGCATGAACGCCCCGATCTCCGCCGACCAGATGCGCGCCCTGTTGCTCGACACGCCGCCGTCGCACGACCCCGACCCCGAAGAGACCGCCGAATGGCGCGACGCCTTCCTGGCGCTGGCGCAGACGCAAGGTCCGCAGCGCGCGCGCCAGATGCTGGCCGAGCTGGCGCGCCTGGCGCGGCAGCAGCGCATCGGCTGGCAGCCCGAGCTGGCCACGCCGTACGTCAACACCATCGCCGCGGCCGACCAGCCGCCGTTCCCGGGTGACCTCGCGGTGGAAGAAAAGCTCGCCTCGCTCATGCGCTGGAACGCGCTCGCCATGGTGGCCAAGGCCAACCAGGCGTACGGCGAACTCGGCGGCCACATCGCCAGCTACGCGAGCGCGGCCGACCTGTTCGAAACCGGCTTCAACCACTTCTTTCATGCGCGCAGCCCGGCGCACCGCGGCGATTTGGTGTTCTTCCAGCCGCACAGCGCGCCCGGCGTGTATGCGCGGGCCTACCTCGAAGGACGCCTGAGCGAAGAAGACCTGAACCACTACCGCCAGGAACTCACCGCGCCGGCCTTCACCGACGGCAGCGGCGCGCGCGGGCTGTGCAGCTACCCGCACCCGTACCTGATGCCGGACTTCTGGCAGTTCCCCACCGGCTCGATGGGCATCGGCCCGATCAGCTCGATCTACCACGCGCGCTTCATGCGCTACCTCACGCACCGCAACCTGCTGAACTGCGAAGGCCGCAAGGTCTGGGGCGTGTTCGGCGACGGCGAGATGGACGAGCCCGAATCGATGAGCGCGCTGACGCTCGCGGCGCGCGAAAAGCTCGACAACCTCGTGTGGGTCGTCAACTGCAACCTGCAGCGCCTCGATGGCCCGGTGCGCGGCAACGGCCGCATCATCGACGAGCTCGAGAAGCTCTTCGCCGGCGCCGGCTGGAACGTCGTCAAGCTCGTGTGGGGCAGCGACTGGGACGGCCTGTTCGCGCAGGACGTGAGCGGCGCGCTCGCGCGCGTGTTCGCCGAAACCGTCGACGGCCAGATGCAGACCTTCGCCGCGAAGGACGGCCGCTTCAATCGCGACAACTTCTTCGGCCAGAACCCCGAGCTCGCGCGCCTGGCCGAAGGCATGACCGACGAGCAGATCGACCGCCTGAAGCGCGGCGGCCACGACCTCGTGAAGATCCACGCCGCGTACGCCGCCGCTGCCGCCCACAAGGGCCAGCCCACCGTGATCCTGGCCCACACGAAGAAGGGCTACGGCATGGGCAGCGCCGCGCAGGGCAAGATGACCACGCACTCGCACAAGAAGATGGGCGACGTCGACCTCATCGAATTCCGCGACCGCTTCAACCTGCCGCTCACCGACGCGCAGGCCACCGCGATGGACTTCTACCGCCCGGCCGAAGACAGCGCCGAGATGCGCTACCTGCGCCAGCACCGCGAAGCGCTCGGCGGCGCCATGCCGCGCCGCGAGACCGCCTGCGACGTCGTGCCCAAGCCCGACATCGCGGCCTACGCGAACTTCGCCACGGCCGCCGCGGGCAAGGAGATGAGCACCACCATGGCCTTCGTGCGCATGCTGGGCAACCTCATGAAGGACAAGGCCCTGGGCCCGCGCATCGTGCCCATCGTGGCCGACGAGGCGCGCACCTTCGGCATGGCCAACCTGTTCAAGCAGGTCGGCATCTATTCGAGTGTGGGCCAGCGCTATGCGCCGGAAGACATCGGCTCGGTGCTGAGCTACCGCGAAGCCACCGACGGCCAGATCCTCGAAGAGGGCATCAGCGAAGCCGGCGCCATCGCCAGCTGGACGGCGGCGGCCACCAGCTACAGCGTGCACGGCCTGGCGATGCTGCCGTTCTACATCTACTACTCGATGTTCGGCTTCCAGCGCGTGGGCGACGCCATCTGGGCGGCGGCCGACCAGCGCGCACGCGGCTTCCTGCTGGGCGCCACGTCGGGGCGCACCACGCTCGGCGGCGAAGGCCTGCAGCACCAGGACGGCAGCAGCCACCTCGTGGCCGCGACCATTCCCAACTGCAAGGCCTACGACCCGGCCTTCGCGGGCGAGATGGCCGTCATCGTCGACGCGGGCATCCGCGAGATGATGGTCGAGCAGCAGGACGTGTTCTATTACGTCACGCTCATGAACGAGAACTACGCGCAGCCCGATCTGCCGGCGGGTGCCGAGGCCGACATCCTGCGCGGCTGCTATCGCTTCGGCACGTATGCGCCGGCATCGGGCAAGGCGAAGCAGAGCGTCACGCTGCTGGGCTCGGGCGCGATCCTCACCGAGGTCATCAAGGCCGCGCAGCAGCTGGCCGACGAAGGCATCGCGGCCGAGGTGTTCAGCGTCACGAGCTGGAGCGAACTCGCGCGCGACGGCCAGGCCTGCGAACAGCGCGCACTGGCCGGCGAGAAAGACGCCGGCACGCCCTTCGTCGCGCAGCAGCTGGGCAAAGGCGGCAAGGCCCCGATCGTCGCCGCCACCGATTACGTGCGCGCCCTGCCCGAGAGCGTGCGCGCCTTCCTGCCCGAAGGCCGCCGCTACCTCACGCTGGGCACCGACGGCTTCGGTCGCAGCGACACGCGCGCCGCGCTGCGCGGTTTCTTCGGCGTGGACGCGGCGAGCATCGCGCGGGCCGCGCGGCACGCGCTCGGCGCCTGACGCCGGCGCGGCCATGCGGCGTGACGGTGCGGTGCCTGCGTTAGAGTCGCAGGCCCCACCGCCTCCCCGCGCCCATGACCGCTCGCTTCCAGTCCCTTGCTCCCGCCGTCCGCCTGGCCGACCAGGTGGCGGAAGCGCTCGTGGCCGAGGTGCGCAGCGGGCGCCTGTCGGAAGGCGACCGGCTGCCCACCGAGACCGCGTTGGCGACCCAGTTCGGCGTGAGCCGCACGGTGGTGCGCGAGGCGGTGTCGCGGCTCAAGTCGCTCGGGCTGGTCGATTCGCGCCAGGGCAGCGGCGTGTACGTGCGCGCTGCCGGCGTGGAACCGCTGCGCTTCGAGATGCCGCATGTGGCCTCGCGCGAAGCGGTGGTGCAGATGGTCGAGCTGCGCCGCGCGCTCGAGGCCGAGGTGGCCGCGCTCGCGGCCGAGCGCCGCACGCCCGAGGACATGCTGCGCATCCGCGATGCCATCGATGCGCTGCACGCGGCGGTGTCGATGGGTGGCAACGGGGCCGACGAGGACGTGCGCTTTCACCGCGCCATCGCCGAGGCCGCGCGCAACCCCTTCCTCATCGGCACGCTGCAGTACCTGCGGCAGTTCCTGCATGGCGCCACCCGCGTCACGCGCGCCAACGAGGCGCGCCGCGCCGACTTCGTGCGCGAAGTGGCGCAGGAACATGCGCGCATCGTCGAGGCCATCGATGCCGGCGATCCGCTGGCCGCGCGCGAAGCCGCCAAGGCGCACATGGACAACGCCATCCGCCGCATCGAGCAGGCCGACCCGGCCTTCTGGCAGCAGGAAGGCGCCCAGCTCGCCCGACCCCTGGTCGAAGGCTGGCCTGCGGGCAAGTAAGCCCACGCTCACAGATTTTCGGCAGGGGCAAAATGTGCGGGTTATCCCGTATCCGGGAACTTGTCTTAAATTTGTATGATGACCTGACAAGTAAGGGGCGACCGCGCCGCAGGGTGACGGGACGGCCCCGTTTTTTCATCCAGCGGACTCCCTCCCCATGACTTCCACCCTCCAGGCCGGCGCGCCCCTCGCGGCTGACGCGCCCGACGCCGCGCTCGAAAAACGCGCCTACGCCAAGGTGTTCTGGCGCCTCGTGCCCTTCCTGATGCTGTGCTACGTGGTCGCGTACCTCGACCGCGTGAACGTCGGCTTCGCCAAGCTGCAGATGGGCGCGGACCTCGGCTTCAGCGAAACCGTGTTCGGCCTGGGCGCCGGCATCTTCTTCCTGGGCTACTTCCTGTTCGAAGTGCCCAGCAACCTGCTGCTCAACCGCGTGGGCGCACGCGTGTGGATCGCGCGGATCATGATCACCTGGGGCCTGCTGTCGGCCTGCTTCGTGTTCGTGGAAACGCCGACCAGCTTCTACATCCTGCGCTTCCTGCTCGGCGTGGCCGAGGCGGGCTTCTATCCCGGCGTGATCCTGTACCTGACGCACTGGTACCCGTCGCACCGGCGCGCGCGGATCATCGCGGTGTTCATGTCGGCGATTCCCGTGGCGGGCATCTTCGGCAACCCGCTGTCGGGCTGGATCATGGACGCCTTCCATGGCGTGTCGGCCATGCACGGCTGGCAGTGGATGTTCATCATCGAAGCCATTCCCGCCGTGCTGGTGGGCGTGATGGTGCTGTTCTACCTGGACAACGGCATCAAGCACGCACGCTGGCTCTCTCCTGAAGAGAAGAACCTGCTGCAGCGCGAGGTCGACCGCGACCAGGCGCACGGCGCCAAGGGCCCGCACTCGGTGGGCGCGATGTTCCGCGACGCGCGCGTGTGGTGGATGGCGCTCATCTACTTCGCCTTCGTCATGGGCCAGTACGCGCTGACCTTCTGGCTGCCCACGCTGGTGAAGGCCACGGGTGTGCAGGGCAACTTCAACATCGGCCTGCTGAGCGCCATTCCGTTCCTGTGCGCGATCGTCGCGATGAACCTGTTTGGGCGCAGCGCCGACGCGCGCCGCGAGCGCCGCTGGCACCTGATCATCCCCGCGATGATGGGCGCCGTGGGCTTCACGGTCGCGGCCTCGTACACGCAGAACACGGTTGTGTCGCTGACCTTCCTGTCGCTCGCCGCGGCCGGCGTGCTCACCTGCGCACCGCTGTTCTGGTCGCTGCCCACCGCCTTCCTCTCGGGCACGGCGGCGGCAGCGGGCATCGCGGTCATCAACTCGGTGGGCAACCTCGCGGGCTTCGTGAGCCCGTACCTCATCGGCTACCTGAAGGACCTCACGGGCAGCACGCAGATCGGCATGTACGTGCTGGCCGGCGCGCTGGTGCTCGGCGCCATCGGCGTGTGGCTCACGCCCAAGCAGTTGGTCAACCGCTGATCGAAGGACGCACGACATGACTTCTTCTTCCACCAACACCCCCGTCGTCGGCCTCGTGGGCCTGGGCGCCATGGGCAGCGGCATGGCGCAATCGCTGCGCCGCGCGGGCCATGCACCGCATGTGTTCGACGTGCGCCCCGGCGTCGCCGAAGCCTTCGCGCGCGAAGGCGGCACGGCCTGCGACACGCTGGCCGCGCTCGGCGCGCAATGCGACATCGTGGTCAGCGTGGTCGTCAATGCGGCGCAGACCGAGTCGGTGCTGTTCGGCGACGGCACCACGCCCGGCTGCGCAGCGTCGATGAAGCCCGGCAGCCTGTTCGTGATGTGCTCCACCGTCGACCCGAACTGGTCGGTGGCGCTCGAAGCGCGCCTCGCGCAGCAGGGCATCCTGTACCTCGACGCGCCCATTTCCGGCGGCGCCGCCAAGGCCGCGAGCGGCCAGATGACGATGATGACCGCCGGCACGCCCGCGGCCTATGAGAAGGCCGGCGCGATGCTCGACGCGATGGCTGCCAAGGTCTACCGCCTGGGCGATTCGGCCGGCGCGGGCAGCAAGGTGAAGGTCATCAACCAGCTGCTGGCCGGCGTGCACATCGCCGCCGCGGCCGAAGCCATGGCGCTGGGCCTGCGCGAAGGCGTGAACCCCGACGCGCTGTACGAGGTCATCACCCACAGCGCCGGCAACAGCTGGATGTTCGAGAACCGCATGGCCCACGTGCTGGCGGGCGACTACACGCCGCTGTCGGCCGTCGACATCTTCGTGAAGGACCTGGGCCTGGTGCTCGACGTGGCGCGCGCCAGCAAGTTTCCGCTGCCGCTGTCGTCCACCGCGCACCAGATGTTCATGCAGGCCTCCACGGCCGGCTTCGCGCGCGAGGACGACAGCGCGGTCATCAAGATCTTCCCGGGCATCGAGTTGCCTGCTGCGAAAGAATCGAAAAAATAGCATCGAGCGTCTGCGCTCCACCGACCCAGGAAAGACACACACCATGAACGTTCTCATCACCGGCGGCTGCGGCTTCCTCGGCGCCCGCCTCGCCCGCACCCTGCTCGCCGGCGGCCCGCTCGCACTGGCCGGCGGCCAGCCCCAGGACATCGCACGCATCACGCTCGCCGACCGCGTGCCGCCGCCCGCCGACCTCGCCGCCGACGCGCGCATCCAGTTCGTGCAGGGCGACCTGTACGAGCAGGCCGCCAACGGCGCGTTGCCGCTGGCCGACACCGACGCCGTGTTCCACCTCGCCGCCGCCGTGAGCGGCGAGTGCGAGGCCGATTTCGACCTCGGCATGCGCAGCAACCTGGACACCACGCGCGCCCTGCTCGACGCCTGCCGCAGCGCGGGCCATGCGCCCGTGTTCGTGTTCTCCAGCTCCGTCGCCGTGTTCGGCGATTCGCCTGAGCAGCGCCTGCCCGCGGTGATCGAGGACACCACGCTGCCCACGCCGCAGAACAGCTACGGCATCCAGAAGTTCATCGGCGAGCAGCTCGTGGCCGACTACACGCGCAAGGGCTTCGTGCAGGGCCGCAACGTGCGGCTCATGACGGTGTCGGTGCGCCCGGGCCGTCCGAACGGCGCGGCTTCCAGCTTCCTGAGCGGCATGCTGCGCGAGCCGCTGGCCGGCGTGCGCGCACGCTGCCCCGTGGCGCCCGAGACGCCGGTCGCGCTGGCCTCGCCCGGCAACACCGTCGCCGGCATCGTGCGCGCGGCCACCGCCAGCGCCGCCGAATGGGGCGCGCGCACCGCCGTCAACCTGCCCGCACTGACCACCACCGTGCGCGAGATGGCGCAGGCGCTCGAGCGCATCGCCGGCACCGAGGCCACCGCCCTCATCGACTGGGAGCCCGACGCCGCCATCGCGAAGATCGTCACCAGCTGGCCCAGCCGCATCCACGCGGCGCGCGCCGAGGCGCTGGGCCTGAAGGCCGACGCCAGCTTCGACGCCATCCTGCGCGACTACGTGCGCGAGAACGCGCAGGCGGTCACGCTGGCGCTGAAGGGCTGAGCGATGGCGAAGCTCGTGCTCGGCTGCATCGCCGACGACTTCACCGGCGCCACCGACCTGGCCAACAACCTCGTGCGCGCCGGTATGCGCGTGGTGCAGACCATCGGCGTGCCCGCCGGCCCGCTCGATGCGGACGTGGATGCCGTGGTGGTCGCGCTCAAGTCGCGCACCATCGCGCCGGCCGAGGCCATTGCGCAGTCGCTCGAAGCGCTGCGCTGGCTGCAGGCGCAGGGCGCGCAGCAGATCTACTTCAAGTACTGCTCCACCTTCGACAGCACCTTCACCGGCGAGGTCAGGGGCAACATCGGCCCCGTGACCGAGGCGCTGATGGACGCGCTGGGCTGCGACTTCACCATCGCCACGCCTGCCTTCCCCGACAACAAGCGCACCGTGTTCAAGGGCTACCTGTTCGCGGGCGATGTGCTGCTCAACGAGAGCGGCATGCAGAACCATCCGCTCACGCCGATGACCGACCCGAACCTCGTGCGCGTGCTGCAGGCGCAGTGCACGCGCAAGGTGGGGCTCATCGACCACGCGGTGGTCGCACGCGGCGCAGCGGCCATCGAAGAACGCATCGCGCAGCTGAAGGCCGAAGGCGTGTCGATCGCCATCGTCGACGCGGTCTCGAACGACGACCTGCTGCGCATGGGCCCGGCGCTCGCGAAGCTGCCGCTGCTCACGGCGGGCTCGGGCGTGGCCATCGGCCTGCCCGCCAACTTCGGCCTCGCGCCGTCGTCGCAGGCCAGCGCGCTGCCGAAGGCCGGCGGCAAGACCGCGGTGGTCTCGGGCAGCTGCTCGCTGGCCACCAACCGGCAGGTGCTCGACTTCATCCAGCGCGGCGGCGCGGCCATGGCCATCGACCCGCTGCGCATCGCGGCAGGCGTGGACGTGGCAGCCGAAGTGCTGGCCTGGGCCGCACCGCTGATCGACAAGGGCCCCGTGCTCGTCTACTCGACCGCCGAAGCCGGCGCGGTGAAGTCGGTGCAGGGACGGCTCGGCGTGGAGGAAGCCGGCGCCATGGTCGAACGCACCATCGCCGCCATTGCGCGCGGCCTGGTCGAGCGCGGCGTGCACCAGCTGGTGGTGGCCGGCGGCGAGACCTCGGGTGCCTGCGTGCAGGCGCTGGGCATCGCGCAGATGCAGATCGGTCCGCAGATCGACCCCGGCGTGCCGTGGTGCCATGCGCGCTCCGATGCCGCGCCCGAAGCCGGGCTGCACATCACGCTGAAGTCGGGCAACTTCGGCAGCGACGATTTCTTCACCAAAGCTTTTACAGTGCTCGCATGACCGAGAACGAAGCCCGCGACGAAATCTGCCGTGTCGGCCGCAGCCTGTTCGAGCGCGGCTACGTGCACGCCACGGCCGGCAACATCAGCGTGCGGCTGGACGACGGTTTTCTCATCACGCCGACCGATGCCTGCCTGGGTTTTCTCGACCCCGCGCGGCTCGCACGGCTCGATGCACAAGGCCAGCAGACCGGCGGCGACCGCGCCAGCAAGACCATCGCGCTGCACACGCGCATCTACGCCGCCGCGCGCGCGTTCGATGCCGGCACGGCCTGCGTGATCCACACGCACAGCACGCACTGCGTCGCCCTGACCCTGGGCAATCCGCAGGCCGAACTGCTGCCCGCGCTCACGCCCTACTTCGTGATGAAGGTCGGCCATGTGCCGGTCATCCCGTACCACCGCCCCGGCGCGCCCGAGGCGGCCGAGCAGGTGGCGCAGACCATCGCGCGCTATGGCGCGGCCGGCACGCCGATCCGCGCGGCGATGCTCGCGCGCCTGGGCCCCAACGTCTGGCACGAGACGCCGGCCGCGGCCATGGCCGTGCTCGAAGAGCTCGAAGAAACCGCCCGCCTGCAGGTGCTCACGCAGGCCACCCGGCCCGCACCGCTCACCCCCGACCAGATCGATGAACTGCGCCGCACTTTCGGTGCGCGCTGGTAGTACAAACACCCCATGCCCCAATTCGCCGCCAACCTCTCGATGCTCTACCCGGAGCTCGCATTTCTCGACCGCTTCGACGCCGCCGCGAAAGACGGCTTCCAGGCCGTCGAGTACCTCTTTCCCTACGACTTCTCGAAAGAGGAAATCGCCGCTCGCCTGAAGCACAACGGCCTGCAGCAGGTGCTGTTCAACGGCCCGCCCGGCGACTGGGCCGGCGGCGAGCGCGGCCTGGCCTGCCTGCCGGGGCGTGAGGGCGAGTTCCGCGAAGGCATTGCCAAGGCCATCGACTACGCCGTGGCGCTCGACTGCCCGCGCATCCACGTCATGGCCGGCCTCGTGCCCGAAGGCCTCACGCGCGAGGCGGCAGAGGCCGTCTATGTCGGGAACCTGCGCTGGGCCGCGGCCGAGGCCGTCTATGTCGGGAACCTGCGCTGGGCCGCGGCCGAGGCCGCGAAGGCCGGGCGCGACGTGCTGATCGAGCCGATCAACACGCGCGACATTCCGCGCTTCTTCCTCAACCGGCAGGACCACGCGCACCAGATCGTCGAGACGGTCGGCGCCGCCAACCTCAAGGTGCAGATGGACCTGTACCACTGCCAGATCGTCGAAGGCGACGTGGCGATGAAGCTGCGCCAGTACCTGCCGACCGGCCGCGTCGGCCACCTGCAGATCGCGGGCGTGCCCGAGCGCCACGAGCCCGATGTGGGCGAGCAGAACTACGACTACCTCTTCGGCGTGATCGACGAGGTGTCGGCGCAGTGCGGCTGGCAAGGCTGGGTCGGTTGCGAGTACCGCCCGCGCCGCGGCATGGAGCCCGGCGGCACCTCGGCCGGCCTGGGCTGGCTGCGCGACTGGCGCCAGCGCGCATGACGACCACGACGCTCGAAGCGCTGCGCATTCCGGCGCCGCTGCGGGGCTTCGCGGCGGGCGACGCGCAGGTCTTCGACGTCACGATCGATGGCGACAAGGTCGCGGCCATCGCGCCCAGCGCCTCGCAGACGCAGGCGCGCGGCACGCTGCTGAGCGCGCTCGTCGAGGCGCACGCGCACATCGACAAGAACTTCACCGTGCAGGACGTCGGCGCCGCGCAGGGCGACCTGTTCACCGCCATCGAGCGCATGGGCCGCCACCGCGCGAGCTGGACCGGCGCATCGCTGCGCCTGCGCATGGAGCGCGCGCTGCACGAGGCCTGGCGCGCCGGCACGCGCGCGCTGCGCACGCACCTCGATTGGGTCGAGCCCGAACCGCCGGCCGCGCTGGCCGTGTTCGAGGCGCTGCGCGAGGAATGGGCCGGCCGCATCGAACTGCAGTTCGTCGCGCTCGTGCCGCTCGACGTGTTCGCCGACCTCGCCGCCGGCGAGCGCATCGCGCGCGAGGTGAAGCGCGCGGGCGGATCGCTGGGCGCTTTCATCTACCGCAACGACGGCCTCTTCGCCAAGCTGGGCCGCGTGTTCGACCTCGCGCAACAGCACGGGCTGGGGCTCGACTTCCACGTCGACGAAGGCCTGGACACCGACGCCAGCGGCCTGCGCAGCATCGCGCAGCTGGTGCGCGCGCGCGACTTCAAGGGCCGCGTGGTCTGCGGCCACGCCTGCTCGCTCTCGGTGCAGGACGACGCGGTGGCGGCCGAAACGCTCACCTTGTGCGCCGGCGCCGGGCTGCACCTCGTCGCGCTGCCGACCACCAACCTCTACCTGCAGGGCGCGTGGGACCGCACGCCCGTGGCGCGCGGCATCACGCGCATCCGCGAGGCCGCGGCGCACGGCCTGCGCGCCAGCCTGGCCACCGACAACGTGCAGGACGCCTTCTATCCCTACGGCAGCTACGACCTGCTCGAGACCTTCGGCCTGGGCGTGCAGATGGCGCACCTGGCACCCGCCGCCGACTGGCTCGACACCATCACCGTGAACCCCGCGAAGGCGCTGGGCCTCGCGTGGGACGGCCGCATCGCGCCGGGCTGCCCGGCCGACCTGGTGGTGCTGGCCGCCACCGACGAACACGAACTCATCGGCCCGCGCGGACGGCAACGCACCGTCTACCGCGCAGGCCGGGCACTGGAGAACACAACATGAGCATGGGCAAGCCGATGGCCAACTATGCCGCCGCCAAGCGCGTCGGCGATTTCGTCTTCATGAGCGGCGTGGTCGCCGTCGACCCGGCCACGCGCCGCGCGGTGGCGGGCTACGACGCCATTCCCGAAGCCGCCCGCACCGCGCTGCAGGGCGTGGGCTATGCCACGGGCCAGATGTCGGTCGACATCTTCGAGGCGCCCATCGTGGCGCAGAGCTGGTTCGTGCTGGAGCGCATCCGCCAGATCGCTGCGGAGCATGGCGGCACCATGGAAGACGTGGTGAAGCTGGTGCAGTACTTCCGCCACCTGCCGCACTACGCCTTCTACAACCGCGTGCGCGGCCTGTTCTATCCGGGCGAGCCGCCGGTGAGCACGGTGGTCGAGGTGTCGCGCTTCCTGCCGGGCGACGAGGTGCTGGTGGAAGTCGAAGCCACCATGTACCTGCCGAAATAAGCACTCCCCCAGGCTTCGCGCACTGCGTGTCGCTTCGCCAACCCCCTCGCCGGGGGCAACACCTGCGGCCCGGCAAAGCCGGTTCCGCGGTGTTCCGCGAAAAGTCCTGCCCTACTTGACGCCCGCGCCTTTCAAAAGAAACTCCGTCACCTGCTCGATCAGGTAGCGGCGGTCCTTGTCCTCGCCCTGCTGCGCCGTGTTGCGGTAGTAGGCGGCCTGCGTGGCGTGGTCGGCGTAGAACTGCGTCACGGCCCAGATGTGGAACAGCACCAGCATCGGGTCGGCTTTGTCCATGAGGCCCTGGTTCATCCAGTTCTGGATCACGGCGGCGGCCTGGTCGGTGCGCTGCTTGCTCGTGTCCATCATGCTGTTGATGACGGGCGCGCCGCGCATCATCTCGGCGGTGAAGATGCGCGAGCGCAGCGGATGCTCGAACGAGAACATCATCTTGCGCTGGATCAGGTCGCCCAGCACCTTGCGCGGGCCGAAGGCCTCGTCGCTGAAGCCGAACACCACGATCCAGTCGGTCAGGATGTCCTGCAGCACCTGGCGGTACAGCGCCTCCTTGCTCTCGATGTAGTAGTGCAGCTGCGCCTTCGACAGGCCCGCCTTGTCGGCGATGGCCTGCGTCGACGCGCCAGCCAGCCCTTCGCTCGCGAACACCTCGATCGCCGCCTGGTTGATGAGGCCCAGCACCTGCGTGTACTTGCGCGAACGCCCGCGCGTGGCGGGGGCTTCGCTGTCGGTGTCCGTCACGCTCACAGCTGCAGCACCAGGTCGGGGCCCTTGGCGCGCGAGCAGCACAGTGCCACCTTGGTGCGCCGCTCGGTGCCCGTGAGGCAGAAGTCGCGGTGCTCGGCGCCTTCGCCGTCGCCTTCCACCACGCAGGTACCGCACAGGCCCTGCTGGCACGACACGGGGATGTCGATGCCCACTTCGTGCAGCGCGTCGACCGCGGTCTGGTCGGCCGCCACCGGCACCTCGATGCCGCGCCGCGCCAGCTTCAACGTGAAGGGCAGGCCCGTGGTGGCGGCGGCCTTGCCGGTGGGCGCGGCGAAGTACTCGGTGTGCAGCGCGTCCTCGGGCCAGTGCGCGGCGGCCTCGCGCACCGCCTGCATGAAGCCGCCGGGGCCGCACACGTACAGGTGCGTGTCGGGCGCGCGCTCGGCCAGCAGGGCGCGCAGGTCGATGCGTTGCGTCGCGTCGCCCTGGTCCAGGTGCAGCTTCAGGTGCGGCGCCAGCGCGGGCGCGTGCAGCGCCTCGGCGAAGGCCAGGTGCTCCTCGCTGCGCGCGAACACGCACAGCGTGAAGTCGGCGCCGCGCGCGGCCAGCGCCTGTGCCATGGCCAGCAGCGGCGTCATGCCGATGCCGCCGGCCAGCAGCAGGTGGCGCCGGGCTTCGGCGCGCAGCGGGAAGGTGTTGCGCGGCGCGCTGATCGCGATCAGGTCGCCCTCGCGCACGCGCTCGTGCATCGAGGCCGAGCCGCCGCGGCTGGCGTGCTCGCGCTTCACGCCGATCACATAGCCGCCGGTGCCCGAGGGCGCGCGCGCCAGCGAGTACTGGCGCGAGAAGCCGCCGGGCATGTGCACGTCGATGTGCGCGCCGGCCTCGTAGCCGGGCAGTGCGCGGCCCCACGGATGCGCCAGCTCGAAGGCCAGGATTTCCGGCGTCTGCCGCGAGATGCGTTCGACACGGACGGTCAGCGTGCGTTCGAGGCTCATGGTGTGTGTCTCCCTGCTTGTCTACTGGATGTTGTGCAGCGTGCGCGCCACGCGCGCGATGAAATGGGTGCGGTCGCGGTCGGTGACGGCGTTCATGTCGTGCAGCTGCAGCCACGTCACCTTGCAGCGCCACGCGAACAGTGCGCGCAGCGCGCGCGTGAACAGCCGCCGCCCGGGGTCGCCGATGGCCATCACGAACCAGCGCGGCGAGCCGCCGGTGGTCACCACCGTCAGCCGACGGATGTGCCGCATGCCCGACTTCGCGAGTTGTCCCTTGCGCTCGGCGGGCAGGAAGGCCACGCCCGGCAGCCACACGCGCTCGAGCCAGCCCTTGAGCATGGACGGCGGTCCATGGAACCAGGTGGGGTAGACGAACACCAGGTGTTCGGCCCACAGCAGCGCTTCGACGTGGGGTTTCACGCGTTCGCGGATCAGTTCGGGGTTGTCGAGGTAGGCGATGCGCTCTTCGCGTGTCAGCGTCGGGTCGAAGCCCTCGGCGTACAGGTCGATGGCCTTGACGGGGTGTCGCGGCGTGAGGGCCTCGAGGGCGGTGCGGTACAGCGCGTGGTTGAAGCTGTCAGGGTTCGGATGGCAGTGGACGACGAGCGTTTTCATGTTCGGGCCGGTTCGCCTGTTCGGCGAGACGGGGTCAGAGCCCAGGGATAAAAGGCCGCGCGTGCCTTATGGCAACCCAGGCGCCGGCATCTGACCCCGGCGCAAGCCCCGCGCGACCCACGGGAAAAAACGAAGCGAATTACTTGCCGGTGAGCTTCTTGCGGATGTCGACACCGACGCCCTTGTTGACGAACTGCGTGGTCGCGACCTTCGACAGGTCGATCTCGCCGGGCTTGTACAGGCCGGCCTTGACCATCTTCTCGTAGAAGTCCTTCACGCGTGCTTCGTCCATGGCGCCGATGCCCTTGGTGAGCGAGTCGCCGCTGTCGATGATGCCCATCTTCTTGATGAGGTCGATGGAGCCCTGCAGCGCGGCCGGCGTGGCGTCGGGGTTGGTCTTGGCGATGAGCTCGTTGGCGGCCTTGTTGTCGCCGTAGAGGTAGTTGTTCCAGCCGACGATCGAGGCCTCGATGAACTTGCGCACCGTCTCGGGCTTGGTCTTGATGAGGTCGGCGCGGGTCTCGATGGTGGTGGCGTAGGTCGAGAAGCCGTGGTCGGCCAGCAGGTGCACCACCGGGTCGAAGCCGGCCTGGGCCTTGATCGACAGCGGCTCCGAGATGGCGTAGCCCTGCTGGATGGACTTCTTGTCTGCGAGGAACGGGCCGACGTTGAAGGTGTAGGGCTTGAGCTGCGAATCCTTGAAGCCGTGCTCCGACTTCATCCACTGCCAGAAGCTGAACTGGCCGTCCTTGCCGATGAAGGCCACGGGCGCCTTCGTCATGTCCTTGAAGGTGTCGTAGCCCTGGCCCGGGTGGGCGAACATGGCCTGCGGGTCTTTCTGGAAGATGGCCGCGACCACCACGGTGGGCACGCCGTTCTTCACGTTGTCGAAGGACTGCAGCAGGTTGCCGGTCATGAGGAAGTCGACCTTGCCGGCCGGCAGCATGGGCCGGTTGTTGACCATCGGGCCGCCCTGCATGATTTCCACGTCCAGGCCGTACTTCTTGTAGGTGCCGTCCACCAGCGCCTGGTAGAAGCCGCCGTGGCCGGCCTGTGCCTTCCAGTTGGTGGCGAACACCACTTTTTCCTGGGCGTGCGCGGCGAGGGCAGCACCTGCGAGGGCCAGGCCGAAGGCCAGCGGCCGAAGAGAGAAAGCGGGGATGCGCATGGGGACGGACTCCTGTGGAGGTTGGGGTGGGGACGGGATGCGAAGACTAAATGTTTTCAGCGCTCGACGGCCATGTCGGGCGTCCAGCCGCGCGTTTTTCCGGGGTTCATCAGGCCCATCGGGTCGCTGCGCTTCTTGAACTCGATCTGCTGCGTGTCGATGGTCTTCATGCCGCCGTCTTCGATGGTGAAGACGTGCGGGTTGAAGATCTGCGCGCCGCCCTGCGACTCGATCTCGCGCATCACCTCGTACTGGTGGGCCTCGCCCTTCCAGCGCACGAGCAGGATGCCGAAGGTGCCGCACTGGCCGTTGGCGCGCGCGAAGTCCTGGTGCTGCAGCACGTCGTCGCCGAAGATCTGCATGTGGCGCTCGACCACGGCCGGGTCGAAGGGCTGGGCGTAGGCCACCTGCAGATACGTCCAGCTGCGGTCGGCCTTCAGCGCCTGCAGCGTCGTGTGGTTGAAGGCGCACTCGTAGGCCGGCGGCAGGCCCTCGGCCTGCAGTTCGGCCTCGGTGCCGGCCACCGACAGGGTGCCGCCGTGCGCCGCCGCGAGCGCGCGGAATTCGGCCATCGAGTCGGGCGAGACCATGGTGAACACCGCGTGCCGGTCGGGCGGAAAGCGATCGCCCATGGCCGTGTAGTAGGGCGAGAAGCGCGCCTCCACGGTCGACAGCAGGAAGATGTCCAGCGAAGGCGCCTGCGCGGCAATGCCGAAGTCGAGCGCGCCGCGGTAGGTGTCGAACAGCGCCGTGCAGTGCACCCAGTCGACCGCCGGGCTCAGCGCCACTTCGACGTCGAGGATCACGCCGTTGGTGCCGTAGGCATGGTGCACCTGCTGGATCTCGTCGCCCACCAGCTCGATGACGCGCGGCTCGCGCTCCACCGTCATCACGCGCGCACGCAGCAGGTTGCCGGGGTCGCGCAGGATGCCGTGGCGAAACGAGCCGATGCCGCCGAAGCCGCCCGCGATGAAGCCGCCGATGCTGGCCACGTGCCAGGTCGAGGGCCACATGCGCAGCGCCTGCCCGGTCTCGCGCGCGGCCAGGTCGATGTCGTGCATGCGCGCACCGGCCTCGACGCGGATGCGGCCGTCGGCCAGGTCGAGCACGCGGCACATCTGCGTCACGTCGAGCACGAGCCCGCCTTCGAGCGGCACGCACTGGCCGTAGTTGCCGGTGCCGCCCGCGCGCACGGTGAGCGGCAGCTTCCACTTCGCGGCCACGGCCGCGGCCTGGCGCACGTCGTCCTCGGTGCTGACCTTGACCACGAGGTCGGCCACGCAGCCCGCGAGCTGCGCCGTGAGGATGGGGCTGTACCAGTAGAAGTCCTTCGACAGCTGCTTGCGCTGGCTGGGCGTGGCGATCACGTTCAGGCCGCGCAGCTCGTCGCGCACGGCGTCCCAGTCGACGGTGGACAGCGGGGTTCTAGCGTTCACGGCGCATTTCGCTTTCATGCCAGTGGCCGAGCACGAGGCGCGACAGGGCGGCGAACACGATGAAGATCACGATGCCCAGCAAGGACACCAGCAGCAGCGCCGCGAACATCATCGGGATCTCGGTGCGGAAGCTCGACTCGAGGATGCGCGAGGCCAGCCCCGTTTCCTTGCCCGCCGTGCCGGCCGTGAACTCGGCCACCACCGCGCCGATCAGGCTCAGGCCGCCGGCGATCTTCAAGCCCGCCATGAAGTACGGCAGCGCACTGGGCGCCAGCAGGTAGCGGAAGGTCTGCCAGGGCGAGGCCTTGTACAGCTGGAACAGGTCGCGCAGGTTGCTGTCGGCGCTCTTCAAGCCGATGACGGTGTTCGACAAGATGGGGAAGAAGGCCACGATCCACGCGCACAGCAGCAGCGCCGCGGTGGTGCTCGACACGTAGATCAATATGAGCGGCGCGATCGCGATGATCGGCGTCACCTGCAGGATCACGGCGATCGGGAACAGGCCGATCTCCACCCACTTGAACAGCGCGAAGGCAATCGCCAGCAGCACGCCGCCGACGATGGCGGCGCCCAGCGCCAGCAGCGTGAGCTTCACCGTGAACCACAGCGCGCCCGAGAGCGAACCCCAGTTGTCGAACAGCGTGCGCAGGATGAGCGAGGGCGCGGGCAGGATGTAGTGCGGAATGTCGTTGGCACGCACCATCCATTCCCACACCAGCAGCAGCGCCGCGACGATGACGACCGGCACGACGATGCGCAGCGTGGCCTCGCGCCGGCGCAGCTTGTCTTCGTGCGCGCGCAGCGTCTCGGCGGACGGCGTGGCTTCGTTGGTGGTGTCGAGGGGCATCACGGTTTCAATGGTCGATGTCGAGGCCATGGAGTGCTCCGTGCAGAGATTGCGAAACAGCCGTGCAGTGCGCGTTGTAGCGGCTGGAGGTGCGAAAGGCTTCGCCGCGCGGGTAAGGCTCGTCGATGGCGATCTCGTCGATCACGCGGCCCGGGCGCGCCGCCATCACGACGATGCGGTTCGACAGGTAGACCGACTCGTACACGCTGTGCGTGACGAACACGATCGAGAAGCGGTGCTCGCGCCAGATGGCCAGCAGGTCGTTGTTGAGCTTGATGCGCGTCATCTCGTCGAGCGCGGCAAAGGGCTCGTCCATGAGCAGCAGGCGCGGGTGGGTGACCAGCGCGCGCGCGATCGACACGCGCATCTTCATGCCGCCCGAGAGCTCGCGCGGGTACACGTCGGCAAAGCGAGAGAGGCCGACCAGCTCCAGCACGTGCTGCACCACCGGCGCGGCTTCGTCGCGGCTCATGCCCGCGAGCTTGAGCGGCAGCCAGACGTTGTCGAACACCTTGGTCCAGGGCATGAGCGTGGGCTCCTGGAACACGAAGCCCAGGTCGCGGTCGCTCTTGCTGTCCTTGGCGCTGCCGGTGTTGGCGCCCGACCATTGCATGTCGCCCGAGCTGATGCGCGTGAGCCCGGCGATCAGCCGCAGCGCGGTGCTCTTGCCGCAGCCCGAGGGGCCCAGGAAGCTGACGAAGTCGTGCTCGCCGATGTCGAGCGTCATGCCCTGCAGGGCGAGCGTGCCGTTGGCAAAGCGCTTGCCGACGTTGCGCAGGCGGACCAGAGGCGGCGTGGATGGCGTGGTGCTTTCCATGGGACTCCTTGGCGTCAGCGCCAGGCCGGAACGTTGGCCAGGCGCGAGAGCGGGAAGCGGTCGATCTCGTGCAGCAGCTCGACGAAGCGCCGGCCCACGTGGTCGAGCACCGCCGCGCCCTTCTCGGCGCTGGCGCGGGTGGCGTCGCCGGCGGCACCGGCCGGGTTGATGTCGTGCATCTGCCAGCCGAGCTTGCCGCTGGGCGTGATCGACAGGAACTTGTTCTCGGCGGCCAGCTGCTCGGTCATGGAGCCGAAGTTCTGGAACTGATCCTTGCGCACGTAGTCGGGCGTGAGGTGCAGCATCACCGAGCTCTCGAGGTCGCCGGCGTGGATGCCGTGCTTGCCTTCGTGCGCGGTGAACAGGCCCTCGGGCAGGCCCAGCGTGTACCAGTTGGCGGCCACGACCATCATGTCGTGCTCTTCGCGCAGGTCGCGCGCCACGATGTCCATGACGCTCATCTGGCCGCCGTGGCTGTTGTAGAGCACCAGCTTGCGCACGCCGGCCTTGGCGACGCAGGCGCCGACGTCCTTCCACAGCGAGATCAGCGTGTTCGCCGACACCGTGAGCGTGCCCGGGTAGCGCGAGTGCTCGTTGCTCTTGCCGTAGGGCACGGTGGGCAGGAACAGCACCGGCAGGTCGTCGGGCAGGTAGGGCAGGCTGGCGCGCACCATGCCGTCGATGGTGGCGGTGTCGGTCGACATCGGCAAATGGGGGCCGTGCTGTTCGGTCGCCCCCACCGGCAGCACGGCGATCAGCCGTTCGCGGTCGAGGCGGGAGAACTCTTCACTGGTCAGGTCGGACCAGAAGCGGCTGCGCAAGGGGGGGTGATTCATCGGGGTGTACCTCGTGGCGGGCGGACGGGATGATGGGCTAAATTATCCATACGGTCAAAAAAGACTGGCTATCCGTGGATACCCGTTGATCTTTATCAAGCAAACCGCATGCCATCAAATTTGCACGGACGGTCAAAAGTCGAGCCGTCCGGGCGCCCGGCGCCCCGGGGTCACCAGCGCATGCGCAGCCCCAGTTGGCCCTGCACGCCGGTCTGCTCGGTGATGCCGATGGCGCTGGTGTAGGCCAGGCCGCCGTAGACCGACAGCGTCTTGTTCACCTGCCCGACGATGCCGCCGCCCACTTCGAGCGCGCTTGCGTTGCGGCGGTTGGCGACCCGGTCGCTCGGCCCGAAGTAGATCGCGTTGCTGCCGCTGAAGGTGTGCCACAGGTTGAGCTTCAGGTAGGGCTTCCAGACACCGCCGCCCGCCTCGAAGCGGCCTTCGAGCCGCGCGCCGAGCCGGCCGGTGACGGCGTTGTCGCGCTGGAAGCGCACGGTCGAGAGGCCGTCGTCGAAGTCGTCGAGCGAGCTGCGCTGCCAGATCAGCTGCACCTGCGGCTGCAGCGTGACGGTGTCGCTCAGCGCCAGCGGGTAGCCGGCCTCGAGCGATGCGGTCACGCTGGTGCCGTGCGGGCGGCCGCCGCGCCCCAGGGTGGAGCGCGCATCGGCCTTGTAGCGCGTGGCCAGCAGCACGGCGTCGCTGTACCAGCCGCTGCTCGCGATGCGCGTCCAGTAGGCGCCCAGGCTGTAGCCCTCGACGGTGAGCCGGCCGGCCGCCTCGTTGGTGGCGCCGCCGGCCACGCCGCTCGCGTGGCCGCTGGCCCGCGTGTAGCCGCCCAGCACGCCGACGCGGTGGCGCCCGCCCGCGCTGTCGGTGGCCGCCAGAAAGTCGTGGCCCAGCTGCAGGCCGCTGACGCTGCCGTCGAACTGCGGATTGGCATCGCCGCGCAGGCGCTGCCGCGTGCTTTCGCCGAACACGCGGCCCCACGAGGCCTGCCGGCCTTCACCGTCCGCGAGCAGTTGCGCATCGCCCTGCCGGTCGTGGAAGGTGCCCAGCTGCGCCAGCCCGAGGCGGCGCACGGCGATCGGCAGGGCGCTGTACAGCGGCACCTCGGGCCGGTAGAGCTTGACCTGTTCCACCGTCGCCGGCGAGCCTGTCTCGGCGATCACCTCGGCGGCTTCCTCCAGCGAGCCCACCACGGTGCCGCCCACGAGGTAGCCGTTGTTGCGCAGGTACCAGTTGTCGCGGTTATTGCCCGTCGCGCCGCCGCGGAACAGCCGGTAGTTGTAGGCGCCGGCCTCCACCGCCTGGGTCAGCGAGAACGCCTGCTCGGCCGTGGCGCCGCCGTTGACGGCCTGCACCACCAGGTTGCCGTCGGCCAGCGTGGGCGCGCCCAGGCCGCCGCGGTTCACCACGCGCAGGCCGGTGGACCCCGTGGCCGCACCGCCGTCGATCACCAGCTTGTCCGAGGGGGCGTTGTCGCCCGCCAGCACGGTGTTGACCTGCAGCAGTGCGCCGCTGCCGCCCACGTAGTTGCCGCGCACCGTGAAGGCGCCGAAGCCGACGCCGTCGTTCGGGCCGGGCAGCAGCGTGCCCTGGTTCGTCACGTTGCCCGCGAAGGTGCCGGTGCCGGCCACGGTGGTGCCGGGCAACACCGTGATGACGGGGCTGGTCAGCGTGGCGGGCAGGGTGAAGCGGCCGGACTCGACGCGGATCGAATCCGAGAAGCTCGCGTCGGTCAGCCACGACCACGCGGTGCCGCGCATCGTCAGGTGCTGGAAGTTGCGGAAGGCGTTGTCGACCGTGCCGCTGCCTTCGAGAAAGGTGCTGGCTGTCTTGCCGACGCCGCCGTCGGCGCCGCCCTTGATGACCGAGCCGGTCTGCAGGATCAGCGTGCCGTTGCCGTTCCCGCCCATGTAGATCGCGCCGTCGTTGCCGGTGCCGCCATGCCCTTCGATGGTGCCGGCATTGATCAGCGTGTCGTTGCCGTTGTGCCCGCGGTAGCCGTAGTCGTTGGCGCTGGAGAGCAGGCCGCCGGTCCGGTTCTCGACCCGCGAGAAGAAGCTCGCGGTGAGCGTGTTCACATGCACCGCGCTCGCGAAGCCCATTGTGGCCGAGGTGTTGGCGCCTGTCGTGCGGATGGCACCGGTGTTGATCAGCAGGTTGGTGACGAGGTTGCCGCCTTGCAGGTAGACGCCCTTGCCCGCGGTACCGTTGACGTCGATGGTGCCGCTGTTGATGACGGTGTTGTTCGGGCCCAGCAGGGAGATGCCATGCGAACTGCCCCCGTGGTGACGATGCTGCCGTTGTTGGTGATGCGCGTGCGCGTGCTGCTGTTCGACGTCACCAGGATGCCCGAGGTGCCGCTGCTCGTGGTGCTCAGGGTGCCGTTGTTGGTCAGCGTGTTGTCGTTGCCCGTGGCGACCATCGCCGCGCGCGCCGAGCCCGAGCCGCCCGACACCGTGATCGTGCCGTTGTTGGTGATGGTGCTCGCATCGCGCACCAGCAGCGCCTGCGTGGCGTTGGTGGTCAGCGTGGCGCCGCTGTTCACGGTGATGGTGACGCCGGTGCTGCCCGGCGCGGCGATCACGCTGGGCGATACGGTCGTGGTGCCGTCGCAGACCACGGTGTCGCCGGTGACCGGCGTGGCGGTGGGGCCGCAGGCCGCGTGCGCGGCGCCGCCTGCGAGCCCTGCAAGGGCGGCCGCGAGCCAGGGAAGGGGGGATGCCGGATGACGGCGGGGAAAAGAAAACCGAGAAAAGTGGGAAAACCGGGGGCCTCGCTCCATGCGCATGTCGTTTGCTCCTTCTTGTTTTTCATGAGGCCGTGGGGGCCTGGAGCGGCGGATTATTCAGTGCAATTGCCCTTCTGGAAACCGACGAACTTCCGTACTCACCGGGTCGGTCCCGATGGCGCGCCGACTTGAATGCGGCCCTTGTTGAGCCTATAACTCAAGCATGGTCTCTTGCTCGTCGCAAGACGGAAAGGAGGCGCCGTGAAAAGACGCATCTATTGGCTGTTGCCGGACCTGGCGAGTGCCAGGCAGGCGATGCACGATCTGCTGCAGGCGCGTGTCGACATCGCGCACCTGCATTTCGCCGCACGCGAAGGCCAGGACATGGCCGGGCTCCATGCGGCCAACGTCTGGCAGACCTCCGACCTCGTTCACGCCGCCAAGACCGGCTGGGTGCTCGGCACCGCCTGCGGCGTCGTCGTCGGGTTGCTGGCCGCGCTGCTGTTCCCCGTGTTCGGCGACGAGCCCGAATGGGCCGTGGCCGTGGGCCTGGCGCTGCTGGGCGGCGTGGTGGGCGCCTGGTCGGCCACCATGGTCGGCGTGTCGATCCCGAGCCCGCGGCTGGCGCGCTTCGAGAGCGCCATCGCGCAGGGCCAGGTCCTGTTGATGGTCGACCTGCCGCCGTCGCGCGTGCGCGAGGTCGAGGCGATGCTGGAGGCCACGCACCCCGAGGCCCGCTTCGAGGGCGAAGAGCCGCGGATCCCGGCGATCCGCTGAAGCCGCCGCGCATGCGACTCCCGGAACCCACGATGGCCACCCCAGGGAGCGCAGCACATGACCATCGCCGTCGTCCTGCTGCTCATCGTGGTGGCCTCGGTGGCGTTCCACGCCGTCAACCCGTGGTGGACGACGCCGCTGGCCTCCAACTGGCAGCGCATGGACGACACGCTGACCATCACGCTGCTCATCACGGGCCTGTTCTTCGTCGTCATCAACCTGTTCCTCGCCTACACCGTGGTGCGCTTTCGCCACCGCGAGGGGCACCGCGTGGCGCCGCATGCGCCCGAGAGCCGCACGCTGGAGCGCTGGCTCATCGGCGGCACCACCGTCGGCATCATGGCGCTGCTGGCGCCCGGCCTCGTGGTGTACGCGAACTACGTGCGCACGCCGCATGACGCGCGCGTGCTCGAGGTGCTGGGCCAGCAGTGGCAGTGGCGCTTTCGCCTGCCCGGCGCAGACGGCAAGCTGGGCGCGACCGATGCGCGCTTCGTCAGCGCCGCCAATCCGTTCGGACTCGACCCGGCCGACGCGGCGGGGCTGGACGACCTGCTGGTCCCCGGCGACGAGGTGCACCTGCCGATCGGCCAGCCGGTGCTGGTGCTGATGCGCTCCCACGACGTGCTGCACGACTTCTTCGTGCCGCCCATCCGCGCCCGCATGAACATCGTGCCGGGGCAGGTGAGCCGCTTCTGGTTCACGCCCACCGTCGCGGGCCGCTACGAGGCGCTGTGCGCGCAGCTGTGCGGCGTGGGCCATCCGAACATGCGCGGCTTCGTGGTGGTGGAGGACGCGGCGGCCTACGACGCCTGGCGCACGGCGCTGCCGACCTTCGGCGCGATGCAGCTGGCGCAAGCGGCCAAGGCGGCACAGGCTGCCCAGGCACCGACCGGCGGTGGCGGCCGCGTCGACCAGGGCCGCGCGCTGGCCGACGCCAAGGGCTGCGTGGCCTGCCACACCATCGACGGCAGTACACGCGTGGGGCCGACCTGGAAGGGCCTGTACGGCAAGACCGAGTCGATGGCCGACGGCAGCACCGCGCTGGTCGACGAGGCCTACCTGCGCAGCTTCATCCGCGACCCGCAGGCGCGCCATGTGAAGGGCTTCCCGCCGGTGATGCCGAAGATCGACCTGAGCGACGAGGAGCTGGCCGCGCTGGTGGCCTACATCCAGAGTCTGGGCAGCCCGCCGGCGCAGGCTGCCACCGAACAGAAGGCCGCGCGATGACTTCTTCTGCGCTCACTCAAGACGACGAGCACGACGACGCCGGCCACGCGGCGCCACAGGGCTTCCTGCGCCGCTACGTCTGGAGCCAGGACCACAAGGTGATCGCCGTGCAGTACGCCTGCACCGCCATCGCGGTGGGTGTGGTTGGCCTGGTGCTGTCCAACCTGATGCGGCTGCAGCTCGGGTTCCCGGGCCAGTTCGAGTTCATCAACGCCGAGCGCTACTACCAGTTCGTGACCATGCACGGGATGATCATGGTGATCTACCTGCTCACGGCGCTGTTCCTGGGCGGCTTCGGCAACTACCTGATCCCGCTCATGGTGGGGGCGCGCGACATGGTGTTCCCCTACCTCAACATGCTGAGCTTCTGGGTCTACCTGCTGTCGGTGGTGGTGCTGATGGCCAGCTTCTTCGTCGCGGGCGGCCCCACGGGCGCGGGCTGGACGCTGTACCCGCCGCAGTCGATCCTGCCCGGCACGCCGGGCCACGGCGGCGGCATCGTGCTGATGCTGGTGTCGCTGCTGATCTTCATCGTGGCCACCACCATGGGCGGGCTGAACTACGCGACCACCGTGCTGCAGGCGCGCTGCCGGGGCATGACGCTGCTGCGCATGCCGCTGACGGTGTGGGGCATCTTCGTGGCCACGGTGCTGGCGCTGCTGGGCTTTCCGGCGCTGTTCGTCAGCGGCGTGATGCTGCTGCTGGACCGCACGGTGGGCACCAGCTTCTTCATGCCGGCGCTGGTGTCGATGGGGCAGCTGTCGGGCCACAAGGGCGGCAGCCCGCTGCTGTTCCAGCACCTGTTCTGGTTCTTCGGCCACCCCGAGGTCTACATCGTGGCGCTGCCGGCCTTCGGCATCGTGTCGGACCTCATCAGCGTGCACGCGCGCAAGCGCATCTTCGGCTACCGCACGATGGTGTGGGCCATCGTGGCCATCGGCGGGCTCAGCGTGGTGGTGTGGGCGCACCACATGTTCGTGAGCGGCATGAACCCGTACTTCGGTTTCTTCTTCGCCACCACCACGCTGGTCATCGCGGTGCCCACGGCGATCAAGGTCTACAACTGGCTGCTCACGCTGTGGCGCGGCGACATCCACCTGTCGGTGCCGATGCTGTTCGCGCTGGCCTTCGTGTGCACCTTCGTCATCGGCGGGCTCACGGGCCTGTTCCTGGGCAACGTGAGCGTGGACATTCCGCTGTCGGGCACCTACTTCGTGGTGGCGCACTTCCACATGGTGATGGGCGTGGCGCCGCTGCTGGTGGTGTTCGGCGGCATCTACCACTGGTTCCCCAAGATCACCGGGCGCATGCTGGACGACCGGATCGGCCGGCTGCATTTCTGGATCACCTTCCTGGGCACCTACGCGATCTACTTTCCGATGCACTACCTCGGCGTGCTAGGCATGCCGCGGCGTTACTACAACTTCGACGGCTACAAGTTCATTCCGCCGTCGGCCTTCAGCCTGAACGAATTCATCACCGTGGTCGCGCTGGTGGTCGGCGCGGCGCAGCTGCTCTTCATCGTCAACCTGGCCTGGAGCGCGTGGCGCGGTAGGCCCGCCGGCGCCAACCCGTGGCGTGCCGCCTCGCTCGAATGGCAGACGCCCGAGACGCCGCCCGGCCACGGCAACTGGGGGCCGCGGCTGCCCGTGGCCTACCGCTGGGCCTACGCCTACGGCGTGCCGGGCGCGGCGGAAGACTTCATCGCGCAGAACGCGCCGCCGCAGGCCAGCGACGACAAGGACGACGTGCCGGTGAGCGGCGCGCACGGAGCCCCGGCATGAACGCGGATGCCGCCCTGCGCCTGCGCGGCCTGCCCCGCGACGTGCGGCTGCGCGACGCGCACGCGAGCGCCGCGGGCATCGGCCTGTGGGTCTTCATGGGCGTGGTCACCGCGCTGTTCTCCCTGTTCACCGTGGCCTACGTGATGCGCATGAGCAGCGGCGACGCGGTCGCGCTCGCGCTGCCGTGGCAGCTGTGGCTCAGCTCGGCGCTGCTGGTGGCGGGCAGCGTGGCGTTGGAAGCCGCCTCGCGCCGCGTGGACCCGGCGCGCATGCGCCGCCTGCTGCTGGCCGGCGGCCTGTGCGCCGTGGGTTTCCTCGGCGTGCAGCTGTGGGCCTGGGGCGCGATGGCGCACGCGCAGGTGCTGCCGGCCGGCAACCCGTCGGGCAGCTTCTTCTACCTGCTGACCGCCATGCACGGGCTGCACCTGGCGGGCGGACTGGTCGGGTGGGCGATGGCGGCGCGCGTCGCGTGGGCCGACCCCGCCCGCGCCGGATGGCGCATCGCGCTGTGCGCGCGCTACTGGCACTTCATGCTGGCCGTGTGGCTGGCGCTGTTCGCGCTGCTGGGGTGGGTGACGCCGGAGGTGGCACGCGTCCTCTGCGGCACGGCGTGAGGAGGCTTCGCATGAACTCCACCACCGCAACCCTCACCGGCTCCACTGCCGTCGCCGCGAGCGGCTGGCGCGGCCTGGTGGCCGACTGGTCGTCCGACCGCCAGGCCTTCCACGTCTCGTGGGGCAAGGCGATGATGTGGATCTTCCTGCTGAGCGACATCTTCATCTTCAGCTGCTTCCTCACGGGCTACATGACGGTGCGCGTCTCGACCACCGTGGCCTGGCCGAATCCGAGCGAGGTGTTCGCGCTGCACGTGGGCGGGGCCGACGTGCCGCTTTTGCTGATCGCGATCATGACCTTCGTGCTCATCAGCAGCAGCGGCACGATGGCGATGGCGGTCAACTTCGCCTACCGCGGCGACCGCGTGAACGCCGCCACGCTGATGCTCGTGACCGCCACCTTCGGCGAGCTCTTCGTGGGCATGCAGGCCTTCGAGTGGTCCAAGCTGATCCTCGAGGAGGGCGTGCGGCCCTGGGGCAACCCGATGGGCGCGGCGCAGTTCGGCGCGGCCTTCTTCATGATCACCGGCTTCCACGGGCTGCACGTGTCGGCCGGCGTGGTGCTGCTGTTCGCGGTGGCCTTCAAGCTCATTCGCGGCGACTACGACAAGGCCGGCAACTACCAGGTGGTCGAGATCGTGGGCCTGTACTGGCACTTCGTCGACCTGGTGTGGGTCTTCATCTTCGCGCTGTTCTATCTCTGGTGAGGACCATCATCATGAACACCACCCACGCCACCACCGGTCAGCAACACCCGATCGGCCTGTACCTGAAGATCTGGGGGCTCCTGTTCGTGCTCAGCGCGATGTCGTACATGGTCGACTACCTGCACGTGCAGGGCTACCTGCGCTGGGGCCTGATCATCGTCTTCATGCTGCTGAAGGCCGGGCTGATCGTCGCGGTCTTCATGCACATGGCGTGGGAGCGGATGGCGCTGGTCTACGCGATCCTGCTGCCGCCGCTGTGCCTGCTGGTGCTGGTCGGGCTGATGGCGGCGGAGGCCGACCACACCTTCCTCGCGCGGCTGGCGTTCTTCCGCTGACGGCCCTGCTCAGCGCCGCACCACGAAACGCGTGATCACCGGCGGCGACTCGCCCAGGTGGAAGGCCAGGCGGCGCTCGCGCAGCGCCATGTCGGCGGCGGTGGCGCGGTTGAAGCGGCGCAGGTGGTCGGTCCACGACTCGTCCACGATCTGCTCCACGTAGCGCTCGGGCTGCGCGATGTCGTGCAGCAGCTCCCAGCCGATGGCGCCCTGGCCCAGGCGCGCGCGCCGGGTCTGCTGCATCACGAGGTGGAAGGCCGCGGCGCGCGACGGGTCGATCAGGTATTCGACCGTGATCACCACGCGGCCGTCTTCCTGCGGCGCCTCGGCCGGCGGGCCGGTGGCCCAGCCGGCCTGGGCGGGGCGCACGTCGTCCTCGCCGCTCACGTCGGTCACCCAGCGCATGGCCGCGAGCATCAGCAGCGTGCCGCTCACGGCGGCGATGGCCAGGCTCAGCTTCAGCGACGTGACGGTGGCCACCTGGCCCCACAGCGCCGCGCCGATCGCGCTCGCGCCCATGATCGCCATCTGGTAGGTCGACATGCCGCGTGCGCGCACCCAGTCGGGCAGCGCCAGCTGGGCCGACACCGACAGCGAGTTGGCCACCGTGATCCACGCCATGCCGCCGAAGAACATCGCCGGCACCGCGACCCAGGCGTTGGGCGCCACGGCCATCACGGCCGTGGCGGCCGACTGCAGCATGGCGCCGCGCAGCACCAGCTGGTCGCGCCCGAGCGCCTGGCGCAGCCGCGGCAAAAAGAGCACCGCGATGATCGCGCCCGTGCCCATGGCGGCCAGCAGCAGCGTGAAGGTGCCGGCGCCGCCGCCCTGGAGGTTGCGTGCCAGCAGCGGCAGCAGCGCCAGCAGCGCCGTCGAATGGAAGAAGAAGAGCGACACGCGCGTGAGCACCGCCCGCATGCGCTGCGACTGGCGCACGAACTGCACGCCCACGCGCATCGCGCTGATGAGCTTCTCGCGCCCCAGCGGGTTGGGCGTGTGCTCGCGGCGCCAGCGCAGCACCACGAAGCCCGAGGCCACCGACAGCACCGCGTTGAGCGCGAACACCCACACGCTGCCCGCGCTGGCGATCAGCATGCCGGCCGTGAGCGGGCCGACGATGCGCGAGGCGTTCATGGCGATGCCGTTCAGGCCCAGCGCCGCCGGCAGCTGTTGGCGCGGCACCAGCTCGGGCACGATGGCCGAGAACACCGGCCAGCGCAGCGCCAGCCCGATGCCGTTGGCAAAGGTGAGCGCCAGCAGCAGCGGCGCGGTCATCACGTCGAGCGCGATGGCGGCGCACAGCACCACGGCGGTGCCGGCCAGCCAGAACTGCGTGGCCACCAGCCAGCGCCGGCGATCGAGGATGTCGGCCAGCGCGCCGCTCGGAAGACCGAGCAGGAACACCGGCAGGGTGGAGGCCGACTGCACCAGCGCGACCCAGATCGGCGAGGTGGTCAGCGAGGTCATCATCCACGCCGCCGCCACATCGTTCATCCACATGCAGATGTTGGCGATGAGCCAGGTGCTCCACAGCATGCGGAACACGGGAAGCTTCAGGGGCTCGAGCGCCGCGAGGTTCGAGGGCTGCGGCTTGGCCGGCGGGAGGGGTGTCTCTTCGGGGGATATGGGCGGCATGTCGCGCTATTGTGGCGCGAGGCGGCGCGCCTAGCCCCGGTCGCTGCGCGCGAGACGGTGTTCCAGGCGGCGCAGCAGCGTGGTCAGCACCAGCGTCATCACCCAGTACACCACCGAGATCGCCAGGTACGGCTCCCAGTAGCGCGCATAGGCGCCGGCCACGGTGCGCGCGGCGTAGGCCAGCTCGGCCAGGCCGATGGCCGACACCAGCGAGGTGTCCTTGAGCAGCGCGATCGCGTTGTTGCCCAGCGGCGGCAGCATGCGGCGGAACGCCTGCGGCAGCACCACGTAGCGCATCACCTGCGCGGGGCTCAGGCCCAGCGAGCGGCCGGCGTCAAACTGTCCGCGCGAGATCGACTGGATGCCGGCGCGGAACACTTCGGAGATGTAGGCCGCCGAGTTCAGCGTGAGCGCGACCACGCCGGAGATCAGCGCGCCGTGCTCCTGCTTGAGCGTGCGCGCGAGTTCGCCGTCGATGAGCAGGCCGGTGCTCGGGTGGATGAACACCGGCATCACCGCGAAGTGGATGAGCAGGATCTGCACGAACAGCGGCGTGCCCCGGAAGAAGCTCACGTACACCGTGGCGGGCCAGCGCAGCAGCACGCGCGTGACCCAGGTCCACGGCGCATGGCGCGCCTGCGCCAGCCGGGCGAGCGCCAGGCACAGGCCCCAGCTCGACCCGAGCAGCACGCAGACCACGGTCATGCGCAGCGTCATCCAGGCGCCCTGCCAGAACAGGTCTTTGTACTCAACCAGGATGTCCCAGCGGAACCATCCGAAAAGCAGCACTGGTTGTTCCATGCTTGCGTCCTCAACTCTCTGTCTATCTGTCGGTCAGCGAAAAAACGAAACGGCCGCGTGAGGGCGGCCGTGTTCAGGAAAATGCCGTGCGGCTCAGCGCACGTTCGGGTCCTTGTTGAACCACTTCTTGTAGATCGTCACGTAGCTGCCGTCGGCGCGGATGGCCGCCAGGCCGGCGCTGAGCTTGTCCAGCAGCGCCTTGTCGCCCTTCTTCACGACGATGCCGAAGCCTTCTTCGGGGAAGGACTTGTCGTCCAGCGTCTTCAGCTCGGGGTGCTGCGACACGCGGTAGGCGATCACGCCGTTGTCGCCCATGGCGGCATCGACGCCGCCGCCGGCCAGCTCGGAAATGATGAGCGGCGTGCTCTCGAAGCGGCGGATGTTGGGGCTGGTCTTGCCGAACTCGCGCGAGGCGATGTCGTCGGCGGTGGAGGCGCTGACCACGGCGATCTTCTTGCCCGTGAGGTCCTTCAGCGAGGCCACGGTGCTGTTCTTCGGCAGCGCGATGAGCTGGCGCGCCGCGAAATACGGCGGCGTGAAGTCGTAGCTCTGCTTGCGCTTCTCGTTGATGGTGACGCCCGAGATCACGAGGTCGACGTCGCCGTTGTTCAGCGCGCCGAAGATGCCGGTGAAGGGCGTGTTGACGATCTTGATCTTCAGGCCCTGCTGCTTGGCGATGGCGTTGATGATGTCGATGTCGAAGCCGA
>Ga0209676_1000305_pt1 | contig 97567 bp, 143 predicted proteins | sample AraplaCvi_mLB_r2_FD_184282 | JGI IMG/M metagenome (GOLD analysis project Ga0209676, IMG submission 184282) | Arabidopsis root microbial communities from North Carolina, USA - plate scrape MF_Cvi_mLB_r2 (SPAdes) (version 2) | ecosystem: Host-associated > Plants > Roots > Endosphere | place: USA...
GCTCAGTTAACCCGCCAGGTACCTATTGGCTCTTTTTGGTCAAACTTTACTCAAGCTCATTTAGCGTATATATACTATATAATAAATCATACGAAAGGACAACTGCAATGAATGAAAAAATCAAAACTTGTGAAAAATGTGGCTCAACGATGGGCAAGAAAAACTCAGGTCATGTAATTTATTATGAATGTAATTATTGCGGTAAAAAAGACAATGATTAGGAAAATGATTTGCTCTTGTGGTAAATTGATTGCGGATAATGAAATCTGTCCGTGTAAGAAAAAAGCTAGAGCTATTAGAAATAAACAAAAAAATGAACTCAATGCTGAATTGTCTAAAGTTATGAAATCGGTGAAATGGAAACGATTCAGAAAAAATATTATAAATCGTGATGGAGCTGCCTGTCAACGCTGTCTAATCAAATATAATATTATTAATAGCGACAATCTCCAAGTACACCACATCAAACCAAGAAGTGAATATCCAGAACTAACGTTTGAACCAGAAAATTGTATTACATTATGTAAAACATGTAACTTACAACTTGGGACAAAAGACGAATTGGATTTTAAAACTACGATTGAAACATTGGACGATTTCGTAATTTAAGGAGTGATATTATGGCTAAACCGAGAAAGCCAGCAGCTTTGAAGCAAGGTAAATCTGAAACACAAGCTGAATTAAAAGTACGTGAAGAACAAGAAAAACGTTTGATGGGCAACACTGACATGCTACAACATGTACCAGAATACCTTGACCCATTAGCACAAGCATTTTACAAATATTTAATTACAGAGCTTGAAATCGGTGGTTTATTGTCTAACTTAGATATTCCATTATTGGAACAAACTGCAGACGCATTAAGTAAGTTACGACAATGTGACGACATTTTAAATACTGAAGGAATTAAAGTTACAACATTTGACCGCAATGGTTTTGAAGTTGTAAAAGAACATCCAACAGTTAAAACCAAAATGGCATATTTAAATGCTTTCAAAACTTTATCAAATCAACTGGGAATGAGTCCAGCTTCAAGAGCTCAACTGGCAGGTATGCAAGTACAAGCTAAGGAAGAAGAAGCAGACCCATTATTGCAATTGTTAAAGAACTCATAATTGAATATTAATATTCAACTTTGAGATTCATATATATTAGGAGGAAATTTTTTATGGCATGGGAACAATTTCAAACACCGTTTCAAGTTTATCCAGACACATGGAAATTTAAAGATGAAACAGGTAATTATGTAAAGCAACAATGGAAACAAATTAATGGTAAATGGTACGTATTCGCTGACAATGGCGAAATGATTCGTGATTGGTTCTGGAATGGATACTTCTGGTTCCATTTAAACACTGATGGCTCTATGACAACTGAAGGCTGGGCTAACATTGATGGCGATTGGTACCGTTTCAACTCAGAAGGTCATATGCAACTTGGGTGGCAACAAATTGATGGCGGTTGGTATTACCTTGAACATTCTTCAGGTAGAGCAGAAAAAATGTGGTACAAGAGTGCCGATACAAATTGGTATTACTTATCACCTGGTAACCAAACTGTTGATGGCGTATTCTTCAAAGAATGTCAAGCACTTGAAAATGTTTGGTTAGAAGAAGCAGGAAAATGGTATTGGTTCAAAACTGCTGGTACTATGGCTCGCAGTGAAACTATCGTTATTCGAGGAGTTTCAAGAACATTCAACTCAGATGGTTCTTGTGTGAATCCAAATTAATTAACTAGGGAGCTCATTTGAGTTCCCTATTTTTTTTATTATATAGGAGGAATTAAAATGGCAGAATTTAAACTACCACCAACGGAAATAACAAACATTGAGGAAGCCAAAGAAATTCCTTGGGGAGTACAACATGTAAATGCATCACAATTTTGGGATAAAGGAACTGGGAAAGAAGTTGTTGTGGCAGTACTTGACAGTGGCTGTGATAAAGACCATCCAGATTTAAAAGGAAAAATCCTTGATGGACGAAACTTCACATACGATTATGACCAAGACATTTTGAATTATAGTGACAATCGAGGACATGGAACGCATGTTGCTGGTACCATTGCTGGAATCAAAGATGGCAAAGGTATTGTCGGTGTAGCTCCAGATGTAAAACTTATCATCGGTAAAGTTTTAAATGCAGCTGGTGGTGGCGATTATGACGGAATCATTAATGGTATTCGTTGGGCGACAAAATGGAAAGGACCAAACGGAGAAAAAGTTCGTGTTATTTCAATGTCACTTGGAGGACCTTACGACATCCCCGAGCTTTACGCAGCTGTTAAAGAAGCGGTTGACAATGATATAGTTGTTGTATGTGCTGCTGGTAACGCTGGTGACGGAAATAGCGACACTAACGAATATGCTTATCCTGGTGCCTATGATTGTGTTGTTGAAGTTGGAGCTGTAGGTCGAGACAATCAACTTTCAACTTTTTCAAACACGAACAATCGAATTGATTTAGTAGCTCCTGGTGAAAATATCTTATCATCTGTTCCTGGTGGAGCATATGCTGAAATGACAGGTACGTCTCAAGCTGCACCACACGTAGCTGGAGCAGTTGCTTTAATTATCAGTGCTTATGAAAAAGTTGGTCAAACATTAACTGAACCAGAAATCTTTGAGCTGTTGTTGAAACATATCAAACCACTGAACGGTCATAAGAATGGTTTCGGTCATGGTGTATTAGATATGTCAATGAATGCTGAAGGAATCAAACCAGCGGAAAATAAACACGAACCATTGATAATTTCTAAGGAGAATGGTTTCTTCATTAATATAGGCCCATTTGAAACAAATGAAAAAGCCATTGAATTTTTTAGCAAAATCAACCTTACAAATCTAAAATAAACAATATAATAGTAAAGTAATCAGCGAAACCGATTACAAATAAATTATTAGGAGAATGCTAAATGGCAAAAACAACAGAATACATCGAGTTAAACACAGGTTCTTTCCCGTATGGTGGAAACATGGTTGTTTCAACAGACGAAAACAACACGCAAGTATTTGTTTCATGTGAACCGGCATGGCAACAAGCATGTACTGTAAAAATTACTTTACAACGTCCAAATCAAAATGAAGCTTGGGTTGCTGTAAGTGAAACTCGTCAAGGCGATATTTGGAATGATTTCATGAGTAAACAACCTTACCATGCTCAATTCAACAACGTTGCTAAAACTGGTCAAGCAATCCGTGCTCGTATTTACATGTACGACCCATGGGGTGGCGGACAATACATGCAAGACGATTCAAGTGCTGTTTGGATTCGTTAATTAAGGAAGCTCTTCGGAGCTTCTTTTTTTATTTGGTTATAAATTGAATATTAATATTCAAAAAATTAATTATTATTCGCCACCTTACAAAGCACCATGTTTCAATATAATAGTAGTGTAATCAACGAATTGGAGGAAACAATCATGGAAAACATAGACAAAATTCTCAAATTGGAAGAAGCAATCTTAAATTTATCATCAGCAAAAAGCAAAATTGAAGAAATTTCCGATGTAGCTTTTACTGGTTCATTGGAAGATAAAATTTCTGCTGCAATTATTGAAGCAAAAGCAATGAAAGATTCGTTGGTAGAGCAATTAATTCCTACATATAATAGAGGAGAAGCTTCAAAAGAAGTTATCAAAGGCATTTTCTTCTCAACTGTTTCTGGTGGCACACAAGTGAGATATGACAATCTCAGTGGCTTCGATGTTGAAGTTTTAGAACCACAAACAAATATCACACGAACAGTTTATAATGGCAATTACAGAATTGTAAATAGCGATACAAAATCGTTAATTTTCACAATCTCAGGAAAATCAACTGAAGTTAAAATTATTCAGTAATATAAGCTGACCTGAGCATGTCGAAAAACTGCTTAAATATTAAATTGGAGGTATTTTATTTATGACAAGAACAAAAATTATGCCTGGTGAATTATTTATTGTTGAATACGTAGACGGAGCTATTGTAAAACGTTGGGCAATTAATGATTCTAAGAATTATATTGAACTTGGCGAAGGACGTAAAGCTGCAAAAGGTTTCACCGATTTATTAGTTGAACCAGACGACGCTAAATTAACATTAGCTGATTCTCGTTATCATGTTAAATCAAATGCTGAAGCTATTAAATTTGTATCTGATGCTGGATTTGAAGAATTTATCTTTGCGGAAGTTAAACTTCAAAAATTGAAATTAGCTAAAGAAACACAAGTTTATAGCAAAACAGGTTCTCTGTTAGGAACTCTTCCTGCTGGTACGGAAATTGGAACGGATACTGGTACTGCTGGTAACTCAATGCCATATTTAATGGTTGCGAACTGTTACAAAAATGCTCAAGGATGGCAATTCCTTAACCAAACAAATTATTCATACGGATTTGTGAACGTGCAACAAGCTTTCGGCTTGCAACAATTCGATGATAAACGAACTTTAGTTACTGCAAAAACAGAAAACGTAGCACAAGTTGATTGGGCATCTGTTGCTTTAGCAATTGGTACGAAAGAACCTGAAACTTTCCTACGTGGAGATTTAACTGCTCCTACAAAAGATGTTGTTGTAACAAATGTTAACGACCATTTTGCTTCAATTGATTTGGCTAAATCTGAGCTACGTGACCCAATTCAGTATTTTGCAAATCTAAAGAATAAAGCCTTTGTTGAAAAATATTTAGGCAAAATCAATGCTACGAAAGCTGCGGATTTCAAGAAACAAGCTGATGCTTTCAACGCTAAATAATCAGTAATTTATGAGGACTCTTCGGAGTCCTTATTTTTTTTGGTTTGCTATTTATATTGTCATGAGCCACGTATATATACTGTATAAAACATACATTGAAAGGGTGTGAAAAAATGGTATCTGAAACAATCTTAAATCATAAAGCTTATATTTATGCTAAAGATGTTGCTGAAGGAAAGTTCGTTTCTGCGAAATACATTAAAATTGCTTGTCAAAATTTCTTAGATGACGTACACAATCCAGATTGTAAGTACAAAATCGACGAAAAACAGCTAGAATTGATTACAAATTTAACAAAATTAATCAATATGGCTACAGGTTTAAAGGTTGGTATTTCAGCTCATGAAGCTTTGGCTGGTTTCCAGTGGTTCTTCCTTGTAAACGCTTTATGTTGGGTACACAAAGACAAGCCAGAAAAACGTAGATATGAAAAATCTGTACTTTTGATTGCACGTAAAAGCGGAAAATCATTCTTAGTTGGTCTAATTTTCATAATTCTTATGATTATTGAGCCAGAATTCTCAGAATTTTACTCAGTTGCGCCAGACCGTGAGCTTTCTTCAATTGTAAAAAAAGAAATTCAACAAATGATTGATGCTTCACCGTATCTTGGCAAGTATTTTCAACCTTTACGAGCAGAAATTCGTTGTACGTTGAAAAAATCCAAGTTCGTGCCACTTGCTACGTCTGAAAACCGTATGGACGGACGTTTAGCTAACGTATTCGTTGCCGATGAAGTAGGAGCTTTACGAAATCGTTATCCAATTTCAGCCATGGAATCATCTCAGATGAACTTGGTCAACAGAACAGGTATTCTGATTTCGACAGCTTATGAATCTCTGCAAAATCCTATGACGGAAGAAGTGGAATATGCTGAAAAAGTTTTAGAAGGTAACGTTGAAGACGAAACTTTATTCGCATTGCTTTACAAGCCAGACGACCCTGAAGATTGGTTATCCGATGAAGCGCTTTTACAAGCCAATCCGCTTGTATTTGACCTTCCAGAAAATTTGGAACAGCTAAAAAAACAACGTAAGAAAGCTGTTGAAATTCCTTCTGAGCAACAAAACTTCAAAACTAAGCACATGAACATTTTCGTTGATGGTGATATTAGTGAAGTTTATGTTTCTACGGAAGATTTACGTAAATGTAAGGTAGAATCTTACAATTGGCGTGGCAGAGATGTATATATCGGGGTCGATTTATCACAAACTAACGATAATACTGCAGTAGCCATGGTAACTTACGATGCAGACCTTAGGAAATATGTTGCGAAAGTTTGGGCATTTTTACCTGGCGCAAACATTGAAACTAAGAATAAGCTCGAGAAAATTGATTACAGAATCATGCAGAAAAACGGTTTTTGTTTCTTTTCTGGCGATAAAGTAATTAATTATGGCGAAATTGAAAAATTTGTTAATGAATTGCCAGAAAAATATGGCGTGACGATAAAAAATATCGGTTATGACCGATACAACTGTATTTCTTCAGCAAATAAATGGTATGAATCTGGTCATGAAGTAACAGAAATCAAACAGCATTCATCTGTGCTTCACCCAGCCACCAAATTGCTGAAGGAATCTATTCTGAAACAAGATTTTGCTTACGAAAAAAATGAATTGTTCGAGCGAAACGTTTCAAACGCTCGTGAAGTTAAAGATAACAATTTAAATAGCTATGTCAACAAGAAAAAATCAACTGGTAAAATTGATATGTTGGCTGCTACGATAAATGCTATGGTTCTTTGGAATCTTGAACGTGAAGAAGGATTGAGCGTTTATGAGGAAGACGAACGTGGTTTGATAGTATTGTAATTGAAAATTAATATTCAAAAAGGAGAAAATGAACATGGGATTTTGGAGCAAATTAACCGAAAAAAGAAATGCAACAAGCGAAATGGAGCAAAGAGAATCATTTTCAAGTAGCAGTGCTGCTTTTGCTTCCATGTTTGGTAGTGCAACAAATATCAGCGAAGAACAAGTTGTGAAAATTCCAACTGCTGAGTCTTGTCTGAATTTGATTACGAGCTCAATTGCTCAAATGCCGATTTATTTATACAAAGAAAATGCTGATGGTTCAGTCGAAAAAGTTTTAGACGACAATCGTGTACACTTACTGAATCACGAGCCAAACGAGCTTTTAAACGGCTACAATTTCAAAAAACAAATCGTTAAGGATTATTTATTACACGGTGGAGCTTACATCTCAGTTGAAAAGCTGGGCAATAACGTAAATGAGTTATATCCATTGCCAGCACAAAATATCGCTGTCACAAAATACATTAAGGACGGATATAAAGCTTCAGCTGACATTCGACTTACTGCATTGGATGGAATTGGCGGTTATCAAAACAAAGAAATTAAATTCAAACCTTATGAATTGATGATTTCTTTAGCTGATTCTAAAGATGGAGTTACAACTCGAGGATTGCTGATGAAAGGCGAAAAGATTTTCCAACAAGCTTTAGACGAAATGGAATATACGTACAATATTTTCCAACGTGGAGCTTTGCCACTCGGTTTATTAAAAACAAGCGCTCGTTTATCTCAAGTTGCTATTGACAGATTAAGAGATGCTTGGGCAAATCTATATGGTGGTGCCAAAAACTCTGCTAAAACAGTTATTTTAGAAGAAGGAATGGAATACTCGCCATTATCAATGAAACCAACTGATTTACAGTTAAATGATAGCAAAAAAGGAACAAACGCTGAAGTATGTAAATTGTTTGGTGTGCCAGAATCAATGATTTCTACAGCTGCCAATAAATATGGCTCAATTGAGCAAAACAATTTACACTTTTTAAAACACACATTGTCACCTATTATCGGTTCATTTGAATCAGCTGCTGACAAATCATTGTTGCTTGAAAAAGAAAAAGCAGAAGGATATTTCTTCCGTTTTGACACAAGCGAATTGTTACGAGCTACCGAAAAGGAACGTACTGAAGCGGTAGCAATGGGTCTTGAAAAGGGATTATTAACAATCAATGAAGCTCGTGCTAAGCTCGATTTACCAAACATTAAGGACGATGTGTTCATGTGGGGATTACAAAACGTTCTATTCAACCCTGAAACTGGCGAAATGAAAGTGCCTAATATGGGATTAACTGGAGGAGAAAATAATGGTGATAATACCGCAACAAATAATGATAGCGCTGGAATGGATAATGTTAAACCTAAAGATAAGCTTAAAGACAAATCCGACTGATTTTTTATTGCTGATGGGATTGTTTCTCATCGGCTATTTTGTTTTTAACACATTTGGATTTAGCATTTTAACTTTATATGCAGGGTCAATTTGCGTACTTGCAAGCTTCGTGTTAGAGCTTGTCCCTAAATCGAAGAGAAAAAGAAACTAGGAGGAATATTAAATGGAAAAATTAGAACTCCGCTTCGTCGATGCTACAATGGAAAGTGTCGATGATGGCTTAAAAGTATCTGGTTATGTAAACAAAACAAATCAATGGAGCCAAGTATTAGGACAACGTAAAAAATTCGTTGAACGTATTTTACCTGGCACATTTAGCCAAGCAATTGGCGCTGGTAATGAAATTCACTTTTTAGCTGAACATGACAATGCAAAAATTTTATCATCTACACGAAATGGCTCTTTAAATTTACGTGAAGATGAAAACGGTCTGTACATGGAAGCTACAATCAGCGATACTAGTTGGGGTCGTGATTATCATACGTTAATCAAGGACGGAATTATTCAAAATATGTCTTTTGGTATGCAAGTAACAAAAGATAGCTGGAGAAAATTGCCTGATGGAATTTATGAGCGCTCAATCAGTGGTTTATATTTAGCTGAAGTTTCAGCGGTACGAAATCCTGCTTACGTTCAATCAACAATTCAAGCTCGTTCAATCGAAGTTGTTGAAGATGTTGATATTCCTGAAGATGTTGAAATCGAAAATGAAAATAGAGAGGAATCAAATCAAATGTTAGATATCGAAACTCGTGATAAATTGGCTACTGTTTTAGAGGAAATTTTAGTTGCACTTAAGGACAATAAAGCTGCTGAAAATGTTGTTGAACAAGTTGAAGAAGTTGTTGAAGCAATCGCTGATGGAGCAGAAGAAATTGTTGAAGAAGTTGTGGAAAAAGTTGAGGAAGTTGTTGAAACAGCTAAAGAAGCTACAGACAAAGTCGTTGACAAAGTTGAAGAAGTTGTCGAGGAAGTAGTTGAAGAAGTTAAAGACGTGGTTGAAGCTGTTGAAGAAACAGTGAAAAAAGCTGTCGAAGACGTTAAAGAAGCTGTTACAGACCCAGATAATTCAAAATTTTTAACAAAATTATTAGATTTTTAATAAATTGCCCTTTACTTTGTACCGCTTGGCATATAAATACTATATAAGAGCTAAACGGTACAAAGTTTACAAATTTAATGGAGGTAAATCATGAATATTAAAGCTTTAATCGAAAAGAAAAACGAATTAAAAGCAGAATATCGTGCTTTATATGAGCAGGCAGTTGCTGAAAAGCGTAGCTTAGATGGTGACGCTCGTGAAGCTGAATTATCTGCAGAAATCGCTGATTTAAATGCACAAATCAAGGAAGAAGAAGCTCGTGCAGCTCAAGAAGCTGACACAGTTGAAAATATTGAATCCGAAAAGGAGAAAAGAGAAATGGAAAAACAATTAACTCAAGAACAAGAAGTTCGTGCTCTTGAACAATTCATTCGTAAAACTGGCGGAGAAGAATTACGTTCGATGGAAGCTGGTTCTGAACCAGGTAAAATCGTTGTACCTACTCACCTGTCAAATGTAATCATCGAAAAATTAAGTGAAAATGCTCCAATCTTCGCTCGCACACGTAACTTTACACCAGTAAACGGTTTCTTAGACATCTTACGTGAAGATAACATGGGTACTGCTGGATTCGTTGGCGAAATGAAAGAACTTGAGAAATCTGATTTCTCACTAAACAAAGTAACACTTAGCCAAAAACGTGTCGGTACTGCAATTGAGCTTTCTCAACACTTAGTAAACGATTCTGGTATTGATATTGTTGGTTATGCAACTCGTATCTTAGGTCGTCGTCTTGGCTTAACAATTGATTCATCTATTTTAACTGGTCAAAAAGATACAGAATTTGAAGGTATTTTAAATGACACAGTTGTTCTTAAGCCACAAATCGCACTTTCAGATAAAGCAATTACAATCGACGAGTTACTTGACCTTTATAACTCTATGAACCCAGCTTACATCGGTGGAGCTGTTTGGGTTGTTGGTCGTTTAACGTTCAACATGATTGCTAAATTGAAAGACAACAACGGTCACTACTTCTTAGTTCGTGAAGTATCTGAAAATGGCCCAATCTACAAGTTATTCGGTCAACCAGTTGTTATCAATGACACAATGCCTGCTCCAGAAGCTGGAGAAAAAGCTGTTGTATTCGCTAACTTCTCTGAAGGTTACGCTACAATGACGAAAAAAGGCTTCAATTTCCAACATATTTCTGGTGACACAACTCAAGCAATGCGTGGTTCTCACTTGCTATTACTTGACGGTTACATGGATGGAAAAATCCTTAACCCACCAGCAATCAAGATTTTACAAATGAAAACTGTTTAATTTTTAAATTCGGAGCTTGATTAATTTCGAGCTCCTTTTTATCATGTGTTTGTAGCTCAGTTGGTAGAGCAGGAAGCTGTTAACTTCTTGGTCGGTGGTTCGAGTCCATCCTTGCACGTTTAGGAGAATGGAGTAATTTCTTCATTTTCCTCCATTTGATTTGATTTGATTTCCTCCGATGTTTCGGAGGTTTCTAGGAGCTTAGTTTAGAGGTAAAATATCGGTCTCCAAAACCGAGGTCACAGGTTCGATTCCTGTAGCTCCTGCCATGGGGTATTAGTATAGCGGTTAGTATTACTGGCTTCCACCCAGTAGGCGTGGGTTCGATTCCCACATACCTCTTTCATGGGGATATAGTGTAGCGGTTAACACACATGGCTGTCTACCATGTAGCACGGGTTCGAGTCCCGTTATCCTCGTTGTATACTCACACCGCAAAAAGGCGACTATGCGGGCTACGCTGTGGTAGCAATGATAAGCGCTTATCATTGAAGAAATAAAAGGCACAGAATCGGATGAGATGAGTACATCTGAATCGGGCAAGAAGATGGTTCTTGCTTGTCGTCAAAAAAAGAGCTTAATATGTTTTCTTCCGCAAGGAAGTTTTCCGTTCAAAAGGCGCTCGAATAAAAAAACGAAACTAACCTTTTAGAATATGGCGCATTGGTGAAGCGGTCTAACACACTCGACTTTCTATCGAGCATTCAGGGGTTCGAATCCCCTATGCGCTTCCATATAGACGTAGGCTAGAGGTCAGTCACTCCGTTTGGGGCGGAGGTCACGCAGGTTCGAATCCTGCCGTCTGTACCACGCTGAATTAGCTCAATTGGTAGAGCAGCTGATTTGTAATCAGCAGGTTGCGGGTTCAATTCCTGCATTCAGCTTACTTAAAACCTCTTCGGAGGTCTTTTTATTTATTTAAGCACCAAATGGAAGGAGAATAAACATGAAAGTTAAATTTAATACTGCAACAGTTTTTGCTTCTCCTAGTTTATCAATCGCAGGAAATGAAATCGTTGATTTAGACGAACATCTTGTAAAGCCATATATTGAAGCTGGCATTGCAACGGTTGTTGAAGAAGAAGTTGTTGAGGAAAAACCAAAACGTACAACAAAGAAAAAAGCTAAAGAAGATGTTGAGTAAAATCAACATTTTACAATAAAAACATATAAGGATAGGTGAATGCAAATGGCAGTTGATTTCACAAATGTAAAATTCAGTGATATTGACCTTGAATTTGTCAAGCACTATCTCCGAATCGAGCCAGATATCACGGAAGATGATATTGAATTATCATTATTTATCGACACAGCTAAAGGTTTTGTGTTGGAACATACTGATATGAGCTTGGAAGAGCTCAATGAAACGAAATCGGCAAATATTATTTATTTACGAATGATTTCTGAACTGTACCACAATCGCTCAGTAACAAATGGGACACAAATTGACCCAATCTATTCAATGCTATTAAAAAACGTTAGGAAAATCAGCTTATGATGCAATCAGTTATCAATGCTGGCGAACTAAAAGATAGCTTAGTAATTTTACAAAAAACTGGTGACGGTGGAACAGATGAAAATGGTTTCCCAGTGGAAGGGCTGAAGGAACTATTTAAACTACGATGTAAGCGAAAGACAATTTCAACTCGAGAGTACATTGGTGCTGACCGAGAAATTAGCGCTTTAACTTACAAGTTTATCATTCGTAAACGAGAAATTGATAATGAAATGTTTGTCAGATACAAAGGCAAAGATTTTGACATTAAACATGTCCATGAAATTGACGAGTATTTTTTAGAGCTGACAGTTACAGAAACTCAGGAATTGGAGTGATGAATCATGGGTTTAGATTGTGATTTCTCACAGCTACAAGCAACACTTGATGAGCTGGAACGAAAAGTTTCTAAGGGCATTACTGATAAAGCTCTTAGACGTGGCGGACAAGTTGTTTTACAAGAACAGCTAATAGAAGTGCCTAAGAAAACAGGACGATTAGCTGAATCGTTGGAAGTTGGAAAAATTTCAGGTACAGGCGAGAAAAGAAAAATTCTCGTAGGTATCAAACCATCTGAATACGAGGCTGTGCGTTATGGTTTCTATCAGGAACACGGAACTCGTGTTATGCTTGGTAAGAAATGGATGCGTAATTCTTGGAACAAAGCCAACGCAAAAGCTCGACAAGCCATAGGTGAATCAATCGCTGAAGATTTGAGAGGACGATAAGTTATGAATAAAAAAATCGTTGCAGCTTTGGCTTCATTGAAAATTCCAGTTGCTTACATGGAATACACAGGCAAGGAACAAGCTTACATTATGTTCCAAGTGTATAACGAACAAGACGGAGAATTTTTCGATGATACAAACGAAGCTGAAATTAGCTATATCACGATGAGCTACTGGTACAAAAACCCAGCAGACAAATCTCGTGAAAAAGAAATTAAATCATTAATGAAACAAGCTGGTTTCGTCTTTGACGGAAGCAAGGATATGAAAGATGAAGGTTTCTACGGAAGGTCTTTCGATTTCATTTATAAAGAATATCTATAAAGCTAAAATAGCTTTATTCACAATATTAGGAGGAAATTATTATGGCTAAAAAACGACTTGGTGGTTTTTCTAAAATCCACGTAGCTCCATTAACAGGTGTAGGAACATTTGGCGCTCCAATTCCAGTATTAGGTGCTAAAGAAATTGAAGCTGAATTATCATATGAACAAGTACAATTCTTCTCAGATAACGCAATGGATTTCTCTGATTTCGTATTCAATGGTGGAGAAGGTACATTAACAGTATCTGGATTAACAATGGACGAATACAAAACTTTATTCGGTTCAGCAGTTGACAAAGGTGGAGTATTAGTTAAATCAACTGACATCGCTCCTGAGTTAGCTATCCTATTCGAACGTAAAAAATTAGGAACTCCTGGTAAAGTTCTTTATGCTCTTTACGCTTGTAAATTCGCTCCTCCAACTATCGCTGCTAAAACGATGGAAGGCGGAATCGAGGAAGAAACTGTAGAATTGAAATTCACGGTTCGTGAACTTGAAAACGGAGACGTATTCTACATGGTTGACTCGACTGAAGCTGACGTTGACACTGAAAAAGTATCTAAATGGTATGAATCAGTTCAAAAACCTGGCACAGTTGTGGCTCAATCAATTGCGAAAAAATAATAACGAGGGGATTTTCCCCTTTGTTTTAACGGTTTGAAAATTTCGAATCGTTAAAAGAAAGGGAAATTGAATATTAATATTCAAAATCAATACTCAAATCAAAAGGAGAAATAACAATGGAAAATACAATCACTTTAAAAGGACAGGAATATAAAGCAAAGCTTGATTTTGCAACACTAGGACGAGTTCAACTTGCATTACAAAAACAAGGAATTAAAATTGGCTTCCAACAAATTTTCGCTGAAGTTCAAGAACAAAACTTTGCAGTAATCAATGAACTTATCATTCAATCAATTTTACGTTGTCACCCACAAATTAAACGTGAATCAATCGAAGAAAAATTAGACCTTGGTGAATTAGAAAATGCGTTCACATTCATGGCTAAATTAATCGAAGATTCATTACCAAAAGCTGACGATAAAAAAAAATAAGTAAAAGCAATCCTTATGCTGAAAAAGCTGAAGAAAATGATTGGGACATTGATTACCTTCAATATTGTTGGTACACAATTTTAAAACGTGCCGATGATTTTTGGAATCAAACACCCAGATACTTATTTTTACAAATTGATATTCATGTAAAAATGAATGACCCTAAAGAAAAACAAAATCAACGAGAAGACGATGAAGACGTTGAATGGCTATAATCTTTTCGAAGATTATAGCCATCTTATTTTTTTATATATATTGATAAGGAGTGTTTATAATGGCTATGAACCAAGAAATTGCTGCTTTAGCCGTCAGTCTGACGCTTGATGGTCAAAATTTTAACAAGCAAATGTCTGCTATCAACAAAGAAATAAAAAACCTTGACCGTGATTTTAAAAGCGCAGGGCAGGGAGTACAGAATTTCGAACAAACATTCACGGGGCTAGCCGCTAAAATGGAGGTCACTCAAAAAAAGATTGACCTTATGAACACGAAATTAGAGCAACAGAAGAAAGCTTATCAAAGTCTGGAAGGAACTTTAACAAGCCAAGTAGCAAAGTTAAATCAACTTGAAAGCACTTTAGGGAAATCTTCTCCTGAATGGCAACGACAAGCTGAATTAGTTCAAAGAAATTCTGAAAAATTAAACAGATTAGGTTCAGATATCAACTCAACTAAAGGTAATTTAAATCAATTACAATCAACTTTACGTTCTGTTGAAACATCTTTACAAAGTTCATCTCAAGCTGCTGAAAAAGCTTCAAGAGATTTCAGCAAAATTGGCGAAAATGCTAAAGCAATGGGTGAATCAATGACAGGACCTTCACTGGCTGTCGCTGGTATCGGTGCGGCTTCAACAGCTGCTTACCTTGAATCTGATAACTCATTGATGAAAATTAAAGCCAACTTGGGTCAAACTGGTAAAGAAGCTGAGTCAACTCGTGACCGAGTTAAAGATTTAGCTGATAGAGGTTTTGATTTCGGTAACGCTACACAAGCCATGATTTCTGTACAACAAGTTCTTGGGGACACAATGGACCCAAAAGAAGTTGACAACATGGTTGCTACGTTATCTTCATTTTCAGAAACAATGGATATGGACGTTAATGAGAGTGTTAGAGCTGTAAACTCAGTAATGAAAAGCTACGGAGTTACAGGACGAGAAGCAATGGACGTTATCGCAGCTGGACAACGTGAAGGTTTAAACTATTCTGGCGAGTTCCTTGATAGTTTATATGAATATTCTCCACAGTTCTCTAAATTAGGTTTCACAGCTAAAGATACGCTTGGCATCATGAAAGCAGGTATGCAAGACGGAGCATTCTCGATGGACAAACTTGCTGATGGTGTTAAAGAATTTAGCTTACGTGTTACTGACGTTGATAAAAACGGTTCAGAAGCGTTACAAAACTTAGGTTTCAACACTGATGAAGTATCAGCTGCTATGAACAAAGGTGGAGACGCTGGTAAAAACATGAGTTTCAAAATCGCACAAGCATTAGCTGGTGTTGAAAACGAAACAGACCGTAATAAATATGCTCTTGCATTATTCGGTACTCAGTACGAGGATGTAGGCGACGCTGCTTACAAAGCCTTAGCTGGCATGAAAAACAACACGGTAGAAACAGCTGGAGCTGCTGACCAAGCTCGTAAAGCTTTTGAAGATTCTTTCGGTGCTCGTATGAAAGGTTCTTTAAGCCAAATGAAAGACGCTTTAATTCAAATCGGAACAGCTATGTTGCCAGCTATTGAAGGGGCAGCTAAAGCTGGGGTTGAATTTGCGAAATGGTTCTCAGGATTAAATCCTAGCGTTGTTACTGCTATCACTGTAATTGGTGGATTAGTTATTGCAATGGCTCCTGTGCTAATGATTGTGGGTCAAATCACAATGGGTATAGGAACTCTGGTGACCGCACTCGGAAAATTGGGTCCAATGTTTAGCCTCATCGGTAAAGGTGCTAAATTGGTCGGATTAGCTTTCACAGGTTTATCTCTTCCGATGATTGGTATTATAGCTGCTATAGCTGCTGTAATTGCTATCGGTGTTCTGTTGTGGCAGAATTGGGATACTGTAATGGCGTATTGCTCTAAACTGGGAGAAAGCGTATCTGCAGCTTGGAGTTCTATGGTTGATTACGTTGGTAATGCCATGTCAGCAATCGGAAATTGGATTTCAACTAAATGGGCGGAAATTACAGCTCTTTGGGATGCTTCAATGGCTTGGATTTCAGCAACTGCTAGTTCAATTTGGGCTGGTATTACCGCTGTATTCGACTCAGCGATGAATGCTATTGGAAGTGTTATTTCATTCGTTTGGGAAGCTATTAAAACAGGTTGGAATACTTCATTGAACTTTATTAGCTCAACTGCAAGTGCAATCTGGGAAGGCATCAAAGCTGTATTCACTGGAGCGATGAACGGTATTAAAACTGTTATTGACGTTGTGTGGAATGGTATTAAAGCTGCTTGGAACATGTATTTAACTGCTCTTACTACAGTTGCTACAACAATCTGGAACGGAATTAAAGCAGTGTTTAATTTATACATGACAGCTATCAAAACTGTAGTAACTACAGTATGGAGCGCTATTCAAACAGTTTGGTCTGTTGGCTTCAATGTCATTAAGACGGTTGCTTCTACAGTGTGGAACGCAATTAAATCTATTTTCACAACAGTTTTAAGCACGCTTCAATCTGCTGTTTCAGCTGCTTGGAATGCTATCAAATCAATTACTAGCTCAGTATTTAACGCTGTTAAATCTGTGGTTACAACGGTTTGGAATGGTATTAAATCTGTTATCACAACAGTTCTAAGCGCAGTGAAGAGTGTTGTAACAAGTGGCTTCAATGCTGTCAAATCCGTTGTTACTTCAGTGTCAAATGCTGTAAAAAGCGTTGTTACAACTGTATGGAATGGGATTAAGACAGTTATTAGCTCAGTAATCAATGCTGTGAAATCCGTAGTTTCAAGTGGTTTTAACGCTATTAAATCGGTTGTTACATCTGTATCTAACGCTATCAAAAGCGCTATTACTACAGTATGGAACGGTATTAAATCGGTTATTACTAGCGCTACAAACGGTATCAAATCAACTGTAAGCTCAGTCTTCGGTTCACTTGAACGTATCATGACAGCTCCATTCAAAGCTGCTAAGAGCGCTATTGATGGAATCATGGGCGGAATCGGTAAAGCAGTAGATAAAGTTAAAGGTGCATTCGGCTTCTCAGTTGATGCTTCGGTAACTCCTGCTGGTGGTGCTATTGCTCCTGCTTCAATGGGTGCAATGTCTACAGCTACTGCGACAGCTCAAGGCGGAACTATCATGGATTCTATTGCTGGTCTACGGAACACAATGGGCATGGCTGATTTCTCAAGTTCTAAGTACAACGCAGGTAATGGTACTACAATCATTGATATGGCACCTTCTACGAAGCGTGATAACATGCTGATGGTTAAGAGCTTAGAAACTCAGAACAAAAACCTTGAAACACAAAACAATTTGCTTATGCAAATGGTTAACATGTTAGCTGCAGGCCAAAACATCGCTGTCAATGTTGATGGTCGAGAAGTAGCGAAAGCTACTTCTAGCTACATGGATACTGAATTACGTCGAGCACGTGACAGTAAATCAAGAGCGAGAGGTGGAAACTAATGTTTAACTTTAACAACATTGATTTTTCCGCTTTACCAATCAAAATTGTTGACATCAAACGTCCATTAATTGCTCCACAAAGAATTTCATCATCATCTATTGAAGGTAAAGCTGAGGAGGTCTTCCATCGGAAGACGTCTCAGTCCTACAATATTGATGTTGAGTTCTATTTCTTCAGCGACACTGGTTTAACATTGCGTTCAGATATTCGTGATTTAGCTGGTATGTTAGATACGTCTGCTCCAGCTAAATTGATTTTCAAAGATGAGCCAGATAAGTTTATTTATGCTATCGTTGAAGAAACTGACATTGAAAGAAAAGGACGTTACGCAATTTGTAACGTTTCTTTCAAATGTTTAGACCCACACTGGTACGCATTAATTGACGATGTTTTCACATATACAACTGGTGGAGCTAAATCATTCACACGAAAAGGAAACGCAGAAAGCTATCCGATAATTGAAATTGAAGGAACATCTGGTGCTTATACAGTATCAGCTAACGGTTCATCAATGAAATATTCTGGTTCATTATCTGCTGGAGAAAAATTAGTAGTTGATAGTGCGTTATTGACCGCTTACATTTTACAAACAAATGGAGAAAAACGGTCTGTTTTAACAATGCTGGATAAACTTGATTTCCCAGTGTTAAACAAAGGAAAAAATGATTTTACAATTACTGCAAGTGGCGGAGCTACTTTGTCAAAATGTAAACTATCATGTAATAGCAGATGGAAATAATCCGTCTGCTATTTTTGAAAATTAATATTCAAAAATAGGGAGCGATAAATATGGCTAAAACGCCTTTTACAGATTTAAAAAGTGAGGACATTTTGTCTGCTCATATAACTGGTGTTCAACATGCTGTAAATAAACTTGAAACGGTTTTAAATTTAAAATCAGCAGCTATTACTGGGTTAACTTTAACTGCAGTAGCAGACCAACAAGATGCTAGTTTACACCGTTTAATTTATGAGGGAAGTATCAGAAACTGGCTTGCAGCTCCAGCTCCTGTAATTAAACGAAATGGAACAGTTGTACCTGTATCTGAGTATAAAATTCAACCAGCTTACGGTGTAGTTGTATTCAAGACGCCACAAAGTGTAACGGACGTTATTACTGCTGATGTTACACATGTAACGGAAGCCAGCGACGTTTTAGAAGGTTTAGACAAACGTGTAGTAACGTTAGAAAATACTTCTGGCGGAGGCGGTGGAGGAACTACTGCTTCAATTATCGGATATTCTTCTGGTGGAGATAAGTTTGATACTGATGGCACATACACAATTCAAGCTGGAGACGTTTATTTAACACATTCAGCTAAAACTGCTCCTACATTGGTTCCAGACATCGGAGCAGGGGCTAATACTATTGACGCTTTCCCATTCGTTGTAACACAACGAACAATCATTGATAAAGTAAAAGTTGAAGTTACAAAACAAAACTTTGCTGGTGCAAAAGGAATGATTGGCATTTACACAAGTGCAAACGGTCTGCCACACAAACGTCTTGATTACACAGACGCTTATGATGAAACAGTTGGGGTAATTGAAAAAGCATTAAAAGGCGGAGATTTAGTTTTAGAAGCTGGTGTTTACTGGATTGGTCGTTTTTCAAGTGCAGGAACACAGTACAGAGCATTAAATGCTGCTGACGCTACCAAGCTAAACCTTCCAGTTGGATTACCTACGGACATTCGTGCTCCAGAAACGAAAGCTGCAGGTATTAGAACGTCTTGGGCTAACAACTCAGTTATGCCTGCTGATTATCCTGCTGGTGGTAAAGCATTCGCTCGTGACCAATACTGTTCACCATTCTACCACATCAAAAAATCTTACTAGTAAAATGCGGATTTTACACATAGAAAAAGGGAGTTCCTAACGGAGCTCCCAATTTTTTTTGTTTATTTTTCATCTTTCATTTTTAAATTGTCGAGATGTTGCTCGCCAACTTCTTGTATTGCAGACATAAGCGCATTTGGACTGCCATTGTATATAACACTAGCTTCGGTAGTTCCGCCAGCTGTTTCTATTGTAACTTTTAATTCATACAATTCATTTTCCATCATCTTTCACCTCAATTACCACAGTTTCTTCGCCAAAAGTATATTCAACTGGTGGCATTTTAATACCATGATTATCAAGGAACCATTGTTGCATTTCTCCGAGAACAGCTTGAGCTGTCCGAGCCCATAAAACATCTTCTTTTAAATATGGTTGTTTCTTTTTTATTGCTTGATATCTTTGAGCAATTACATATTGAGCATAATCGTCTTTAGCTTTTTCATTCATCGAAACCGCTCCTTATTTTGTAATGGGGGTAACAAAAAATTATTTTTGAGGTTCTCGTTGAATCCATTCAGCATAACCACATGTTGTACATACACGGTCTCCTGTTAAACCGTGAATACTACGTTCTTTCACCATATGGTCATGGTCACATGGTTTATCACCAGCTTCTTTCCACTTTCTTCTCAATTCTAAAGCTTCATCCATTTGCATATTATCACCTCCTATAAGTTAATTATAACAGAAGCTATAGTGCAGTCAAGAGAAATATTAAATTTATGTTACAAATGGCTTCTTTATCCTTACAAGGTAGCTGAACACAGTATAATATATTATATACTCACTAGCGTTCGTATATTATCGTTTCCAACTGGCGTTGAAAACGAGCATCGTTTCTTTCGCTTCGCTGTTGAAATTATATTGAGCTGCTAGCATAAAAGTATACTTCTGCTATTTCATCCAATCCATTTAGCATATATATATACTATAACAGAAAAGAACATTTTACTATGTTTACGGAATGGAAGACAATAGGAGGAAATCATGAATAAGTTTAATAATATGAAAGCTTATGGCTATAACTGGATTAACAAAATTAAGTACAATAGCGATTATTCTGAAAAACTTGTCCAGCTATTAACAAGAATAGGTCCTCGTCCTATTGCATTGAATAAAAGCAAAGTGCAAGTAGCTGTTTTAGAAAACAGCTTTGATGTAATAATTGACCAAGAAGTTGGCGGAATCGACGAAATATCATTCAAGCTTCCAATGAGTGATACAAAACGTGAACTTTTGGAAAATGAAGGATTCATTCAAATGTTCGATGATATTTATGTAATCCGAGAAATCATTGACAGAAAAAAAGATAAAACAACTGAGATTTATGCTGAAGCTCTTTGGTATGATTTACAATATGAAGAGCCATTAGAAGTTTTCAAATGGGAAACGGTAACAGCTGATGAAATGTTAGCTGGTATTTTAGCAGGAACTGGTTGGACAGTTGGTCAAGTGGCTTTCACAACTAAACGTACATTGCGTTTAGAAGAAGTTGATGAAAACCGTCTTGAAGTTATCCGAAAAGTTGAAAACTTATTCCAAGGTGAATTATGGTTCGATACTCAGCGAAAAACTGTTTCATTACTTGACAAAAACGGTATTGAAACTGGCGCTTCCGTTATGTATGAAAAGAATGCTGATGAAATTGAAGCATATTATGATACTCGTGATTTAATCACAAAAATTTACCTGTACGGAAAAGAAAAATTGACAATTGCAGATGCCAATAATGGTATTCCTTATCTTGAAGATTACAGCTACACAAATGTAAAACGTGTCCAAGTAATCAAGGATGAGCGTTATATCAACGCATTCCAGCTTAAAGAAATGGGACAAAAAGCTTTAGCTGAACTATCAAAACCTCGAGCTAGTTACATCGTTAAAATGGGTGAAATGGCTGAACGTCAAGGTCTTGAACATGAAAAATTCTTCATCGGTGGCGTCGTTCGTGTATACGATAAAGAACTTAATCTGAATCGTAATACTCGTATCATGAAATGGAGCTACAATGTAGTTGAACCATGGAGAACACAATTCGATTTAGAATCTAAAGCTAAGAGTTTATCTGAGTTATTAACAGGTAAAGATGGAACGCTTGAAGTAGCAGTAAGTGAAGATGCAGTTGAACGTGGCGAATTGCTGAATTTATCTGTATTTAACTATTTAATGAACAGCCGTGCTGACGATGGTTATTCTTACTGGACAAACAACGGTTGGGAAATTGACCCAGTCAACGGTAGCACAGGAAGTGCTAGTTTTAAAGCCAAAGGTGAGCTTGGCAAAACAAAAACGCTTCACCAAACAGTGTACCCTTCATCTTCAGATGATTATGCTATTTCTTTCAAAGCTTTTGCGGATAGTATCGCATTAGGACCGAATGGTCAAGTTGGTATTGAAATCACAATCAAATATGATGATGATACAACAGAAACGAAATGGATTAAACTGGTATAGGAGGAAACGGATATGAGCAATTTTTCAGCACAATATGAAACATTCGCAGCTGACGGTAGTAAACGTGTCACGGAAATGACCGTGAAGCTTACTATTAAAGATGCCACTGGTGAGTTCGGTGTTACCGACGTTATGCTTCAACGTGGAACAATTTCCACTGAGTGGGCAGCTCATCCTTCGGAGATAAAATGGACAACAAACGAATAAACCGTAAAGATTGGACACGTTATCTCCAAACCTTTTCTAAGGACAAAACCAAAAAAGTTAAATCCATTTCATTCGACCTTAAAGCCAGCGATTTCGTTGGCGATTTAAATGTAGCTGATTTGCAGTTGCAAAGCGGAAACCAAGTAAGCGTTCAGGTGCCACACACATCTGAAATGCTTAAAGAAAAGAAACATAGCATAGATGAATATGCTTTCTTAGAAACTGTTAATGGTTGGAAAAAGAAAGGCGTTCAACCAGTTGCTAAGGGTTTCTATTCTGGCATGAAAAATCGTGTGTTTAACATTGTTGGCAGAGGACATGAAGTTGTTGCTTTGCCAAACGTTTTTCATGAAGATTACAAAAAAGAGCTTTTAACAAGCGGATTAGATTTAGAGTTGTATGCCAAAGACGATTTCGATTTATTACGTATCAGCACAAACGATGGCGCATATGTTGAAGGTCGTAAATATGAGCAAGAAGTATTACAAAGCAATCCGTTAAATCGAAAGTATACTCGTGAGTTCTATTTTGAAGGCGGTAAAGCTGGAGAAAAAATTACATTATCAACTACATTGATTAGAGCTGATGTTGGCGGACGTAATATGCCAATTGGCCAACGTGAAATCTACATCAATGGCGGTAAAATGAAATTGTCACGACAACGATTAATGGTATCACCATTTGGTAGCTTCCGTTTGCGAATTGAATTTTACAAGCAAGTTACTGAAGGTGTATATAATGAAAAAACTGGAGAGACGGAAGTTCTAACATATATGAAAGATGTTGGAATCGGTTATTATGGAACGGCTCAATTTGGTCAAGTTGAAGGACACCGCAGATTTTAGGTGTCCTTTTTCCTTACAATTTGACTCTTTTAAATACAATGTTGATGAGAGGTGAAGGCAATGACAAAATTATTAACTTGGACATTACATGCACCGAGTTCTTCACAATTCAGCTCATATTACAAATTAGCTGATGGTGAACCTTGGTATAGTAAAAATTATCAATTGGTAGATAAAAATGGAATGTCTACATGGGATTACCGAAAAAGAAGTTTCATTGAAATGATTGAAAAGTATCCTCATAAATTTTATGCCATTGGTCTCCATCAATTTGGTGTGAACCAACAAGGACGAGTTTATAACATGGGATTCGGTACTCATGCCTTTGATAAATATGTTTTAAACAATTACAACTATGAAGAAACCGAAAGCACACCTATAATCGAAGCAAAAATAGAATTGCCAGTTGAGACATCGTTGCGTTATTTAATGCACAATTACCCACAAATTAAATGGTCTTTACAGTTTTTATGTACAACTAACAGCGTAGGTAATCGTGTAGAACCTGTTTTAGACAATGTAAATAAAGCTCAAGACAAATTTATCGACGACGTATACCATACGATGAGATTATATCTTGAAGCTGGGTTTACCAACATTAAAGGCGTCGAAATTGACTTTGAGAAAACAACTTCACGACCAAATGATGAAAAAAAATTCAGAGATTTGCTTGTACGTGTGAAAAATGCTGTGTGTATTCCTTTAGGTTTGGAATTACGTGTCAACATGTTTGCTATGACAGGCGATTTAACACCAAGCTATTATGCTTGGCACGATTACGCTACTATAGCTAGTGGTCGAGACAAAAACGGAAATCAAGCAGTTGATGAATTTCAGCTCATGACATACGATTTTAGCTGGGGTGGTTCAGCACCAGGTCCTTCAACTCCATTATGGTGGTTGGAAAATGTGCTGAAACATGTTAAAGATTTAGAAAATCGTGGCATTTGGAAAACAAACAAAGTATTCATTGGTAATGCTGGTTACGGAAGACGTTGGCCATTAGGTGAAAACAGATACGGTGTAACACTTGATTACAAACAATTGATGTTAGCTCAAAATGGAACGTACATTCACAACCCAGGAGAAGAAACAACTCACAATGGAGAATATGCTTTCTGGTTCAATGACCATGATTTCATCCCAATTTCTGGCTTCAATGACGATGAATCGGATTACCAAAAAACATACATTGGTGTTTATGACCGATTCAGATTAGGGAAAAATGACGGAGCTCGTTTTGATAATATGAACAGGCCCCCAGCGGGTAATTATGTTACCAATTATAGCCGTAAACAATTTCCTATTTTCAGCGGTGTAGCTGGTTATGATTTCAATGGTATTTCTAACAAAGACAAAAACGGTGAAGTTGATGCCAGCGATAGATATATCAAAAACGAAATCACTGAAGCTGTAACAGATACATTATATGTAGCTGGTCGAACAACAGGTTTAGATTTGAGTTCAGTTAAAACAGGATATTCAACACAACCATCTAAAGGCGGTATTTCCGTAAATGGTAAAGTTGATTATACGATAAATGCTACAGGAAGTTATCGTTTGGTGGCGTTAGTATTTTATCCATTCTTTGATAAAGCTGATATTCCGTTCACATTAAATGGGACACCTTACAATATTAGCGGAAATGATGAAGAATGGTATCCATTCATGCAAGCTCAAGAAAAGCATTTTGTTGATTTGGGGACATTTAATTTCAGCGGTGAAAACAAAATTACAGTTGGAGTTACAGCTGGTGCTCAAATTTGGGGATTCGTTGCGGTGAGTAATTTCGATTACAATTTACGTGGCGGAGAAATAACATTCCCAACGAACTGTCAACCAATGAAACGTCGTAACACCGTACAAAATGAAACCGTATCATTGAAAAATGCTCAATATCCTTCAGTAATGCGAATTGTTGGTGAAACGTTAACACGTCCACCACGACCAGCAATTATTTGGGAAGATATTTTCTCAAGTTATGAAAACCCAGAAAAGCCAGAAGAAGGCGTTCCTGTTACAAAAGGATTCCCATACTACACGCAAGCTCCAGAAGGATTCTCAGTCAATGATTGGGTAGCCACAAAAGGTGGAGAAGCCGATTATGATTATGCTTACAATGATTCTCGAGGGAAAAGTTCTCAGCTTGTATTGAATAAGAAGTTTGGCTCCAATATTGCGGTAGATGTTGAGCTACGTGGACACAAGGACGATTCAACAATGACCTATGGTATCCGTCTTTTAGCTACGGAAAAATCGCCAAACAGTGGTTATGTTTGTGAACTTAACTATTCTGAAGGTAAAGTTAAAGTTGTTTATGAAACTCCTGGCTCTGGTGGCATACCAACGAGCGAAACAATTTATTCAAAAGACATGAGCCCTGCATTATTGAAAATGAATGGACAACGAATTAAATTGAAAGCTTATATAATTGGTAACAAACTTTCATTCTGGGTCGAGAAAAATCCTTATTTTGACCGTGTTACTATTCCTTACAATCCTGGTTCAGGTGCTTATGGAGTGTATAATTTAATGGGAAGATTGAAAGTTTATAAATATAATGTTTCAAGCTTAGACCGTTATGAAAGAATGGAACGAATTGAAATTATTACAGGTGGCAAAACTTATTATTTCGATGAAGTTGAGCGTGACTTGACTCAGGACGGATATGATAAGTATGGCTTCATTAAATTCTCTGGATATCCAGCTGAAATCGCTGACCAAATAGGTACGCCTGGTGGCGAAGATGGAGCTACAATTGACCCTAACGGAAACACTGGGACAATTCTCGATACTCAGCATGATGTAAATTATGAATGGAGTAACGATTACAAAAACAAATTCTTAGCGGCTGTTCCTGCATGGCAAGGACGACAAGACGTTAAGATAAGATTTAGAGATGCTGGTATATGGTTTAGAAATTTCTATGTTGGGGACAATGAAGGAATGTCAGTAGCTTACAATAGTGACCGTATTGGTTTCATTCGTACAGCCAACATGGTTAATGATTATGGTTGTAAGGGTATTGCTTTGTGGACATTAGGACAAGAAGACCCTACAATATATTCATATATTTCAGGATAAGAAAAGGAGCTTTATGCTCCTTTTTTAATAAATAAAAAATGGAGGAATTTATTATGGCAGTATGGATTGAAGATTATGTTCGTGTAAATGAGTACACTCGTCCTGGTTATAAACTTTTAGGTGTTAGAGGTATTGTTGTGCATTATACAGCAACTCCTGGCGCTAGTGCAAAAAATGAAAGAGATTACTTCAATGGCACTTGTATTGAAGACGAGCGTTATGCTTCGGCACATCTTTTCGTTGATAAAAATGAAGCTCGTTTAATCTTGCCACTTAATGAAGTAGCTTACCACGCAAATGAAAAAGCTTGTCGTGTTCCAGCATTGAAAGCTACAGCTAGTTATTACACTGGCGGTTCAGCTAACTTAACAGCTATTGGTGTTGAAATGTGTATTGAAAAAGACGGAAGTTTACACCCAAACACATTGCAAAGAACAATCGCTGTTGTTTCTGAATTGTGTAAAATGTTTGGATTAAATTCTAACAACGTTTACCGTCATTATGATGTTACTGGTAAAAATTGTCCAGCATTCTGGGTAAGTAATCCTGCAGGATTCACAAGCTTCAAAAATTCATTATCTAGCGGAGGTTCAGGTGGAGGATACCAACCAACACCACAACCACCAGCTGAAACAAGCGACGACGGAGCAATTGGTTACATTGATGTAATCGTAGATGCTTTAAACGTTCGTAACGATGCAAGCTTTGACGCTGGTGTTGTTAAAACAATTCATCCTGGCACACCGTACAAGGTGTATGCTGAGAAAAACGGCTTATACAACCTTGGCGGAAAACAATGGTGTTCAGCTGGTTCTAAATTCGTTAAATTCACACCGTATGCGAAACCAAAACCACAAGGTTTCAAAACTGGCGATTATCAAGGCAAAGTTCGAATCACTGCTGATTCATTAAATGTTAGAGCTGGACGTGGCGTAGGTCACGCTGTCTTAGGAAGCTTTAAACAAGGTCAAGTAGTTGATGTTTGGTATATCGCACCAGCTCCAGATGGTTCTTTATGGGGTTCATGCGGAATAAACGGAAAAACAGGATTTATCAATCTTGGATTTGCAGTTCCAGCTTAATAGCTGGAGCTGATTTTCATAATAAAGGAGCGCTTACCAATGAAAGAATTTGCTGGAATCTTTTCAATCGTTGCCAGTTTAGCGACGTTTCTTTTTGGTGGCTTTGATGTGACATTACAAATATTATCAGTGTTTATTGTTTGTGATTTCATCACGGGGCTATTAAAAGGCTGGTACACAGGTTCACTATCTTCACAGCAAGGGTATAAAGGCATAATCAAAAAAGCTGGTATTATGTTTGTTATTATAGTAGCGAATATGTTGGACATCCTTACAGGGACTCCATTATTTAGAATGCCCGTAGTTTATTTCTTTGTGGCTATTGAAGGTGTAAGTATTCTCGAGAACTTAGGAAAAATTGGTGTACCAATCCCTGAAGTTCTTTTAGATAAACTTGCACAGTTGAAAGCTAATGGAAATGCTGGTCAAGAAGATGAGAAAACTCCGAAGCAATAATTTCGGAGTTTTTTTCATTTTGCTCCTTACATAACAAATATATTCAATATAATAGTACAGTAATAAATAAGAAGTACATAATGTGACCTGAGTAAGTCGATAAACTGCTCACTATAATTTATTTGGAGGAATTTTATTATGTTCGCAGGTCAAAATATTGAAATTACGGTACCAGGAGCAACTCATCTTGGTGGAGAATTTGGAACAGCTCACGCAGCTCGTCAAGATAATATTATAATTTTACAAGGCGGATTAAATTTAAATGGTGTAGTAATTGAAGGTTCTGGTTCAGTTGGAACATTACCTGTGGGTTACCGTCCAAAAACTGCACAAAAATTTATTGTTGCTACAGACAAAGGCGCTCGTCTTTTAACTGTACAAATGAATGGTGAATTAATTCTTCGTGCTGATGGAGATTTACCTGGTGAAACGTTTAGAGAAATTTCATTCGCTGGCGCTTCATTTATTGCGTATTTTTAAGCTTTACTTGATGTAAAGAACTGTATATATATTATATAAGAGCTAAGGAGAAATCCTTGGCTTTTATTTTTTTTAACAAAAAGCTGAAGTAAAATCACGATTTTATTATATTGGCTCCTTACAACTCGGAGTAATTCAATATAATAGTATAGTGACAAACAAACAACTAAGAAAATCGGAGGAAATTTATTATGGCACAATGTACTTATATGGACGTTCAATCAGGTGTAGGAACACACAAAGGCTCTCTTTGCATGAGCAAAGATAGTAGCAATATCTATTTCACAGTTGGAGCACAAGCAATTGGTTCTTGGGGATATGAGGGTTATGCCACAGTTAAATGTGCGGTTCAGGACCCAGATGGTTCATGGAGAGAATTTGCTTCGAAACGAGTTCTTGTAACGTACCCAATAAACGGTACATTTACAAACGTTGCTGCATTTGGTAAGAAAATGTATATGAGTGTTAGTTTCCAATATGGCGGATTCGGTATGATTGAATTCGTTCGATAATTGGCTGTCCTGAGTATGACATAAAAATGCTCAATTTTTATTTGGAGGACGTAATATGCATAGAGAAGTTTGCGATTTTTATTTAGATGATAAACTCTTCCCTTGGGGCGGTCAAGGTTATGTTCACGTTGTTGAAGATTACAAAAACGTTTATGTAACTTTTGAACATGCTTTCAAAGCAGGTAGCTGGGTAAAAGTAAGTTTAGAAACAGCTGGCACAAGCGGAGAACGATGGTCTGTAATTGGCACGAAGAAAGGTCAAGCTTGGAATGATTTCATGAGCAAGCAAAATTATAACGCTGTGTTCAATAACATTGCCATGAATGGTCAATACTTACGAGTACGAGTAGCACTTTACAGCGTATGGAACGGAAGCATTGAAATGATGGGCGAAACAACAGTGAGCCATTGGGTACGACAATAATTTGAGGAACTCTTCGGAGTTCCTTTTTTTATTTACATATTAATTGAATATAAATATTCAAAAAAGGAGAAGATATAAATGGCTGTAAATAAAGGAGATAAAATATTTAACCCTGAAACATGGGAAAAAGTAAACCCAGAAAATAGAGCAATCTTGGACGATTATGTTCTTGAAATGAAATCTAAAGGTAAATCGAAAGGGACAATATATCAATATTCTGCTGATATTAAAATGTTCTTCTGCTGGGCACACGATAACGGAAATAAACCAATATTAGATATGAAAAAACGTGAGTTCAGACGTTTCTTCCTTGAAATGAAAGACCGTGGCACATCGGCAGCTCGTGTTAACCGTGTACAGTGTTCAATTCGTAACCTGTTAGAATTTTGTACTGAAGACGATGACGAGTATGAAGATTACGAAATAAATGCCATGAGAGCTATCAAAGGTTTATCTAAAGAGCCTGTGCGTGAAATTCATTTCGTTAAAGATGAGCATGTTCGTGCAATGGTTGAAAAGCTTGTCGAAGCTGGCAAGTATCAACGTGCCTTGTACCTAACACTAAGTTATGAATCTTGTGGGCGTAGGAATGAAATGGCACAGGTTTTAAAACACGATTTTTTAGAGAATAATCGTACAAATGAACTTGTTGGTAAACGTGGTAAAAAATACAAAGCTTTATATTTTGACCGTGCTCGTGAAATTGCTAAAATGTACTTCGAGCAACGTGGTGAGGACGACATTGATAGCTTGTGGACAGTTGGTAAAGGCGAAACAAAACGCCCTGCAACATACGACAACTTATATCAATGGGCTGTTTCATTGCGTAAAGAGCTTGAAGAAGTTTCTGGAGAACACGTTGAAATCAATGCTCATACATGGCGCCACAGTGGTTTAGAAAACTATGAAAATGGTACGCACTACGTTTTAAAACAACTTGGCAAAGACAAATTGCCTTTAGAAGTTTTAAAAGTGTTAGCAAACCATTCATCAATCGAGACAACACAATCATACTTGATGAATAAAGACGATGAGCTTTTAAACACTGCTTTCGGATTATAAAACAAAAAAGAGTTACTTGATTTAATTATTTCAAATCAAGTAACTCTAATGTTTTGTTAAGCTTATTTTCAATGTCTTCCTTGCGTTGTAATGATTCCCATTCTCTATCAAAAGCTTTTTCTTCATCTGTTAACTCCTCATCGCCCGTAATATTATTGGCTTTAGCATAAGCTTCATATTGAGCCACACGAATTTCCCTGCGTTCCTGAATTTCCGCAATTTTACTCATATCTATATTATCATCAGCTGGAACACTTGTTAATACAAGGTAAGCCATTGTAAAAATCCCCATAATCACTGCAAAAGTAAATCCAATTTTATCCATAGTTTTATTCATTTTAATTCACTATCTCCTCCAAATTTTTTATTATGTAAATGTGGCACACTTTGATGTGCTTTATTAGTATAATACTATTATATATGAACCAATACGGATTGTAAACTATTTTTTGAAAATTTTTTAAAAATAAAAACGGAGCTCAAATTGAACTCCGCCTTCATTATTGAATATTAATATTCAATTACTCATACTCACTCTTACGAGCTTTTCTCTGTGTAAATCTATAAGTTAATACCTTCCCCTAACAAAATCAATTATATCACACAACAAATGTTAACACAATAAAAAAATAGACGAATTTTCGCCTATTTTGTATGTTCCTTAATATAATTGTCGTACACATAAACCACTTCACCGTCGCCAGCACCAGCTTTGGCTGAATCGTATATGTCTTCTGTTTTTATGCCATTTATTTTGTGGTCAAGGTCGTGTAAAATTCGATGCGTATAAATTAATCCAACCCAATCCTTGTTTTTAACAGCAATATCAAGCACGTTTTTAGCTCGTTCCAAATCTTCTTTCAAATCGCCTTCACTTTCGTTTGCAGCTTCTTGTAATGTTGTTGCTAATAATTTAAATCCCCATTCATTTTTGTCCCAACTGCTGTCGTCATTGCGATAAGTTTTATCATGCTCCCAACCGACAAGATTGTTTAAATCAGCGTGAGCATCGCTTATTTTTTTCTCTTTTGAAACTTTAACCGTTTCTTCTGGCATTTTAATTTCTTTTGTTTCCGTCTTTGTTTCTTTTGTTTCAATTTTTTCTTTTGTTTCAGTTTTTTCTTTCACTTGAGCTTGAGCAGCTTTTTCAATTTTCTTATCGTTATCTATAGACAAATACATCGACGCACCAGCAAATAACAATCCTGCTAAACCAATCCCGCCAAACGCAATAATCAACAATGTCTTGATTGTTTTTTTCATTTTCATTTCTCCTAATATTTATTTGTTATAAATATTATAACATGGTCTTTAGAACTGTACAAGATTTATATAAAAAAAATACCGTCATTTAGACGGCATTTTTATGTTTTTCTTTTCGATTATAAGCTTTCTTACTTTTATGGCTACCATTGCCACGATGCACTTTCAAGTGTTGTTGCAATTCTTCAGCATCCATTTTTCGTTTGAAGCTTTTTGGTTTAACAGTTAATTTCATTTTGTTTCCTCCTTGTTTTTCTTTGATTCGAAAATCCTATCATAACAATCTGGGCAACATCTTTTTAATGTTCTCCACACACAGCCATATACTTCTGTTCCACAACCGTCACATATATACATATTATCCTCCTTAAGATAAAAGCTGATAGCCAATGGCCATCAGCTCAATATTAATTACATGATTGTTAGTTTGTATTTTTGAATTAAAATTCCTTTTTCATCGTACACTTCAAAAATTTTGTCAGCAAAGTTGAACATTCTTCCAAGCCATGAGGTAGAATTTGCTGAAAGAACTTTGTCTTTTCTTCCTTTGATTTTTATGGTACGAGCTGCTTTGGCAGAGTTTGAGACAGTTAAATAATTACCTGTGCCACCTTCGCTAATTGAAAGGTCTCCCATTTTAACACTGAAATATTCATCAGCAATTACTTCAACAACATTTTCTTCAGGAACTTCTTCTGAGATATTTAAAGATTCAATAAATGCTGCTAATTTTTCAAAAAATTCTTTTTCTTCCGTTGATTTTTCATTTAATAATGCTACGATTTCTTGTTTTGTCATAATGATTTCCTCCAATGTTTTGTTTGATTTACTATACTATTATATTGACATGGTAGCAGCTGTAAGGAAGCAAATAAAAAAAGATGACATGGCGTCATCTTTAGTTTTCGTATGGACGATATTTCTTACGTAGCTCAACGAGCTCAGCCCTTTTAGCAAACAAATCAGATTTTAAAAACAAGCTAACACATCCTAATTTTTTAACAGGTATTATCTTGCCATTTTTTATCATATGTGAAAGTCTAGCTCGAGATATTCCTAAGTATTCTATAGCTTCTGGAGTTGTTAAAACCTCACTCATTATAAACTGTCTTTGTTCTACTACTGGCGCTTCCATAACTTGTAGCATAATTAATTCCTCCCATTATTCATTTTTATTGGATTCATTAGTAATTTGACAAGTTACAAGCCATATTTTTTTAATTCATCATTAATTGCTTGTACCCATTCTATATTAGCAAATTCATATTCTTTGCACAGTTTTGAATTTTTCACGATTTTGTCATAGGAGCTTTTTGTGATTTCAACAAATTCTTTCATATGCCTGTCTGTGTAAGGAAAAATTTCGAAAAATACTTCATCGTAAGCTATTCCTTCAGACAAATTCAGAGCTTTGTTGGCAGATGTATCAAAAACATACTTCATGCACTTCGCCTCCTTTATTAAATTATACTTACATCATAACATATGTGAATAGAAATTTCAACGAAAAAGTTGATTTATTTGATAATTTGATATTATCAAATCTGTTAGAGGAAGACAAGAGATAATTTAATTATCCCTCATCTTTTTGGAATCGTTGTTCACAATCACCACAAATGACATTAATTTCAGGTTTGCTGCTTCTGATGATTGTACCACATTCACATACCCATTTTACAATGTTGCTTTTCTTTTTTGCTTTCTTTTCAGCGGTCATATCTTTTCGAGCTAATGTAAAAGCTTCTTTGTCAATGTCCCAGCTATTAATGAAATCAATTGTTTCAGGTGTTAGCTTAGAAAATGACCAGCCATATTTTTTATCTGGCGCATCATCTTCATAATAGAAGCCACGGTCTTCACTTTCTTGTTTGAATTTTTTATTGTGATATGTGCCACCACGAGAAGTATCTTGAATGTCATTTGTGTGACAATATAAATGAATCATTTCATGGTGTAATGTTCTCATGATTTCTTCATAATCACGGTTTAAAAATTCTGCTGTGATTGTGATTTCATGTTTTTCATCATCTTTTGTTTCCCATACTTTGCCTGGTGTGAACCAACCATACGCACTTGTTTTACCCTTAGCTTGTACAGCGATGATTACTTGAGGTAATGCACCATTATAGAAATGTTCATTGAACAGATTAAAAGCTTTATGAAGCTCAGCGATTGCTGGTTGTAAGTTATTTATGTTTGTCATGTTTATTATCCCCTTTTGAAAATTAATATTCAATTTCGTTAAGTTAAATATATCATGGTCGAAAAAATATGTCAACAGATATCTAAAAAAAGAAGAAGCTTAAAGCTTCTTCACAGATGTTACTTCTCCTTTTCTTGTTGTTGCAAATGCTCCCATTGCAGAACGTGTATTTGTTAATGTGAAATCAGTTGTGCTTAAATCCATTTCAAAACGGTCTGTAACTAAATGGAATGCTCCTTCACCATCATAAGTTAAAATATCAATCAATGGAGATTTCGTATTCAAGCTATTTTTAAGCTTTTTGCGATTGCCGACAAATGATTTTAAATCAACTTTTGCCACTTTCTTATTATGAAATACATTGATAATAAATTTGTTTTTATTATCTAATACAGAGTAATTAATAATATTAATAGCATCAATGATTGTTGGCAGATACGCACCAAACGAATTTGCTTTCGTTTCAGGTATGTCACTCAATTTAACTTTGTGACAATCACCGTTTTTCGTGAACACAAGAAGCTCGGCAGAATTGACCGATGTAAACATTTTGGTAATTTCATCTCCAGCTTTCAATTCACAATCAACTTGTTTGCCAAGTTTCGTTTTATAAACATATCCTTCTTTTGTTGTCACAATTGATACTTCATAATCAGACGATTTTGGGTCTTCAAAAACAATCTTGCCAATTTCCTGCATATCAACAATTTGTGTTTTGCGGTCATGACCATACTTGTCAGCTGATTCTTGAAGACCATTGCAAATGATTTTGTTTAAGCTTTCATTTGATTTAAGGATTTTTTGGAATGTAGATATTTTGTTTTCAAGCGTTTGAACTTCATTGATTTTTTTAACAATGTAATTTTCATTGATATTTTTCAATTTCATGTTTGCTACTTCTTTTGCTTGAATTTCATCAATTCCAAAAGCTGATTGTAATGAAGGAATCATAATTTCTTCAGGAGCTTTACGAATGATTTCAATTGCACGGTCAATATCAAGTAATACTTGTTCTAAACCTCGAAGCAAATGAAGTTGCTGTTTCATTTTTTCAATGTCATATTGCAACCCTCGTACAATACACTCTTTTCTCCATTTCAACCAAATGTCAACCGTTTCCCAAACACCAGCAACTCTTGGTAAATTATCAACTAACATATTCATGTTTGCGCTGAATGAACTTTCTAATGGAGTTAATTTGTAAAGTTTGTTTAAAACCATTTCCATATCGGCATTTTTACGACAAACAACTTCAATTAGCTGACCTTTAAGACCTGTTAAATCTTTTACAGATACAACTTCTTTTAATTTACCAGCTTTTGATAATTCAATAATTTTGTCAATAATTGCTTCACGGTTTGTTGTATAAGGAATTTCCGTGATTGCAATTTCATTTTTTGTTATTGTAGCTTTGCCTCGCAATTTAATTGAGCCAGAACCTGTTTCATTGATTGATTTAAAAGCTTCTTCATCGTTTGCAATAAATCCGTATGTTGCAAAATCAGGAACTAACATTGTTTTTTTGCCTGTATTAATGTATACAATGATTGCTTCATTTAACTCACGAATGTTGAACGGTGGTATTGCAGAACCGAAACCAACACCAATTCCTATGTTTGCTTGTGTTAAAATAACAGGGAATTTAACAGGTAATACTTCAGGCATTTTCAATGTTCCATCATAATTAGGAATGAAATCTACAAGACCTTTATCTAAATTGCTTAGCATATCTAAAGCCACTTCTGACAATTTAACTTCCGTATAACGTGAAGCACCAGGAGCCATATCTTTTGATGTGTGTTGAGCAAAGTTTCCTTTTCCGATAATCAACGGAATGTTTTGTTTGTCCGTTTGTACCATGTTCACCATTGTTGGATATGAATCTCCGTGAGGATGATATTTCATCACAGCACCTGATATATTAGCTGACTTTGTAAGCTTTGTCGCTTTTTCAACCAACATTGTGTATAATATTCTTCGATGAACAGGTTTTAATCCATCACGAATATCTGATAATGCACGGTCAAGCAATACATATGCTGAGTAGTTCATCATTCCATCTTCTACAACGTCCTCAACTTGTTTTTGAATTGTGTTCATTCAATTTCCTCCTTTGTTCTCGATGATATGATTGTATTGAAAGCTAAAAATTTGTAAGGTCAGCAAATAAAAAAAGGAATCTCAATCGAGATTCCCTACGTACTTGTACAGATTGTTGCTAATGATTTCTTTACGTCCATCAACAGCTTTCCCCATCCATGTTTCAAGAGATTTAATCATCTTTTGAGCTGATTTAACTGTAACTTGAATTAAATTACGAGTTTCAGGATTCATGGCTGTTTCAAACATTGTTTCTGCAGACATTTCTCCTAAACCTTTCATACGAGCAATGTTGTATTTTCCTTCAATTTCCTTCAATTTACTTTCCTTTTCTGCTTCATTGTAAATGTAAACCATTTCATCTTTAGATGTCTTAACTTCATATAATGGTGTTTGTGCAATGTGTATTCGTCCCTGTAAAATAAGTTCAGGCATTAAACGATAAATCATAGTAATGATTAAACATGCAATTTGCTCACCGTCAGCATCGGCATCTGTAGCGATGATAATTTTTCCATAACGTAAGTTTTTAATATCAAAGCTATCAAGCTCTTTATTCTTTTTATCCGCCTGAATACCGCAACCAAACGATTTAACAAGGTCTGTTATGATTTGATTTTTGAAAATTGTATCATAATCAGCTTTTAAACAATTCAATATCTTACCTCGTAACGCATAAGCGGCTTGATAAACGCCATCACGTGCTAATATTACAGAACCTAAAGCGGAATGACCTTCTGCTACATATATCTCAGCCATTTCTCCGTGTGTTTTACAATCGACCAAGTTAGAAGGTGTGCTGCCAATACCTTCGACTCCTTCGCTCAGTTTCTTTTTAAGCTGTTTAGCTGCTTTTGATGATTTCTCATTATGCTTTTGAACAAGTAAGAAATGGTCAATCATCTTTTTAAATTGTTTTGGTTGTTCAATTTGGAACAGTTCAAGAACTTCAGCAACATACTTTTGAGAAATAGCTTTGTATAACTTTTTCTCCGTTGAGAACTTCGTTTGATTTTGGAACTCAACTTTGTTGCTCAATACACTCGCCACGAATGATACAGAAGATTCAATATCATTATTTGAAAACGAGGTCATACCTTTAGGAAACAGCTTATTGTCACGACAATGCTTATTTGCATAAAGTTTAATACCATTTACAATACCGTCGTAAATTGAACCATGTTCTTTCAAATGAGTTAAATTAAGGAATGTTTCTTGGAATGGTTCGCTCGATGTTGATAAAACAAGCTCAACTGTTGTTTGTTCTCCGTTATCATCGAATGTTTTTGAAGCACCAATCGCTGGAGCACATGTATTTTCCGATGTGTTTTCAGCATAATAATCGGATAAGCTTTCATAATGATAAACCGTTTCTTTATCTTTGTATTTATATGTCAACGTTACTTTGTTACTTCCGACAGCTGCATGTTTTACAATATCTTCAATTTCTTCAGAATCGAAAATGTTACTTGTAAACATTTCATCATCTAAAACAAATGTGATTTTTGTGGCATGTAGCTCTTTTTCACATTTTTCTTTTGTTAATGGTACAACAATTTCTCCACCGTTTGCAAATTCTACATAATGATAATGACCGCCATACCAGCTTTCAACTTTGAACGATTTGGAATTATAATTGGTTGCGGTTAAACCACAACCATTGGTGCCCGTCATAGTCCCCTCTTCGTTTTCATATTTACCACCAGCAAACAATGTCAAGAATAATAGCTCAACGTTGTCATCTTCACCTATTGGAATCCCTCGTCCTTCGTCATAACATATGAAAGTACGGTTATCGTCTAAAAGTTCAACAAGGATATTCCCGCTTTCAAAATTTGTAATGATTTCATCAGTTGAGTTCATAACTGCTTCTCTTGGTGGGTGATAGAAATTGTCTCGAGAACCGAACCAAACGGATAATTTTTCTCTCGCTTTGTCACGCTCGGATAATTTTTTGATTTCATCTTGTTTCATTTGTTTTCCTCCTTAAGGTCATTTCACTGTTATTATATTGACAGCTCTCAGAATGTAAGGACACAGCAAGAATAAAAAAATCGGAGCATTTAGCTCCGATTGATTATGCTGCTTTATACTCTATGTTGAGCTCGGTTTTGTCAATGATATATAAACCCATTTTTACATATTGAGCAATGATTTGTGTTAAGCTTGCAAATTTCCCCATCACAACTTGATTTCTAAAATCATATAAAGCATATCCTTCATTTGGAATATGTACAATTTCACGGAAGTTATTTCGCCCGAATAATATTACTTTACCCACTTCTACATTAGCAAAAGTTAAACGTTCAATCTTTTCCTTATTGATAGTAATTGACGTTCCTCGTCTTTTCTTTGTAGCTGGTGCTGAAGTAGTTTGGCTTTTAGTTACATATGGTTTTGTCATCTTAATTTCCTCTTTTCGGTTTTTTATTTTTATTTTTTGAATATTAATTTTCAATTAATTAACCTGCATAAGGCATTACATAAATTGTAATAAATTCACTCCAAGCTTTAGAAATATTTTGTTTATAATGAAGGCGCTCGAATTTTTGAACCAATCCGTTAACTCGTCCTTCAAAATTACGACGAACTGTATTATAGTTGAAAATGTTCAATCCTAAACGGTGAATTTCTATTAGGTTGATTACGAGCTCTTTGATTTCTGCCATCGTATATTCTTTTGTAGCTGCAACCACGTCTTTGTATGTGCGTTTTTTAGGGGTTTGTTTTAATTCAACGCCATAATATTCCATTACATGTTGACGAATATAATTTCTAAATTTGTCCAATCCTAACTTTTCTTTATTCATAGTAAACCAACTGTAATAAGATTCAGCTAATGGACCCATGTTTTTAAATTGACCAGTTCGCATTGGATTTCCACCGCTGATAAGGCATTCAAAAACCAACTCGTGTAAACCTTCTAATGTAAATGATGCACGGTCATAGCGATTGCGATTTGCTTCTTTCTTTGCGATTGAAATCTCATTAACTTTTGTTTGTTTTGTTGTCACAATTAACAGCTCCTCAATTTGTATTTTTATTTGTTTGTCTTTCATGATACTATTGTATTGACGTAAACATGGCGGTAAGACAGCGAACTAACATTTTTTCAAAAAAAATACAGCTACGATATTAAATCGTAACTGTATAGCTTTTGATGATTGGTTATATGATTGTTCACGAACAAATAAATAAATTGAAAAGCTGCATGATTAGTAAAATGAACATTTTACCATAAAAAAACGGAGCCTAAGCTCCGCTTTCCTTTGATTTACTTCGATTCTCTTTCATCTGCTTCAAATGATTTCTCACGCTCGCAATAAGCAGCATATACTTTCAAGGTTTCAACAATTAATTTCGGAGAAAGGTATTTTTCCAGCTGGAACATATCACCTGGCTCAGAAACATGAGCTAATACATGACGGAACATATCCACATCGTCTTTTATTAGATTGTGTAAATATCGGTCATACACAACAATCCCTTCACCATTTAAAATAATACAGCCACGTAGTTTGCCATGGTTGAAATCTCTGGCTGGAACGTCATTCACACCATTCCCATCATATGTTTTCCATGTTGGTAATAAAACATCTTCCATTCGGATTTTGTAACCCATTCAAAACAACTCCTTATTTATATGATACATATATCATAACATATGTTACCAGATAAATCAAGAACTGTTACTTGAGCGCCTCAAATCTTTCTTCAGCAAATTCTTCTTCACGAGAAGCCATTGTTTGATTGTATTCTCCAGCTATATAATAATTTCCGTATTGGTCTTGTTTGCCAGGTGTTAACGTGGCATTTCGTATTCGCATACGTTTACCGCACTGTCTACAATTGCAATAAATTTGCTGCTTAAGTATGAAATGTTTCCCTTTGTCATTGCACGATGGACAAATGTAATACAATTGGAATTTTTCATCTTTGCCTTTCTTTTCAAGCTTACCCCAATGTGTTTCAGGCTCAGCAACCGCAATAACAGGTGGTGGCTCTTCAACTTTTGTTTCTTCAGCTTTTACTTCAACCTTTTCTTCTTGCTCAAGGTCTTTAACAGCTTCATATCCCATTTGATATAAACGTAAAGCCTCGGAATTGTTTTGATTTTCAGCATTTGAGCTAAAATAAAACATTCTCACCATGTTATCGACAAGCTGAAACTGAGCTTGTTCGTCATTGTGTTCCATTTTTGCTTCGAGCGTCTGCCCGTTTTTGTTTGTTATTTTTATCTCTATTTTTGACAACATAAAACCTCCTAAAAATGTACTACATATACTATTATACAACAAAAAAATACCCTCAGACGAGGGTAATTTCTTACAAATCCTTAATGATACTTTGGACGTGAGCTGTCCAAGCACCTTTAATTCCTTTATGCTCTTTTTGGAATTTTTGAAACATGCCATTATTTCTGCCAGACGATAGCTTAAATTGTTTGCCAATCAATGGCGTTTTGTCAGAATTTAGGTGCATATCAATGATAGCTTCTTTTAATTCTTCCATGAATTCTTCATGTGTTCCGTATGCTAAACCAGTTCCGTGAACAGCTCCTTTTCTTTTTTTCTTTGGAGGACGATTAAATTGGTCAAGCTTGTTTTGTTGAGCAGGTTTTTCTTGAACGATTGTAGCCACTTCTTCTTTTACAACTTCTTCAACTTCTTGACGAACAATCGAATTAACACTGCTCATACCTTTGATAATTCCACGATAAGCTTGAGCCATTTCGTCACGGATTGTATCACGAACAATTTCACGAATTTCCGTTTTCATTGTTTCACGGATTGTACTTTCCATTGAATTGTTCCAAAGCTTCATAAATCCTTCGACGCTATCACGAGTTATAATCATGAAAATGTCTTCTGTTGAAAGGTTTTTTTCTTTAGCAATTTTTTCAGCTCGTTTTTCAACCGTGTTATTCTTTATCTCTGTTTGTTTGATAACATCGGTATCTCTGGCTTGTTTGCCATACTTTGCATTCCATTTGTCTAGCTGAGATTTTGTCATTACATAAACACCTCTTTTTCTTTTGTCTTAATCATTGTACAATATTTATGAACTTTTGTAAACAGTAAAATAAAAAGACGTGACACGGAGTCACGCCTTTTTTGAATATTAATATTCAATTTATTTAGTTTCGTTATTTTTCATAGTTCTAGCTTTTATTTCTTCTTCACGCTTTTTCATAGCTTCTTGAACACGTTCTGCCATATTGCTTAACTCTTCTTGTTTTTCTTTTTTATCGTCTTTTTTATTGTTGTTTTTAGCTGGAGTTTTTTCTTTCTCCTTAGCTTGTTTTGGTTCTATTATTTCTGCTCCAATACCTTCTAAAAATCCAATTATTCCTTTGTCCATTGCTTGTGGTGTAATGTGAGTGATAATATACAAATCCTCAGTGATAAATAAGTTTTTCTTTTTGATTACAGCACCTTCAAAATATTCCTCGTCAGACAGCCTCAAGCCTGATTCGAAAGTTCCTTCTATTGCTGTTCTTTCATCAAGTTGCTTGAAATATTCAAAAAATTCACGAAACAAAGCTGCATGAGTCGGACAATCAAACGATTTCATTTTGCCATTGTAACGAAATTTTAACTTTTTCATTTTAGTACCTCCAGTATTTAATTAGTTGTTTTACAATTACTAATATAACATATTGGGGAAATGGATGCAACTTTTCGTATTAGAAAAATTCAGACAATTTCTTACAAAAAAATAACCGCTATTGCGGTTACTTCGACTCAAGGATTTTTCTTTTTTCGACATTAAAACACATTGGACATAACGCTTTGTAACATTCTTTGTCTTCTACAATTCGTTTTCCCTCTATAACAATTTGACCATCAACAAAGCGACCATTGTGGACAGCATCACGCTCGCAACCGTCAATTTCACATTCAGCAGGAATTACAAATACATCATCGCAAATTGTCGTAATTCGGTCTGAGCCATCAAAGATTTTCCCACGGAAATCATTCATTAAGCCATAGAAAGTAATATGACAATCAAACAAACGAGCTACTGTTTCAACAGCATTGATTTGTTCAGCGTTTAAAAATTGTGCTTCGTCAATGAAAATATAATCTGCGTTGCCCATTTCTTTTATGTAAAAGCTCAACGATGCCAGAACTTCTGCTTCCGTTTGTTCTGTGCTCAAGTTTAAACATAAAACAGATTTGCCATTTCGACTCGTAACTGCGCCACGTCTTTTATGCTTGCCTGGAGAAACTTTTACAACTGCCACGTTCATTTTCTTTTCAACATAAAATCTAACATCCTCGATAAGCTGTTCTGATTTACCAGCACCCATTACACCTGTTACCATTTTAACTATCATATTCATAATTCATTTCTCCTTTAATTGCATGTTATAATATTATTATATTGGATTCAAATGGTTTGTAAGGATGCCAAATAAAAAAACCCTGATTTCTCAGGGTCTGTATTTATTTTACAATATGTTTGAATTTGCCATGGTCTGTTTTTATTTTAAGGATTCCTTGTGCTTCAGTATTTAAATATGCAAGAAAGCTTTTTTGCAACGGTGTGCCACCTTCTTCATAAGCTGTCATTACAATATCATGTATACTCATGAAACCACAAACGTAACTGGCATCTTTACTCTCCAGCTCTTTAATTTTATCCTTCAATTTTAACAATGGCTCATCCTTCATATTTGTACCTCCTAGGTTTTATTAAGCTAATCCTCCACCGAAATCGTCCAACGGTTCAACAACTTTTTGTTGTACGGGCACTGTTTGCTTTACCTTAGGAATATATGTTGGTTCGGGCTCAGTCAATTCAACTTCAGCTACAGAAGCTGAAAGTTCAAGTTGAGCTGGCATGTAATGTTTGTTTTTCATTTCTTCTTCAGCTATATCACGTTCAACTAGCTGACGGATATATAACGCTATACCATCTTTGTCCTTTTTCGAGTCGAGCTTCTCACACACAGCTGGATGTTTTTTCTTGTTTATACGCAATGGATATAGCCATATTGTCATGCAAACATCATCTCGAATCGTTTTTCATACGTCAAGAACAAGCCAACAACGTTAACATAGTAAGCTGGGTACTCAGTTAATGAGACACTCTTCGCATTCTCATAACCAACTTCTTGTAATGCTTCGGCAATTGCTTCTGATTTGCCACCTGTCACAAGAATTTCTTTGTCATAATCAACATCAGGAAAAGCTCGAGAGAAACTATCAGCTAACGCAAAGCTTGAATGTTTGATTGTGCCACCATTCAATGTTTTTGAGCGGGCTGCATTTATTGTTCCTTCGATTAAATATAAAATATTCATTGTCATTGAGCCAGCATCAACAACAACCAAATCTCGATTGTTTGTAAATGCTAAAGCTCCTAAACCTTCAGCTGCAACTCGTAAATTTTCAATTGTGAAATTGAAAGCTTTGTTGTCAACAACACTTTCACGAGCTCCGTTTAATTTTTGTTCGAAATAATCTTTGTCTTTTTTCATAGCTGTGTACGGGCTTGTCGTTACAACGTTAAATGTTGAGATACCTGTTTCTTTATAAATTTCGTGCAAAGCTCCGACGATTCTAATAATTCCCTCGTGGTGACCTTTTCGTTTATTGCCTCGGTACATCATTTCTTCGCTAGCGTGAAATTTTGCTGCTCCTTTTCCGATGTAATAATCAAAATTTCCGTATGAAACACGCTTTACTTCGTTGTTGAAAACCGTCTCCATTTCCTCGTATTTGTGTGTGATTGAATAAAACGTTCCCACTTTTACGTCTCCTTGGTGACGATAAACATACTTCGTTGAGAAATTACCTGGGTCAATAAGCACTGTTAGTACTGTCATAACTTTCCCACTCTCCTCATTTTTAATATGAACTTTTCAAAGAACGAAATTCGTGTTTATCTTTTGTTGTTGTGTTAATTGTACTATTTATTCGTCAATAGGTCAATATAGAAAATATATAAATCGTATATCAAATCTCGACACCACAGTTTTATCATATATAACATATATATACAAAATATACAAACATTTTTGTTTTCTGACATTATTTACAGATGTACAGACAACTTACTTCCTTTTATCATAAATACGAAAACAACTCAAAAACAATACGAAAACAAAATAAAAACAAAAAAATACCGAGGATTGCTCCTCGGTAGGTCATGTAAGATGTCTGTTTAAAATTTCAGCTAATTCGAAAGTCGAAATATTTTCTTTGTAATAAACCAGCTGAAAAGCATCAACATGTTCTATGCTCATTGTCCAATTATTGATGGCTTTGTGTTCGATTGTGAAACGTAATCCGTTCCAAGCAAATTTTGTCGTGCATAAAACCTTGCTGAAGGCTATCACTTCTTTGACAACCTCAGCATTTTTTTCAACGGGCATATTGCAATTAATCATAATGTTTTTCATGTTCGTTTCCTCCGATTTTTAGATTGCTAATCCTCGCATTAATAAAAGGGATTGCAATTTTTCTTTTGTTTTGCGTACACGTTGGTTTGCTGCTTGGCGAGAAATTCCACGCATTTCAGCTAAAACTGTTGAATTAAATTCATGAGGATATAAAATACATAACAGCTCTTCTTTTTCACGATTGTCTGTATGTTCCTCGATAACTTGCATGATTTCTTCGCCAACGATGCCACCATATGTGAAATCAACTTCATCTTGCTTGAACATATCTTCATATGTTAAATCTTCAGAGTCGCCAAGTGTTGCGTTCATTGAAACAACGCCATAGCTTGTACGTTTTTGAGCTGTGATTTTTTGTGCTTCGTTACCTGTTACCTTTTTTAATTTGAATGTTAAAAATGTTGAGAAAGCATGCTTTTCATCGTATTCTTCAAACGCTTTCCATGTTTCAAGCTTCATTTCTTGAATCATGTCTTCACGTTCAATTGAATTGAATTTGCTGATTGCGATGTTAGCTGCTTTGTTAATCATACGATTAAAATGTTTTAAAACCTCCTCGTATGTCATTTCCTTTTTAACACCGTTTGATAAGATAATAGTTTTTTTCATTTTAAAAGCCCCTTTTCAATTTGTTTTTTTAGAATAATGTTTTGGACAGAACGTAAACAGTTGTAAAATTTCAAATTGTCTGAATTTTCCGTCAACTTAGCTCGTGTATGTGAGGTCTTTATTACATGTGTGTCGAACACAATTCTGAAAATTTCGACTTTTTTCGACGTTTTCTGACACCATTCGACAAAAGTTTCACAAAAGCGTAGTGTTTGGACGCAATTTTCGACAAAATATTTGATTATGTTACAACTTTGTTACACAATGTTACAGTACAAATTTCTTTGTAAGAACTTCGTTGTCCCTTTTCACTTTCTCAATATATCATGGTTGGAAACTTTCGTAAAGTGATATTTACTTTACGGGAATAATGACGGACAGTTGCTCGAGTGAGCAACTCCGTATTATCAATGTTTCCAACATGATAAACTTTTTTTATTTTTTTTCAAAGACCTGATGACCTGGTTTATTCAATTACTTGCCAATCGTCACGACAGATAAAACGGAAAGTGTAATCTACATTGCTGGTTTCTCTAATATCGAGAACTCCTCCTTGTCGTAATTGAATCATGATTGTTTGTCGGTGGAAATCCCAGTACCAATATCCGCCCCATTCAGGCAATTTAATTTTTTCGCCTCGTCGCATCAATTTATATGCTTCTTCAAATCTCATTGAGAACCAACCTCTTTCTTCAGTATATGCCTATTGTATTGTGTTAATTCCGTTTGTAAGACAGCAAAATAAATTTTTTTAAATTATTTTACAGCGAAACCAATTATTTTTACCTGTGCGTTATGCTTCATTTCTAAATCATCATTATACATTTCCTCAAGATATTTGAGCTTATTGTCGATTTGATGAGGAGGAACTATGATTGTTTCTGCCCATTTACCATTTGAATACGGTAAAGCAAATTTTAAATGAAGCTCTCTAATATGATATTTGTCTGCTTTTGCTAATTCGAATAATTCTTGTTTTTTTGTCATTTTAATAATCTCCTTTGGAAGTGTTTGTAAACTTCATCAATATGAAGTGGTTTGAAATCTGTAAGCTCAGTGCTAACACATTTGTAAATATCTTGGTCGAGACCAGTTAAATCTGAATGAACATGACCATGAACATTGCCAATAATTGCTCCATGATTAATTGCCGAACGAATTGCTGAATCATCTTGTGGATAATGGCTTAAGAAAAGACCTTGATAATAATAGTATTGATACATATCAAATCCCATTTCGTAATACTTTTTACGGCTGAAATAATCATGATTTCCTTTAATTAAAATTTTTCGACCATGTAATCTTTTAGCAATTTCCTCCGCACGTCTTATCTTGCTAAAAAATACATCTCCGATATGAAAAACTAAATCGTTTGGCTTAACAGTGTCATTCCAACGCTCAATCAATCTTTCATCCATTTGTGGTACGTCCCCAAATTGTTGTCTTGATGGTTCATAAATGAGGATATTTTTATGACCAAAGTGTGTGTCAGCTGAAAGATAAGCATCCATACATACGTTCCCCTAACATAGTTTTATAGTAACACGAACGATTGTTCGGTGTAAAGTGGGAACGACCTAGAAAAGGTCGCTCTTCACTTCTTTGATTTTTCGGATTAACAGATTATTCAAAACTTTAAAGTTAACAGTTGGGTGTTTGAGCTTGATAACAAAGTTCACCGATTCTTCGCTCAAGAATTCATGCCAGATTCTGCCGATTAATTCCCCAACTCGTTTTTGCTCCCACGGTTGGTTTAAGACCATTTTTGAATATTCTTTTTCAATAAATGCTTCTGTAGCAAAATCATTGATGATTTTCTCTTCTACTGATGTATTGATTTCGATATTACGGTGACCAAATTCTCTAGCGCTTTTTTCACGGAACTCATTGCTTACCAATTTAGCCCATACAACTCGACCATAGCGGTTTACAAAATTGTAGTTTTTAACAACCAATCCTTCACCAGCTCCAGCTCCATCTTTCATTAAGAATGTATTTTTTGGCAATAAGTGAAGCAATTTATCAACTGTAACATCTTGAGATGTCCATAAGCACGGTACATAATCAATGCCATATTTTTCTAGCAAAGGTTTGTAATCATCATAATGCATGTATTCTCCGCTCACCATATTAACTACATCGAACACGTAGAATTTTCTCCAAGCATCTTCTCGATATTCTTTGATTGAGTGTGGAACTAACCATTCGCCATATAATCGTAGCCAAGGGTGGTCAGCGAACAATTTTTGAATGCCTTCATGAGCACGAACTGCTTTACAGAAACCAGCGTTATCTCCATCTTTAGATTCATCTAAATGACGATTACGAGAGCCTGCCTGAATTTCACCGTCTACTAACCATGCTGAAGCATTTGTGCCATCTAACTTAGGGAAGATATGAACGATGCCATTTTCGATTCCTGAAGTTTCTTGTGTTCCAAAACGTTTTAATGATTGATATCTTTCAAATTCTGTAGCCATAATATTAATTCCTCCATTTATTTTGATTTTTTGTTGTATTTACAGGTTTGTCACGATGCGTTCAATTTTTGAACGTATTGAATATATCTGTGACAAACCTGTACTTTTTTTAAAAAGCTTTACATAGCTGTTGCCGAATATTTAAGTTCCTGCTCAACAAATGTCTTGACAGCTTTGGTTCCATACTTCACATATACCGCTTTTCGGAACAAAGGATATTTGTGCTTCACACCAGTAGCTGTAGGATAGTACCAAAGTAGTTTGCCCATTGAAGCAATGCGACCACTAAACAGTTGCTCGAACTCATCAATTTCCAAATCTTTCAGTAGATAACCTCCAGATGAATTTAATCTCACAGGACGAATGTCTGGCACATCATGACCAAAGACTTCGTCTTTATATAACTCGATAAACTCATCTATGTCCATAACACTCATTCCAATAGCATTGCCACCTGTGGATAGTGAGCGGTTTGTTTTGATGAATACATACATGTCTTCTGGTTGCATTTTTACAATTCCTCCGTATTTGTGTAGTTTGTAACCACGTGGCATTCCGATTTTTTTCCAATATTTTAAAATTTCTGATTCACTCGTTCCAAGCGTTTTACATAAGCCATACGTTTCATCCCAAGTATGGATTGAAAAACCGAATGAGCTCCATTCAACTGTACCATAAGCTCCAGTTACTATATTGCAAACAATATTCCCAACTTGTAATACTCCCATTCAATTCCCTCCTTAGATTTTTTTGATGAAGTATTTGAACTGTTCAAATTCTTCACGAGACAGTTTCTCATATGCTTTTTTTTCAAGCGTGAATGAGAATTTTGCTGCCATGTATGACAGGCCACCCATAAAACCAATTGCTAAAGCTAATACTGCGATAAATAAGATTCCCATAAATCATTCTCCTTTACATGAAAAAAGTTTTAATTAAAAACCAAGCACCGTAAATCAGACAAGCGTAGAAAGCAATGTTGATTGCCCAAGCGAACGCAAGCACTAAACAACCTGCACCAAGGAATTTTTTTATACTCATTGTTTAGCTGCCTCCTCAATTGATTTGCTAATATCAAGCATTGTAATCATTAATCGCTCAAGATTTTCAATATCAACCTTAAACATCATGCCACCAATTTCAACTTCTAAATCGTACTTGTTTTTCTTTGGTGGAATTTTTGCAAGAGCTTCAAACGTGTGAATAATTTCACCCATTGTCAAATGCTTCTTTTGTCTCATATTAACGCTCCTCCTTTTCAATATCTCCAGCTTCAATTCTACCATCAAGATAATGAATACGATATTCTTTGCTGAAAATCCAAGCTTTATATTCAGAAAGTGGTGTGCCATAAATCATCGGAACATCTTTTCCATCGCCTTCGTCCCATTGTTCATACCAACGGTCTCCACAGCAAGAACAATCTGAGCCAGAGTTACAACCATCAAAGTAAATTCCAATGCCTACAGCAATATCATTTGCTTGCGAACAATTTTCTGCTTCAATAATTACATATTCAGAAATGTCTTTATTAATAACGAATGAACCACCAGAATTATTTTGTGAAAAAGTATAGAATTTTGCCATTTAAATCATCTCCTATTTGTTATTGTTGTAGTAACAATCTTCGCATACGGGCTCTTGCCCGTACACAAAGTTGTCGTAAGTTTTATCTTCGCCACAAACCACACACATTTCAGTTGGTTCTTTTTTAGTTGGCATTTTCAAGTTCCTCGATTTTTCTTTCAATGAACGCAATAACATCTGCTTTTCGCTCACCGTTTCGAGCGTGGTCATTAGCTTGTTGAATTTCTTGAAGCAACAATTCATCGTCGTATAAATCGAAACCTAGCTTTTCAAGAGCTGCACCAACGAAATCTTCCATTTCATCAACTTCACCGCTACGAGCTGTTATCATGATTGATTGAATTTCATAATCGCTGCCATAAATTGTACCCTCATCCAGTTGAGTTAATTGCTCGTTGCTAACACCTGCATTTTTCAATAAAAGACCGATAGCGCAATTATTCGTTTGACATCCTGAAACATATTCACCATCAGCTAACTCGTCCTGTTTGTTAATTGTTTCGATTAAACCTTTTAATGCTTCGACTTTTTTCATTGTAATTTCCTCCATATCTTCAAATTGTACTGAATTAAAACGAATACCAGGAATTTCTTTTACATAAACATCTGTTTGGCTTGAATGAACTACAGTATAACCAACTGTGTAAACTTGATTTAATTCAAGGTATTTTTGAGCTGTTGTTTTATCATGGTCCCAACCATTGTTTGAATGTTTAAAAACGATTTTGCTTCCTTCTTCTGCGTAGATATTCATTATTTTTCCTCCTTAGATAATTGCCAAACTGCTAACAATGTTATTAATATTCCAACCATCATACCTAAGCCGAATGCTGCGATGAAAACACTTGTATCCATTATTTATCCATCTTTGGCAAGTCGATTTTTTGAATTATATAATCTGAGCCATAATGAATCGTTACAGTGTTCCCTACAGCCATCAATCTGGCTGTTTTGTCGTCTATTACGCCCATTTGATATTTATTACCATCTTTTTCGAAATATGCTTGATTGTTGGATTCAAATTTTCGGTATTGATTCTGCATATCAACAATTTTCACATTTTCCATTGTTTGAAGCTTTTCAGGTTCTCCGCAACCTGCTAATAAAGCTACGGAAAACACACAAGCTATAACTTTTTTGAACATGATAGTTCCTCCTCGATTTCATCAATCATATCAAGCACTATATTATAAGCTGATACTCTTGATTCCCAATACCCAAGGTCGTAACCTGCCATAAATTGCTCATTGTCCTTGTGAATCCGTCGTAAATCGGAAAAATCAGAAGCACGTTGATTTGCATGTCTAAGTCTCCCACGGACAGCTCTTTCTAAATCTTTCATAACATCCTCCTAGTAAAATTCACATTTTATTCGGCTAAACCGTGCGTTTCCTTTAAAGCCTGATACAATTTTTCGATTAACTCTACAGGAACATATCCGTAGACACCGCCAGCGTCGTATTCTTCGAACTCATCTGCTAGTGGAGAATCAGGAAGCGCTTCTCGAACATTGATGAAACCGTTTATCATTAAAGCAATTTCCATTCTTGAGTATTCGCTTAATTCAAGCGTTTCTCGAGGTGTGCAATAATGACCGTAGCTTGCTTGAACACTTAACACAATACCATTGTTAAATACTAAACCTTTTAACATTCTGTAATGGGTCATTCCTCTAAGCTCAGGTTTTGTTAAAATTTGAAATTTCATTTTTAAGCTGTCTTCCGTTTGATGAAGCTTTGTTAAAAATTCCATTTGTTACAACCTTCTTTCATTTAATGTTTGTTACAACGTTATTGTATTGAAAGCGTTTGGTTTGTAAGACAGCGTTTTATTTTAATTTTTGAAGTTTTCTTTCGCTCCATTTCATTGCCCAGTACAATTCTTCAGGAACGAGAATTTCCTTGAAAAATAGCTTTAAAAACGGTGAATCTAATTCTCGTTTGCCATGATGTGTTTGCACGTACCAATCGCTGTTTTCTAACATTTGTTTGATAATTTCGCTCATACTTACTGGTTTATTCATAATATTTCCCCTTTTCTTATTGAATATAGATATTCAATTTCGTATACCCCAATTGCTTCAATAGAATCTTCTCGTTGAACGAGCTCAAAGAATTGAAGCTTCCAAGTTGGGTTGCAATCAATAACCCTTTTTAACGCTTTTGTTAAATCGTACATATTTTTTTCTTCGAAATAATGTACCGTTTGTTTCATGTTTTCAACTCCTTGTGGTTGATAATAGTATTGTATTGACGAAAACCATTTTGTAAGACGTGGCGAGAAAAAAGAAAATAAAAAACCCGTGACTTTCGCCACGGATTAGTTGTTACAGTTTGCCAATATCTTCTAAAAGCTCGTTAATTAAACCAGGATTAATACCGACCACACGAGCATATTCAGTACCATCTTCATTGAAAGCCACGAGTGTAGGTGTAGACATTACACCGAATTCCTCTTCTACACGTTTTAGTTCTGCATCGTCAGCAATTAAAATGCTTTCGTCTACTTCGACTTCCATTTGTTTTAACATCATTTCTAAAATGTTGCATGGATTACATGTTGTTTGCGTAAATTTCACTAGTTTTTTCATAATTAAAATTCCTCCACGATAGTAAATTTGAAATCATTGTCTGTTAAATGTGTTACTTGGTTCTTCTGGTAGCCATTTCCTTTTACCGAGAAGAAATCATGTGTTTTCGTGTCAACGTTTAAACCATTGAGAACGATAGCATTAATTTTTTCATGCTCGAATTTTTCTTCGAGACCAAGGTTGATTAAAGCTTTGTTTGCATTATAATATACAAATTGTTTAACGTCATGGCTTAATCCTTCTTCAGCATAAATTTCTGAAGTATAAGCTAATTCGTTTTCCATCAAATCATCTAAAAGCTCATAAGCTTTTTGTTCGGCTTCTTTTTGTTCCTCAAGCGTAAATTCTTCAAACAGCTCTTGAGCTAATAATCCAACATACACGCCATGGATACTTTCATCACGAATAATCAATGCAATGATTTCACCTGAAGCAACCATTTTTCCTTGACCAGCTAAATACAACGGATAGAAGAAACCGCTATAGAATAAGAAGCTTTCTAAGAATACTGAAGCTACCATTGCATGATAAAGGTCTTTTTTCGTTTTGACGTTGCTGTAAATTTCAACAATACGTCGTGCTTTGTATTGTAAGAATTTATTGCTTTCAACCCAGTCAAACACATCATCAATTTCAGCTTTTTCTAACAGGGTTGTAAAGATGTTACTATAACTTTCAGCATGAACGCCTTCCATCATACCCATGAAGCGCAATAGCGTTTTACGTTGTAAACCTTGTACAAAATCGGCAATTGTTGGCATACCTTCATTACCTTGCTCCGTATCAAGCAATGTCAATCCGCCAAGAACTCGTTTATATATTTTTTGCTGGCTAGGAGTTAACAGCTTCCAGGATGCAATATCCTTGGAAACTGGTATCTCTTCAGCAAACCATAATTGACGCTTGTTTTGTTTGTAATACATTTGTGTGAATGAATCTTCTTCTCTATTCCAGTTAACAGCTTTTCTAATCATATATGGTTTCCTCCTAAATTAAACTGCACAGCTTTCACATTCAGCAACTGTCAATAGCTTAGTACGTGTGTAGTACAAGCTTTTCAGTCCACGTTTGTGAGCATAGATGTAATATCGAGCGATTTCGCTTGTTGTTTCATTACTCTTTACAAATAGCGTACATGAAATTCCTTGGTCGACGTGACGCTGAATCGTAGCAATCATGTCAATCATTTTGAACATATCAATGTCATAAGCTGATTTGTAGTAGTAATAATTCATTGGCGATAAGTATGGCATTGGATAAATTGTTGTGCTATCGCCATAAGTACGAACTTCGATTGGCTCAACAATTGGTAATACAGATGCTGTAGCGTTTTGAATATAGCTGATTGAACCTGTAGGAGCAATTGCCATACGATAAGCATGTGCGATTCCGTCTTTCATAACTTTTTGCTTCAATCGTTTCCAATCTTCAGGAGTTGGAATGTGCATTCCCTCGAATAATTTCTCAACAGTTTTTGTTCTTGGAGCAAACGATTTTGTTACATAATCATCGAAATACACGCCAGAAGCATAATCTGATTTTTCGAAACCTTCAAATACAAAGCTTTCTTCTACAGAAATTTCATGTGATTTTTCTAATGAATAGAAATTCATCATCATAAAGAATGTGTTAGCAAAATCACGAGCTTCAAATGATTCATATTCGATGAAGTTTTTAGCTAAGAATCCGTGTAAATTCATTGCTCCCAGACCAACTGAACGTAAAGCTTTATTTGCATTTGCTACAGTTGGAACTTCGTCAATACTTGTTAATTTAGCTACTGTGTTTAAGCAATCCATTCCAACATGAACAGCTTCACGAATGCTTTTGTTTTCCATAACATTAACAATGTTCAGTGAACCTAAATTACAGCTAATGTCTTTGCCATATTTGTTTTTCTTCCCATTAGCTTCAATCACGATTTCTGATTCTTGCTGTAACTGGAAGATTTCCGAACAAAGGTTAGACATTTTGATTCGTCCGACTTCGCTTAAAGCATGAGCTTTGTTTGCATTATCGACGAACATTAAATATGGATAACCTGATTCGCCTTGAATTTGAGCAATTTTAATTAACATCTTACGAGCATCTTTCTTGTCTTTTCGTACTCGAGGATTGTTAAGTAATTTTTCGTACCATTCGTCCATATCCATATCAGCTAAATGTACGCCATATTCTTTAAATACTGTGTACGGATAGAATACATAATACGGTTGGTCATTTTCAGCTAATTCCATGAACTTGCTTGGAATCGTAATTGCAATTGACAACGTTTTTAAACGGATATTGTCGTCAGCATTGATTTTCTTTGAATCAAGGAAGACATCTACGTCAGGATGGAAAATGTTCAGGTAAGCTGCTAACGAACCATTACGTTGTCCAAGCTGATTAAAGTGATTAACTGTTTTTTCAAGCAATGAAGCTACGCCCATTACACCACTTGAAGCTCCTTCAATTTCTTTAATCGTCTCACCATTGGCACGTAATTTAGATAAATCCGTTCCAATACCGCCACCCATACGTGACAATTGACCGCTTGAGCTGATTGTGTAGAAGATTCCTTCAGTTGTATCATTTGTATCTAAAAGGAAGCATGATACTAATTTACCGCTTCGGCTTAATCCAGCATTTAAGAAAGTTGGCGTCGCTGGTTGATAATCTTGATTAATCAGTGTTTTACAAATACGTTTAGCTTTTGAGAAATCACCTTTACCTAAGAATAAAGCATTGATGGCAACTCGGTCCTCATAGCGTTCTAAATAACGTGATTTGTCATTTGTTTTTAAAGCATAGTTTGTGTAGAATTTAAATGCGCTCATGAAACTTTGGAAACGGAATTTCTTCTCATATGCAATTTTGAACACACGTTTCACTTGCTCAAATTCATATTGTTTGAAAAGCGCTTTATCGTAGAAATCTTCTCGAATAAGATAATTAAGCTTCTCTCTCAGTGTGTGGAAAAATTGCGTGTTTTTGTTTACATGATTAATGAAGTAATCACGTACTGCTGCTTTATCTTTTGAGATGTCAAAAGCTCCATTTTCGCCCATAACCTCGTTGTTTAATTTAATGTAATCCATAAAAATCATTCAGCACCTTTCTTAATTGTTCGATTTCGTCTTTCATGCCACTTAATTCATATTGATAAAGTAAAGGCACGTTGTATTTCTCGCTTATCAACTTACCAGATTTAGCAAATTTCATTCCCCAATTTTTATTACCACTGGAAATGACAGCAATCATATTCTCATGATGATTTGTTAAGAAATCATTTACCTCATCTGGAATTTCACCAAAGCCATATGTTGGTGTGATTAAAATATATTTGCCCTTCCCATCATAATTAGTAATATCAATTGAAGGAATGTCCATGCCAAGTTTTTTCAACATACGTTTCGTGTTGTTGGTTCTTGTGTAGTAAACTAACATTTTCAATTCCTTCTTTCACTGTTTCTCATTACTTAACTATTATATTGAGAAACTAGCGATTGTAAGGATTACTTTTTAGCTTTTTTAGCTTTTTTTCGAGCTAAACGATTTTTCTTTAGCTGTGATAGTTCAATCCAGCCACCGTCAATTTTCGAATATGAAATCAACAACAATTCAATAGGATACTGCATACAATACAATTTCCTTTTGATTTTAAAATCAGTTGTTTCCATACCTTTTATGTCAATGAGCTTCATTGAACCATCAGCATATACTACAAGGAAATCCGCCACATAATCATTTTTGCGGTGCTTCATTCCCCAAGGGTCTGTGAAGCTAGGAATGACGTTGAAGGCTGGTTGCAACGCAAACGATACAACCAATCCTTTGTCCATCAAATCAAGCAAATATTCGTAATAACGAGCTTCTATTTTGCTATCAAACTTCAAATTGTCTACAGAAGTTGCGATAGCACCAAATTTAGATTTAACCATTAATAACCACATCTTTCACATTCGCTATTTTCCACGACATAACCAAGCAATCTCATGTGTGCTAATGTTTTATCGTGATTAACAACAAACTCATCTACATGCTTATAGAAATCTAAGAAATCTTGAGCATCAGATTCAATACGTCTTTCAATTTCTGCTGCATTTTTTTCACCGTCACGGGCATAAGCTCGTTCACGTCTTAATGATTCTGAAGCATGAATGTATACTATTTTAACTTTGTCACCAAAGCGTTCTTTCATTTCAAGCGCTCCTGAAGCTTCTAATACAACAATAGTGTTTTCATGACCTTCAAAATCTGCAACATTCACACCATAAATCCATTTGCCGAAAGCTGTGTTAAATTCATTTCGTGCTATTAAATCAAGTTCATTGATTTCCTTTTCGCTAACGAAATTATAATCAATACCATCGACTTCCCCTTCACGAGGAGGTCGAGTAGTATAATTGACTTGGCGTTTAAATCCTGTCATTTCTTCCATTTCTTTCGCCATTGTTGTTTTACCGCTTGAAGTTTGACCTGTTAAAACAAATATCATTTAGCTACCCCCAGTAATAAATCTTCGTAATCTCTTAAGTACATCCATTTGTACCCGCCATATTTTTTGTATCGAGGTCTATTTGGGCTACAACATTGTGTAATACCTGCTTTTGCACATTTAGCTGCTTTAGACGCTGCGCTAACCGTTGGGAATGTTTCCATGTATGTTCCATCTAAAGAAAATTGAACAACAGGAGTAGGATGATTTCTGCCAAGTGGCGTTACTCGTTTCAAATAAGCTTTTTTATTGTTTTCAGATTGTGTTACCCATCGTAAATTTTTGTAATGGTTATTCACTCTGTCCTCGTCGATATGGTCAACAACCATTCCTTCAGGACGTTTTCCATGAAACGCTTCACATACTGCAACATGCACAGCGAAATAAGCTTTTTCATAAGTGAATGCGAAATAATCATTGCTTGAATGGAAGAATTTTGGCTCTTCCCAAACACCTTCATTACATACTAACGTGTTACCAAAACTGCTAACTTTTACTTTGCCTTCCCAGCCTGCTACGTCTTTCCATACTTCTGTTTCCATTATAATTCCTCCTAGTTAATTGAATATTAATTTTCAAAAATGTTGTTATTAAAGAATGCTCATTACAATTTGTGACCAGCTTTCTAATCGGTCATAAGTTTCTTGCTCTTTTAATTCATCAATCGTTTTCCATGAACCAGCTAATTCTTCTTTTTCACGAACTTCGATTACAGTATCTTCAGACACATCAATCATTGCTAACACACCAAGATGAACTTTGCTTACATCTTCAGAATCGTCATTGATTAAACCAAGAACTTTTACATCAACGTCAGGATTGTTTGTGTCGAATTTTAATTCTTCCGTTAACTCACGATATAAATTAATTGCTAAAGCATCTGAGAAATCGTCACTATCAACCATGTTCATGTGACCACCAACGCCAATTGAAAGCTTATTATGCAAACGTCCTTCTCCGCCACCGTTTAAGCGTTCGTATACAAACAATTCTTTGCCACGACGAATAACAGCATATGGGATTGGTTGTAAGAAATCTAAATTGATTTCAGCATTGTTTTCTTTTGATGTATCATCTTTAGCATTACCTCTACGCATTTCGATAATGTTTGCTGCCATGTTACCAAGAATTACGCCCGCTTTTTGTAAATCAGTTAATACGCCTTGGAATGTCAAAGTTTCCTTTGCGAATACAGCTTCTCTGTTTGCTACTAAAATGATTTCTTCCCATTTTTTGTTTGTCATTTCAATTTCCCCTTTTTCTTTTTTGATTTAGTTGATTGGTAAGCTACCATTGATTCAATGATAGCTCCAATCACATCTAGAATAATTTCAACTAAAATCTGCATTTTATCGCTGGTCCAAAGCTTTGTATTCACGGAATAAGTTTAACATAACTCCGTCATGTTGAGCCAAAGCTGCGAACAATGAAGCTCTGTCCATTTGACGAACACGTTTTTCCATTTTCTCAGCAATTTCACGTTTTTGTGCTGCAACTTTTTCACGAGCTTCATGGTCAGATAAATCAACTTTTTGAATAACCCATTTCATTTTGCCAACAATTTCTTGTGGAATAACCGTGATATAACCATCAACTTCAGCTAAACTGATACCATTTACCGTGTGTACAACAACCTGGTCACCTTTACGTAAATCTGGAATGCTAGTTAAGAAGAAATAGCTTCTGTATGGTGTGTCCTGAAATTTTACGCTCACATAATATTTTCTCATTTTAATTTCCTCCAATTGATTTGATTTGATTTGATTTTTTTATAATGTTGATAAAAGTGCTTCAGCTTCAAACAACTGCTCTTTTAGCGTGTCGATTGTTTTTGCTAACTTTTGACGCTCTTTTTCTTTAAATAGTGATGTGCGCTCACGGTCTTCATGTTGACGTAAATCTACTTTTTGAACAACAAATTTAGCAACGTTGAATCCTACAGTTTTAATATCAACATATCCCACAACTCGAGCTAAACGGTAACCAATAGCTGTATCAACAACAACTAAATCATTTTCTTTTAGTTTTTTCATGTTTGTTAAAAACGTATAATATTTATATGGTGTCTCCTCGAATACTACCTGTACGCATTTGATATTTTCATTCATTTTAATTTCCTCCTAAGTTTTAATTACATATTTGCAAAAATTCCGATTAATAAAGAGATTACAACATAAAGCAAGCTTTCGGTTTTTTTATCATCATCTTGTCGTATGGAGCTGACAAAGAATAAAATCGCAAACGCTATAGTTACAAATACAACGATGGTTTTAATCAAGCCCACTTGTATTCTTCTCCTTCCTTATAGACATAAACGTTTTTAAATCCTTCTTCACGTTGAGGAGCTCTCATTATGCGATTCATATTGTGCATCATTTCTTTCGGCACAGGAACTTCACGTGCTGCATTTCTTAACACACATGTTTCATATGAAGTTTTCATGTAAATAGCAATGATATCTGCTCCGTATTTTTTACCAACTTCAATGATTGGTAAACGTGAACCTTCATTTAAATGAGTAGCATCTGCAACAACAGATTCTCCGTTGATTAATGACGCTTCAATGAAATTAACAAACATTTTCTTAGTTAATTTTTGCTCGTTGTTTGTATATCCAAGGCTGAACATTTCATGAATAAAATCTCGATTTACATACGCCATATCATTATCTTCAGCAAGTTGTAAACCTTTTGTTGATTTGCCAGACGCTGGAATACCGCACATTAAAATAATTTGTTTTCGTTTCATTTTCTTTCCCCATTTCGTTTTGTTGTTGTTTACATGTCTATTGTATTGACGAAATTTGATTTGTAAGACAGCGAAAGAAAAAAGTTTTTATTTTGTTTTTGAAAATTAATATTCAATGTTCGTTTGTCGTTACTTCATTATTATATTGACGTAATTCCAGCTGTAAGGAAAGCATAAAAAAACACGAGCTTTAAGCTCGTGCATCAATAGTATTTGCTATATAGTGCATAAATTCTCTAACATTCATTGGTATATTCATGTATCTTAAGAATTTTATTACGGTTTTGTTTTGATACATTCCGTTGTAATACACTCGTTGTGTTATGTATTTAGCTTGCGTGAAGCTGTACATAAATTTCACTTCTAATATACTACCTCGTCTTTTAATGGTTGCAAAATAATAAACATTCTGGGTGCGTTGCTCACGAGTTCCTTCAATTGTTAAATCGCTCATTTGCTTGCCTCCAATCATTATTTGATTAATTAAATCATAACATACGTTGACAGATATATCAATATTTTTGTAAATAAAAAACAGAGGAAAAATCCCCTGTTTAGATGATGAAATCTTGTAAGCGCTCGTTGAGCTTTTTGTTTAAAGCAATTTCTGTTTCTGCTTTTTCGATGATTTGTTGTGAACGTTTTAGCTTTTGTTCTTGACTTGCAATCATTCGTTTCAATTCAGCTTGTTCTTCTGCTTCTTTTAATTTTTGACGCTCAACAAGTTTATTGTATTCTTCAATGTTCTGAAGAACATCTTCACTCATATCTTTAAATTGAGCAAACACGCCAGAAATTTCATCACGTAAAAACTCGACTTGTCCATCTCCATCTAAATCAAGAAATCTTTTCTTTCCAAACAATCTCAAGAATAATGCGTATAATTTTTTCATTTTAATTCCTCCATTTGTTTGATTTACTATACTATTGTATTGAATTAATCAGATTTGTAAGGTATAAAAAAAAGAAAGCATTAAGCTTTCTTTTTAGTAAATTGCAAGTCGAATTCTTGGCCATTATAACCATTAACCTTGATTGTTGTATGATTATATGGAGCTGTTTTGTTGTATGTTCTCAAAACAAATTCCTCTCCACGTCTGAAGCCAGTTAATACAAGCTTTGTGCCACGATTGAACCAAGATTCGTCTAATACATTCTTTGTTTTCCCATCAACTTCTACAACTTTTTTATCATAGTTGATAAAAGCTCCTTTGTTGTAACGTACAGTAACCACGCCAGTTTGCGTTAAAACGGACACAAGACCTTTTGTCTTGTTTTTATCCACAACCACGCCAGCAATAACGCTTGTTTGGAATTTAGGCCATTGACGACCTTTCCAATTGTTATATCCTGTTACAACTGGGTCTTCTGGCAATTGCTCAAAATCAGCAATTTCAAATAATCGGTCTAATGGGTAATAATCAAGCTCATGATAATTGCTGTAGAATACCAGCGTTTCCATTTCCCATTGCTCAACGCTTCCCATGCAATATTTCTTCCAAAATTCACGCATTAATTCACGATTAAATTCTGCTAAAGCTTCAGGAGCTGTAACCCATTCTTTTAATCGTTCGATTGATTTCTTGTAGAATTTATCAAATGATTTTTGGTCGATTGTTAATTTATCGCCAACAAATTCATATTCAACTTGCTTTAAGAATCCGCCAGAAAGAATTTCTTTCTCCAGCTCTTTTGTCATTGGAACTTTGTTTCTGCCAAATAATTTATTACGCATTTCATATAAACGCATTTCTTCAGCATACGTTTCGGGGACAGCGTGAACAAGCTTTGGTAGTTGTACCATCGTAATTTTCTCACGTGCTGGTACCAATTTACGAACAAGCTCAACCATTAAATTCCTACGGTCTTGAGGTTTTGTTACGCCACAAATACGGTCAAAACAACCCGCTTTAAGTAATGTTACTGTTTTTGCATCCGAAACAAGCTTTGTGTGTACCATACGTTCAATGAAATCATCTAAAGATGTAAACGGACGGTTTTCTAAAATAGCTTGAATCGCATTGTTTCCTAAACCTGAAATTGGTTTTAATCCAAACATAACTTTATCTTCTGCTTCAATTGGTGTAAATTCAAGTTTAGCTGTGTTGATGTCAGGATTGATTACTACACCTTTCATTTCACCAACGGCTTTCGCTACAGCGCCATAGTCGGTAGTTGTTCCTTCATCACCAACAACACCAGCATTAACTGATAAACAAGCTGTTTTCCACCAGATGATTCCGTAACGGTATGCCATGTTCATTTCTTGCATTAAAATCATTGAGTATGGAGCTGTATGGTTTTTACTAAATGAATAACCGAATGATGGCTTGAATAAATATTCCCAAACATAATCGAGCAATTCAATTCTTGCGTTCGGATTGTTACCGTAGAACATTTCACGACATTCCTCGATAATTGCTGGGCTTTTCTTAGCAATACCTTTACGCAATTTATTTGCTTGCACTAATGAAAAGTTTGAAATGATTGGGTCCATAGAAATTTCCATCATTACTTCCTGTGTATCACAAATGCCATATGTTGAAAGCAAATGATTTTTAAGAACTTCCATTTCATCTTCTGTTATGTTGTTTTGTTGCATTTCTTTAAACCATTCGCCTAAATCGAATTTGAAACGAGCATACTTATCTAACGGTGATTCACCATGGTCAGCTGCAAGTCGCATCAACGAGTTGGCTGTTGCAATCTCAAAGAAGTTGTTTGGTTTGATTTTTGTTAAAGCTTGTTTACCTACGTTTGTCTCGAACTGGAAAGCATTGATAACGTCGCCTTGATACAACAATTTAAACATTTCAGGGTTTTCAAGTTCCATAACGTCAGGATGTAAATATTTATTATATGTTGCACGTAAAGAACCTTGCCATTCCGCTTTGCCATGTTCAATCAGTAAATCTAAACATTTGCGAATACGGTCAAGAGCATTGATTGTTAAAGCATCGAGCTTTAATCCACCCATTGCATCTGAATCTTTCATGTTAAATTGTGTTACAGGATAACCTTTAGTTGTTTTCATCATGGCATTTTGTTCTACATAGCCATTTGGGAAAACGTAAATACCAGAAGCATGTTGTGAACGTCCTGAAACAAGACCTTCAATACCTTCAATTGTTTCTCTAAGACCTTCATATTTTTCAACTTCGTCAATAAACGCTTTTACAGGTTTACGTCCTTTTTCTTCATTTCCGTACCATACATCTTTGAATGGCCATAATTGACCACGTTCAGCTGGGATTAAACTTGCAATACCTTGAGCTAAATCATTATCAATGTCTAAACCACGACACGCTGACAATACAGCTGATTTTGTTTTTTCAGTTGTGAACGTACAAATATTCAATACGTTTTCATCACCGTATTTTTCCTTAATAAGCTCAAGAATTTTTTGACGTTGAGCACCTTCGGTGTCAATATCAATATCAGGAAGCTCAGGACGTTCTTTTGAAATATGACGCCAATGTGGCAAGTTGTATTTAATCGGATTCATTTGTACAATGTCCATTAAATAACATGTATAAAAACCTGAAGATGAACCACGAGAAACACCAACAAGCGAAACCGTCCACATAATATCAATAATATCTTCTACAAGGATATAATAAGCTGATAATGGTTGATTTAGATTAATACTGATTTCCCAAAGTTCTTCAATTTCCGTATTGATACGAGCAATATTTTCTTCATTAAATTCTTGCTTTTTATTAATGAACCCTTGTTCAACTAAGTATAAGAAATATCTGTCCTCAATACTATTGCTATTTGCATATCGACGGATAAAATCGTATTTATCATACCACATATGGAAAATGTTTGATAATTCAAACTCAGGAATTTTAACTTTGGGAATTTGTGTTTCCATTTTTAAATCGTATTCTTCAATCTTGCTACGAATTTCCAAAGTGTTATACATAAGTTCATCGAATTCTTCATCTGTGAAATAAGGGAAATAATCACGAGCTTCATCATATCCCATTAAATATGTTGTTGAATAGAACTCAGCAACTTCACGTTCGCCATCATTCGATTTTAAATAAATTTCATGAACTTTTGCTTGGTCTTTATTTAAATAATGAGCATCAGTTGTTAAAATTGGTTTCAAACCGTATGCCTTTGCAATTTTCTTTGCCATTTTGTTGTAAATGATTTGCTCTTCAGATATTTCTGAAGGTTGTAATTCAACATATAAATCATCTCCGAAAATGCTTATCAACCATGTTAATAATTGATGAATACGAGCTTTCGCTTCTTGATTCCCTGTTGCATATGCAACAACATTTCGTGAAAATTCAGACCCCAAACAAGCTGTTGAAGCAATTACATGTCCTTTATATTGACGTAAAACTTGTTCAAAATCATCTTTATATGTTGGAACACGTTCCATACCTCGGAAGAAGAATGAATTATTCCAAGCTCGAGAAGTTAATTCCTTCAGGGCTTGATAACCGTGCTTGTCTTTTGCTAATAACAAGAAATGATAAAACGTAATTCTATCATTGTTTTCTTTTTTTGTCAATGTGTCTTCACGGTCAACCAAATAAATTTCATTTCCAAGAGCTAAGCGAAATTCTTCAGGTAGTTTTCCTGTTGCTTTTTGTTTTTGCACATAATCAATTGCTTCAACGTGTGCCGATAAACATTCATGGTCAGTAATTGCAATACCAGATAAACCAATTTCATGAGCATAATCAATCATTTTATCTACTTTGTTTATGGCGTCTTTTAAACGAAAATTTGATTTTTCCGTGTGATTATGTGCCATAAACGGATTTCTAAAATTATACATTAAATCATCTCCTTAGTTGTTATACCGATATTGTATTGATAGCATTACATTTGTAAGGAAGCTATTCGACAATATTTATTGAATATAAATATTCAAAAAGAAAAGCTTGCATAAGCAAGCTTTAAAATACTAATTCATCTGCTAATTTTTGTTCTTCTGCTGTTAAACCGTGTTCATTTTCAGTTTTGATTTCTTCTACAATTTCAACTTTTTCGACAATTTCAGGGGTAATCAATTCAGCTACCACTTGTGAATCAATTGCAACAATTGTTTCTTTTGTAGCTTCATCAACTATTTTTTCAATCGTAACTTCTTCATCTGCTCCAGTAGCGGCTTGCACCATCGCTTCTTCAAGCAATGCTGCCTCCTTTTCCGCTTCTTTTTCGGCTTTTTTCTTTGCTTTTTCCTCAGCCGCTTGTGCTGCTTCAATTTCAAATTCTTTCATGTTTTGTTCAGCTAATTCTTCGCTGAAATCATGATTCGTCCAAATCGCATATGCTTTTTCTGTGTCTTGAGTTGATTTAATTAATTCAGCTAACTTACGTGTTTTCGTTTCATCGTAATGACCTTGTTCTTTATAACGTACTTTTCCTGCTCCACCATATACCGCTTTATTTAGATTTACCACACAATCATACATTGCTGATTGGTCTTCGAGTGGTACTTCAGCTAATTTTTCTTCGTTGTACAATACGCTGCCAATCATTTGTGTGTCGAAATTGTTTTTCTCAAATAATTCGTTTAAAACTTTACGTTTGCCAGGCATTTTTGCTGGTGGTACATCAATTACTTCCATGCCCGCTTTTTCAGCAAATGGATTATGTTTACCCATTACCGATAGAATTTCAATATGTTTCATTCCTGTCATTGGCATTGTTTTCTTAACAAGTTCTACAGACAATCCAATACCACGATATTTAGGAAGAACAACAACTCGGCTAATCATTTTGACTTCCTTGTTCATTAATCTTGCACGACCTTTATATCTTGTTGTAAATGTATTTCTGCCACGCAATGCTAAAGGTCCGTATGAATAAACAATTACACCAATTAAATCGCCTTTGTGCTCCATTTTGTAAATCTGATAAGCTGCTCCTAATTGAGCCGTTCGGTAATGGAATTTTGAAAGTTCCTTATAATCCGATGTTTCACCTAAAGAAATTTCAACTTCGCTGTTAATTGAGCATGGTCGAGCTTTATATTCAATTCGTGTAATTTTAGCATCATTACCGAATGATTTTTCAACAAATAATGAAGGGTTTAAATCTTCAAGAATGTCCTCGTGAGTTGTTGCAACAACCAGCACTTTTCCTAATTTACGACAAATCTTTTGGAATCCGTAAGAAACAATTTTAGCTGTTGTGCGGTCTAACAAAGCACAAAACTCATCGACGAACAGATAATCATTTTCCATTTCTAACATTTTTGCTAACACATAACGGCTTTTTTGTCCGTCAGATAATTCACCAAATTTTCTTAAGCAAATGAAAGCATCTGATAATCCGACAAGGGATAGATAATAAAGACCTTCATCAAGCGTTTTGCCAATCGTTTCAATTAATGGTTTATCGTGTTCAATTTTAATGTCTTCCGTTGAAACTCCGCCTGTTAATTTGTATAGTTCTCGCATTAATACCGACTTACCGCCACCGCTGTCGCCCGTGATGTAAACAATGTCTCCTTTGTTTAAATTAACTTCAAAATTATCGTACACAACAAATTCTTTTTCGCCATCAATACCTAAACCAAAAGCATCAGCGACCTGAAGTACACGTTTAGTAACCTCTGTATTAGTTTTAAATGATTTATTAATTGTAAATTTCATGTTCAATACCTCCGTTTGTTTTTATCTTACAAAGGTATTGTATTGAATATATTTGTTACGCAAGGCATGGCGAAATAAAAAAGCAAAAAAAATTGGAAGCGTCACTTGACACTTCCATCTTTGTATATCTTTACAGGCCTATTCATATATGGATTTTTATCTAAATCTAACGATTCACCTTCAATTATGTAATAATCCTTTTTACTTTTAATTCCTTTACATATATACGATTGTGAACCATCGCCTTGGGGTATCACAGCTTTCAACCTACACCGTTCAAGAATGTTTTCCTTGTCTCTTGCCTTATACATATTATATGAATGCGTAATGCCCACCTGTGCTGCCATTATAATCGGAAAAACTAACAGTGCTAAAAATGTTAATACCCTCTTTTGTAATTGTTCTTGTCCCATTGATTCTATTTTATCTTTGTCAATGATATGTTTCATTATGAAATTTTTCAAGCGTGTTTCACCTCCTTTACATTTACTATTATACCATAGCTGGCCAGTAAACACAAGAGGAATTGAATATTAATATTCAAAAAGCGGATTTCTCCGCTTTTATGCTGATTCGTCTTTGTCCTTGTCTGTTTCTTTTTTCTTTGCTTCATTTACCTTTTTGATGGCTTCAATTAAAATTTTCGTCACATCAGGTGTAATAGGGTTTGACATCGAGCGTATTATGTTTAAAAGGAATCTCATAGCGTATTCCATTTCTGTGGCGCTCTTTGCTTTTCGTTTTGGTCTTTCTGCTTTTGCTGTTTCCCCTGTTTTCACACCAATTTTAATGTTGTGACGTTTGGTAGGAATTGGTTCTTTGCCAGTGTCAAGGTTTGCATTCATTTCAGACCTGTGAATGATTGAACCATCTTCTGCTTGAACCTTTGTAAATATGCTGTTGATTTCTTCTTTGCCTTTTTCTTCTTGTCTCTTTCCGTACCACGCTGCTATTTTCAACATAATCATTGCTGAAGCTATGTTAGCAAAAAATGTTGCTATGAGCGTCACGGCTATTGTTTCCCAAAATCCCATATTTCATCCTCCTATTCTGCTGGTTCTGATGTTGCAATTGCGTAAAATCCAAAACCGACGACAAACAATATTAAACCGCCAATGAAAAAACCAAATGCTTGTTGAAGCATCATTAATCACCTCCTTTAAAATAATCTTGTTTTGTTTTTTTCGATTGTCAAATCAGCCATTGTATTAATCATATCGAAATATTCCTGCAACCCTGTTTCATTGAACAAATCATGTAAATTTTTAATGATGTCATATTCTTCTTTGGAAATCACAAGGTATTTTTCATCGGTAACGTCAACATCAATTTGACAGCCATTAATTTCGTCGTGTCCAACGCAATTTGGGTCAATGTATTGAATCCAACCACGTTCACCTTTTTCATTTTGAATTGTATAAATTTTGTACTTGTCTTTTGTCACTTTTCGTTCACTCCTTATTAGTTTGTATATTAATAATAACATACGTTGTCAGATTGGTCAACTGTTTTGAATATTAATTTTCAATAAAGGATAAAAAAATAACGGTGCCCATTGGACACCGTAACAAAAGAAAGAGGTTTATGTTGATTTCATTCTATAATTAATCAATTCAAATGTCAACTAGAAAACAATATTTTCTATTGTAATTTCTTCTGCAAAAGCTTCTTCATTTGAAAATTCAACTGCTTCTAAAACCACTTGAGTGGCTTCTCTTCCCAGCCAATTGTTGATTGTCGGACGACCTATGAAATCTAATCTCAGCTGAGGAGCAAACCCAGCTGTGAATTTGTCGGCTGTTTCTTGAGAAGCTCCGTACATGACAAATTCTACATCGTCAACATAAAACGTCAGCATCGAACCTTTTTGTTTAATGTTTTTCTTTTCAACATCAATTCCGACGTATGCAAACAATGAATCATGAACTTTGCCACCGAAAATAAATTTGTTTCTGTCGAGCTCATGAATGATTTCTTTATCAACTACGCCACGAGAAACATAATCGACCTCGTGAATAAATTCTCGAGCTTCAACTTTCTTTCGGAATGTTTTAAATAAATCAAATTTTTCTTTATCAATTTCAATACCGAAAGCTTGGTCATGACCTTGTGCAAATTCTACAAGACCTGTATCTTGGCACCAATCTTTAAAGCTGTCCATTGTTGGGTCATATCCACGACCTGAACCAGAAAATTTGCCATCTCGTTCACGCAAAATCAATACTGGTTTTTGAAGCTTGTTAACCATTTTTGTTGCAATTAACCCTGTTAATGAAGCATGATTATCGTTAATTTTGCCAACACCAATTGCAATTCCGCCATCGCTGACGATATCTTCTTCAATTTGAGCTACTGCTTTCTTAACAGCTGTATCTTGACGAGTTTTACATTTAATAGCTATATCAACTGCCATTTGCTGTAAATTAAGGTTGACTTGGATTTTGTCAAATTTCTTTGTTTCTTTATTCTTTTTACGCTTTTCAACGGTGAAAATTTCTGGGTTAATATCGTTTAAAGCTCGGAATAAAATTTCTTTTTCTTCCATTGAGCCAATACGAATTACAGCGTTTATCATCGGAATAACAGAAAATGACAAATCTTTAGGAACAGGTTGGAAAATGTCTTTGATTTTTAAAGCTTCTTTGATGAACTTGTTTTCCATATTTTTGATTCCATCAAATACTAAATTACGAACTTCATTTTCAGAGATGTCTGAAGCATCTGAAATTTGTCCTAAAGCCACTAAATCTTTCAATTTTTCGGTGCGATTTGTGTTTAAAGCTTTATCCATCGCTTGACAGAATTTGTGTACTACGCCAACACCAACTAAATTAGTGTTCACATTTTCGCTAATTTGATTGTTGATGATAATTCCGCTCTCTGGCATTTCTTCAACTAAATGGTGGTCAAGCACAATTACTTCAACGCCCATACCATATAAAATATCAAGTTCTCTGGCATCGTTTGAAGCTGCATCTGGGATGATTATTAACTCATAATTTTTTTCAGAAATTCTTTCCATAATATCTTCGGTCAAACCGTGAGCTTTTTTATCATGAATGATAAAATCAATATTGTAAAGTGGGTCAATTGATTTTAAATATTGATATATATATGAAGCGCTTAAGAATCCGTCAGCATCTGAATCGACCAAAACAGCCATTTTGCTGTACGTCATTAAATGTGCTGCAAGAACTTGTATTCCTTGAACCATATTTTTGAAAGCAAATGGGTTTGTGTCGGAAGAATTATCAGGATTTAAAAACAAATGAATGTTTTCAATACCTCGATTGTTTAAAATTGTTCTAACAATATCTCCGTTGTATTCACCAATTTGTTTGTATTTTAATGTCATATCATTACTCCTTTTCGGTTTCGTCTAAGTTATTGTATTGTTCATTTTTATGCTGTAAGGATTATATTATCATTTTCTTTGTTTCCCAAAGTTGTTCGAAAACTTCTTTCCCTTTATCGGTTGGCGACATTTTTTCACCAAGCAAATCTAATTCGTCCCAAAGAACAGAAACATTAAACATTGCTTTAAGCTTTGAAACGAATGTTGAACCAATTTTTTTACGGTAAAAAGCATCTTCTTCGCTTCCAACTTCGGTGAACTCTTTATCAGGAGCTATGATTACATGTTCGACATCTAAGCTTTTAATAATGTCAACTTGAGCTTGAGACAATGCGCTACCACTTACACATGCTCCGATTGACATTTCTGGCCATATCGTATCTAATTGCATAACAGATTTTTCAGCTTCGAACAGGATAATCGTTTTATATTTTTCAATGTGTTCACGGTTAAAATTCAAACCATACAATACAGCCCCTGTAGGGTGTCTTAAAATGTCACCTTTGTGACGGACGGGAAAATATTTCATGCCCGCTGAAACCATTTCTTCGTCCATATTTCTGGCACGTACACCAATAAGATTTCCTTCCAAATCATAATGTGGTATAACAATTTGATTATTCGCTATTGAAAATCGAATATTATACTTTGCCATCGAACGAGCTGAAATCCCCTCATCAACCCAAGCTTTATGATATAATTCATGATAACTTCGTAAAAGGTTTTTATTTAGTTTGCGTAATTCGTATGTTTCTTGTTTTGATTCAAACGCATTGAAAAATGAACTGTCTACAGCATTTGAATAATTGTACAACCCTGTATATGAGATACCAAATTTCATGCACACAAAACGAAATGCTTCAGTGAAATCTAATCCCATCGTTTTTTCAACCAATGAGAATATATCATAACTGCAAGAACAGCCAGAATAACAATGAAACAGTTTATTTGCTGGATAATACAATAATTTGTGAGAATCCCCATGGTGGCAAACACTCAATGAATAAACTACGTTACCACGTTGATAAGGAGAACCCCCTAGGTCATTCAGCAAATCAATTACATTTTGGGTTGTTAAAATATCTTTGACCTCGTTGGCATTCATCTTTATTCCTCCTTCAGTAACTATTGTATTGAATATGTTTTAAATGTAAGGAAAAAAGATAGCCTAAGCTATCTTTCCACGTCTTAATAATTCTTTTAAAACTAAAGCACAATTTGTATCATCATCTTTAACATCTGTTAATCGAATAAATTCACAATTCAATTCTTCTTCAATCAATCGTTGTCTGCCAAATTGGTCTTCATATGAATAACCAGCATGGTCATTTTCATCATATTCAATGGCTATTCCAATTTGTGGCAAATATAAATCAACCCTTTTCCCAAGCACATTATGCTGTCGAGAAAATTCATTTATACCAAACACTGTTAATTGCTTTTCTATTTTATCTAAAAATTCAACTTCTTTTCTATTGGAATCAACTATCAATGTTTTCAAATTAAACATGTTTGATACCATTATCACTTCTTCAGAAGTTAACCTCATTTTAGCAAACAATATTTCCATTCCTTGATTCTTAAAAGACACTTTATCATAAAAATTCCCACGATGATTGTATTGTTCCTTAATGAAATTTTTATGAAAAATATCATCTGCTATTTCTTCTTCAATTTTCCTAATGATTCTCATAATTTCTGAATGTCTTTTGTTAAATAATTTTGCTATATAAACACTATCCATTTTATCACCCTCCGAACATTTTTTATTATTGTATTGAAAACACCATAAATGTAAGGAAGCTCGTAAAATATTTATTTTACTATAAAAAAGGGAGCCAGAAACCGCATGGCTTCAAGCTCCATTTTCATTAGAAATCGACAACAATGTCTTCTTGATGTTGTTTCTCGAAAGCTACCGTTTCTTCCGTCATTTCTACCTCAATCGGCACAATATCCGTAATTAAGTTGAAATCTGTATCTGTCATGAAGCACAATTCTTCACGCATAGTTCCTAAATCCATTCGTGTCCAAATAATAACAGCTGTACGACCTGAACGGTTTTTGTAAACCCAATGTGAGAAGTTTGGCTGTTTATATTGTTTGTGTTTTAGGATATGGTCAAGGTTTTCATGGTCCTTCGCTGTTGCACGGAATGACATTAAACCGTGGTCAACTTTATCTGCTGTAGCTGAACCGCCTCGTAGTGATTGTGTATCACGGTTTTCTACGTCTTTAGAATTACGGTTTAACTGTGTGGACGAGATAATATAAATCTGGTATTTATTTGCCAACAGTTTCATGGCACCAGAAAATTGAACTAAGATTTGGTCCTCACGTAACGAATTACCAAAAGCGTTTTGCATTGTACGAGCTAATTTTGCTGTCATTTGAATGTAATCGAATGCCACAAATTCAACATCTTTTTCAATGATGTATTGCTCAATAATACCTTCAATATCAGCAATTGAGAAATCATCTACATACACCGCATAAATCGGAGCTCGTTTTAACACGTTAATTCCGTAGCTTAAACGTGCTAATGTTGCTTGGCTATATTTACCGTTTTTGATTACATCTTCATTGATACCAGTGATATAAGCTAACATTACAGTTTGTAACTCACGTTTTTCAAGCTCGGTAGATATGAATAATGTTGGTTTAACGATACCATTTTTTACCCAAGCTTTTTTCTCATAGCTGTAAATTTCGTCACATGAAATATTACACATATCAGCTAATGATTGACGAGTTTTACCGCCACCTGTAGTTGCTGAACGTAACATAAATTTACCTGGTCGCATACCACGGAAAATGGCATTATAATAACCGTTTGAGAAAGGATAACCAAATTCTGGGTCTTGATTCATTTCATCGAGTAACGAATCTAAATCGTCGCCAGCTGTGAAATTTTTAGAGTTCTTGCTGATACTCCATTTATTTCTAAGAGCTGCCATTTTCAATGAAAAATGTTCGACCATTTCTTCAAGCTTCATTTTTTCGATTCTTTGTCTGCCATCATTGAAGATTTTTAAATCTGTGCTTTCATAATCGAAAATATCCTTAATACTAACTCCTTCAGCTAAATAATTTCGTAGCAATGAATACTTTTTGAGCGAATCATAGTTTAGCTTAAACGTTTCAATGTTCGAATGAGCTATTGATTTTCTCATGTAATCAATACCGTTGTTTTCTTTCCAAATATTGTACAAATCGCCATGTGGAGCCAGGAAGTTATCAATATCAACTTCTGTAATCGTAGCTACTTCATCGCCAGAATATACAATGTTGTTAATTGCGCTAAATACGATTTTGTGAAAATCCTGCACGAAATCTTCTTCGCTTAAATGTACTTCAGGGTCTTTCAAAGCTCGAGGATTAATGCAAATGTTTCCTAATACGGAATAAATATTTCTTGTTGGGTTAAGATATTTTACAATTTCAGCTGTTGTTTTTGATTCCATTTGCCAATTCCTCCAAATTAATTAGTTTTGCTTCTTTGTGATTGTAACGTCTTTTGGGATAATTCATTTTTATTTTTGTTACGCCAACATCCAAAGCTTGTGTTGATGTTGATTTAGCTAATTTGTTCTTGTGATATTCAATCATTTCATCATGAATATAAGGAACAATCCCAATACCTTTGCTTTTTGTAACTTTTTCTTGCTTGACATTAACGAAATATTCTAAAGACAACCTGATATTTTTTGTCGTATATCCTTTGTCCTGCAATCTTTTTACTTGAGTTTTTAATAAATTTCCTTTTTCTCCTAAGCTAGGGATTTCAAATATGCGACAAATTGTTGCTTCCAGCATTTGTTTTTGTCTGTTTTCTTCCATTTCCTTATCAAAACACGGTTTGCAAAATCTTTTTGATTTATTTCTTGGAGAATCTATCAAATCTATAGCTCGATGTTTTTTGTTTAACAATTTACATTCTACGCCATGACACATTAATAACCTGTTTTGAACTGGTGCTTTTTTCACCATAACATTCACCTCCGCTATTACTTTATTATTATATTGAACAAATTTAAGCTGACAGGATGCCAAAAAAAATAAGAGCGAATTTTCGCTCTTACATTATTTTTTTCCCTGCATATTTGATTCCAGCTGTGCAACAACTTGATTGATAATTTCCGCTCACTAGCGCATTTGAACGTCTAAATTTTAAAGCTACAACGTTATCACATTTTTCACATACATACACACAACGCTCCATTTTTGGCCTTTTTGTATACGTACTACACCCACCGTGCTTGCGTAGTTCGTTTTCGAAATATTCTTCTCCGTCCAAGTATGGTTTGTCAAGCTCAAACAATGCGTAATGTATTAGCTCGTGTATCAATGTTGAACATATGTCTTGTTTAGATGCGTTCGTTGTCATGTTTTTATTTAATTCAATTCGGAGCGATTTCTTTTCTCCTGCTCGTCTGGCAAACCTGCCAAGAATTTTTCCTATCCGTCCATTAATAACAATCGGAATACTCAGCTCAAGATTATAATGCTTTTCAACGAAATCAGCTGCGACCTTCGTTAAAAACCTAATATCACGCCAATATCTTTCATCGTATTCTAAGCTTGTATAATATTCAACTGCGTTCATATTAACATCTCCCTCTTGTTTTGTTAATACAATCATAACATATTTGTATACCAATGTAAACAGATAAAAATAAAAAGACGAGAATTAATCCTCGTCTTCTCCAGCATATTTATCTTCCAGCATATCGTAAATGTAAACAGCATCATATCCTTGATTTTCACGATAACATTTTTCAGCATCCTCAATGTTATCAAATTTGCCAATAACATCGCTTAATCCTCCACAAGGATAAAATTGGTCAAATGCGAACACCCAATATCTGTTTTTCATTAGAACGACCACAACACTTCGTCAAAGCTTTTGCCATATTTTTTACAATAATCAGTAATCATAATACGCATTGTTACCACATCATCATGAACAATCATTGTATGCCCGTGATAGAATTCTTTAAGCTTTTTGTATTCCTGCTCCTGTGTTGATTCTGGTTTGCGTTTTGTTTTTAAATAGCGTTTTTTCATTTTAATTCTCCTCCTTGGCGTGTTTAATCATATGAGCTTCTGCGTTCTCGATTTTTTTTCTGAGTTTCTCGTGCTCTTTGAATTCCCAATAGTTTAAATCTAATAATTTCTCATAGAGTTTTATAATCTCATGAACATGCCCTTCTTTATAGTACTTCATTTTATTTCTCCTCTTTAGTATATGCTAAAATTCGGTCATGTTTATCTTTGTATGTGTGTCCATCATATTTAATATCGGGGCTTTCAATGTGCCATGATACTTGACCTGTAGGAAGTTCGATGTAAGCAACAACGCCCCAACGCTCATCCCAGCCTTTTTCAATAATTTCAGTTACAGGTGTGTGAATCACGAAACCAGCTTTATAATCCATTTTACGTGCTAAATGAACAGCATCATAAATCAAATCATTTCGTACATCGTAATGTGTTTGTTTTTTGGTCTCATCACCTTTAAACGTGAAAGATGATGGGTCATTATCCTCAATTTCTAACAATACCAATTTAAGCAAGTTCTTTCTTTCCTCAGGTGTTAAATATACTAATTCATCTTCTTTAATTCCGTACATTTCATTTCCTCCTTTTGTTTACAATGTCATTGTATTGACAGCATTTAAAATGTAAGGTGGCATTTTAAGTTTAATTTTTGAATATTAATATTCAACTTTTTATTAAAAATGAAACGAGGGAAAAATCCCTCGCTCATATTAACCGTGTAAGATTTCACGAATTTCAGCTAACGTTTGGTCACGTAATAGCTCGCCATCTTCAAATACTGTTTCTAATAGGTCAGGCGTTTTAACCGTTTGGTCTTTGAATAATCCGTCAACAAATTTGATTTCTCCGTCTGGACCTTCATGAACATGAACTCGACCACGTTGAGATTTCTTAGTGCCATCATCTGTTTTCGGGTCTTTGAATAGTAAACGTTCTTCTCCATCTACTTGAGCATACGTAGCTTTCATTGCAAATCCAAACGTATCTCGAGTGTTGTATTGATAAGTGAAACTGCCAATTCCGAATACTACGTTTGTGCTTGCGAAACCTTTAGCTTCAAGTTGTGTTACAATATCACGAGCACGTTCTAATGTGATTGAATCACCGTAAATAGCTCCAATGTGAGTATCAAGCAATTTATATCCTTGGTCAGTGATTGTTCCACCGAAAATGTCCCACAGACATTCAATTAAACCTTTACGCTCTAATTCAGTAGCTCCATTTGGGTCACCGCATAGGATTTTTACAGGGTCGCCACTGTCAGGACGAATAACAACTCGACCATCACGTTCCATGATTTCTTTTTTCAGCTTCGGTAGGTATTCGCCAACAACTTTCCAGAAATCCCAAGTATCAGATACTACAGAGAAGAATCCGTTAGCATATACTTCCGTGATTAAATGTTTGAATAAATCAAATTCGTTTGTTTGTCCGTAACTGCACATTACTGAGTGTTCAGTTGCTGGGATTGAAGTACCAACCATTTCTTCTTCAATGTTAGCATTGTAATATTTTTCTAACATCATGATTGAAGGAATTGTGTCAGTTCCTGAGAATGATAATAAATGACCTGCGCCAGAGCTAATTGAAGCTTCAAGTGCACCCATGCCACGCATTGAGAAATCATGACCTTGGAATTCTACACCAGCTGTAGAACCAGTTGTTAAAATTGCGAAATCATTCAACAATTGACGGTATTCGTAGGCAATTGTAGCTGATGTCATTGGTAACCAAAATTCATTTGAAAGCAATGTTTCTAAGTAATTTGTTAACCAGAAGAAATCTTTGTGTGTGTTTTCAATTGTAACGATTGGAGTTTTCATTGGCACACGAGTTCCTTCTTTTAAAGCTTTAATTCTGATTGGTAAATATCCCAAGTTGTGTAAAGCTTCGATGTGTGAAGCGTCAGGATTTTGATTGCCAAGCGTATGTTTAAGCACACGTTTGTATTCTTCAACAACTTCAAACAATGGACGGCTGAAGAAATGTTCATTGAAGTAATCAATAATGTATTTTTTAATAGTTGATTGTACACCGAACACAACCACTTTTTCAGCTTGTGGGAAGTATTTGTTGCTTCTTGGAGTCCAAGTAGAATAAATAAATTCCGTGCTGAATGGATATTGAATCATATGAGAAATCTTGTAAAAATCACAAAGCAATGTTGCTGGGAAAATTGTTTTTCTTTGTGCTGGTACTTTAGCAAAGAAGTTTTCATCTAACCATCGTCTCGACACTTCATGTCTGCTTGGTTCATCGTCGATGAAGTATAAAGTGCCATCTTTATCTTGTTCTAATTCATAAACTTTCCCTTGAGTAAAGTAAGTTCCAATGTTTGTGTTTGCAATGTATTTTGTTATCATTTTAAATTCCTCCTATTATTTAATAATGCTTTCAATATCGTAAACTCGTAACTGTGGTTTGTACTTTGCATTTTCCCAATTAACATGGTCAGTTAACATGCTGTCAGTTGTGAAAATTCTATCCATGCTTGAGAACAAATCACCTTTGAAAATGCTGTTTTCAGCGTGTGCAACTAATAGATGAACATAATCAAATCCAGCTGCGCTCAATGATTCTTCAGCTTTTACAAATGTACCACCGAATGATGATAAATCATCGACAATAATTACTTTTTTACCTTTGCCAACGAAATCACTTTGTAAGCTATATTTTTTAATACGTCCTGTATGGAAATCACGGACTTTGTTGCCAATGATAACATTCTTTGGTCGCATTTTAGCATATCGTTTCGCTGCACCAGCATCTGGGAACATGATATAATCCTCATCATCATTGAAATCAACTTCTTTTTTAACTTGATTAAGAAGGAAGAAATTGATGTATAATGGTTCGCATCGGTCAATTAATGCTGGTGTTACATCTGAATGTGGCTCAATAATTTTAACTTTATTGAATCCCATAGCATTAATCATTTTAGCTACATATTTTAGTGTGAATGGAGAAAAATCTTCGCTTCTGTCCATTCGGCTATATGGCATATACGCAATGTACAAACAAGTATTTATTTTGCCATATCGCTCATCAAGATAGCTTTTTAAGAAATCTAATTTGATTAAATCAGAATCATCCTCATATTTAAATAAAATTTTGTTGAACGTGCCGACTCTGAGCTCATCATGTTCGAATTTTGTTTCACCGTTTGGGAATTGTTCGAATTTAACAACATTGCCATTTAATCTAATCATTTTGTTTTACCTCCAGTAATCATTTTTATTTTTTCTTGCAAACGGAATATTTCATTTTCTAATACCATAACAGCTCCGTCATTTCCTTTTCGTTCGTAATATTGAATAAGCTTACGCTTTGAAAGAATACAACGATTATAGTGGGCGAACCCGAACAATGGCTCGCTTACCATGCTCGGATTACTTCGTTCCAACAAGCTACAGGTCCTATTTCTTTTTCAACGAGCTTACGTGTTTCTTGACCTAAAATGTATGTTTCATAATCTGGTTTGCTTTTTTCGTGCTTTGTTTCTGGATAATCGAAACCAAGGTAGAAAGCATCCATATTGAAATCTTTTGGCAATTTTAACTCTTTAGCAATTCGTTCTATTAACCAACCGTTATTTTTTAAATCACGAGCAACGCTGTAAGAATTTTTGCTATCAACTTTATTTGCATAAAGAGCTGTTAATGCACAACCACAAGTTCCTTCGTTTTCAACGAAACTTGCCCAAATAGGACGGATATTTGTGTTTTTATAAGCTTCAACAACTAATTCTGGTGTAATTTTCATTTCAATTCCTCCAATGTTTTGTTTTTGTTTTACAATTGTATTGTATTGAAAGCACATTTTTTGTAAGGCGAGCGAGAAACTTTTTTATAAATGTTTTTCTACCGTCTTAAATGTAAGTTCACCTTCATCAAGCTTTTGAATCGTCAGCTTGTAATTAACACCGTCAATATTGACCAGCATTTGTTTGTTGTTCTTTGTTGTGTAACCAGTTGAAAAACCTTTGAATTGGTCAAGCTTTTCGGTTAGCTTGTGGATAATATTTAACATTATTCATCGTCTCCTCGAATTTTTTTAATTTCCTTATGAATGTATTCTGGCAACCAATGTGGAGCATATATATAAATCAAATTTGTTGCTGTGTATATGAAAAACCACAGCAACAAAAATGTTAAAATACTGGACAAAACTCTTCATCCTGAGTATCTGTCAGGATACCAAAATCTACTCCTTCAGAATAATAACCATTTGATTCTCCAACCCAGCGCAATGTAACATAACCATTAAGCGTTGCGAATTTGTAAAATGTCCATGTGCTTGTTCCCCAAGAATCTTCTGGACCTTCTTGTGATGTTTTTTCTGCCATTGTTAATGGTTTGCCAATTAAATCATCCAAATCACCAATAACTTCAGCAAGGCTGACACTTTCACAACAATCTTGTTCGTGCCACATTTTGTAAATTTCTCCTTCAGTTGTATGGAAATAAAGGATTTCACCATCAATATTTTCAATTTTTGCTAATGTTTTTCCCATAAGAACTTCAACATCTTTTCTGTCATCCCAACGTACTGTCATAATAATTTCCTCCTTAGTTATACCATTTGCTTCCGTCTTGACGGATTACTTCAACAATAATATCTTTTGATTCAAGAGCTCTAATAACATGATTACCATTTACATAACGGTCTTCCTTGTAACCACGAACATCTGAGCTAGCGATAAAGAACACATCACCTGCTACATGTTTAAAAACCAATCTTGTCCCCATTTTTATTTTCCTCCTTCTTTTTATTCATTTTCATGGTTGCACGGAAAGTTCCTGCAAAGAAACCAAGATGATAAACTAAAAATGCTAAAATGAAATCCGACCAAAATTCTGACATATTATTTACCTCCTACGATGATTCCCATTTCCATTAAGACATAAAGCAATACGCTCATTCCTAAGAAAAATGGAATTACTTTGAAAAACATTGAGCTTTGAAAATTGTCAGTCTTTGTAACCAGCGCCATCATTATATTGAAAACAGCACCTGCTAACACAATCCAAATCATTTATAATCCTCCTTGTGTATTTGTTTTTAAAATCTTTTCAACTTTATCATCTCGCTCATCTAGCATATCAAGGAAAACGCCATTTTCGTTTTCAACATTGAAAATCCTAGATTTTTTCCCATATCTTTTTACGCTAACTTTTACTAAAACTCCATATAGATAAAAAACATTTACGCTTAACGTGTTTTTATGAAACGAATACTTCACAATATTGTTGCTCTGTGTTGTTACTTTCTTTAATTTAAATTTTTTGTTTTTTAATACGATTGTTTCAGGTAAATCAGTTCGTAGAAAATATGGTTTATTTTCTCGAGCTTCGTTAAGTATTTTGTGTGCTAGTTTTAACATATCATTTCCTCCAATAATTGTTTTTCATTACACCGATATTGTATTGAAAGCACTTCAAATGTAAGACAGCAAATAAAAAATAAAAAAAAATAACCGAGCAATTAAGCTCGGTTACGATGTTTCAGTACCAGCAAAAACTCACTGGTCGATAGTATTGTTGCAAATGTATTAGTAATCATAAAAGCTCCTGCGGTGTGTTGTACGAACCACATGTACATTGCATAAGCTTCCATAAACCAAATACCAACCGCTAAACATGATAAATATAATAAGCTGAAATCATCTACAGATTTCGTCTTGAGAATCTTAATAATTTGTGGAATATATCCTACAGATAAAATAATTCCTCCGATAAGTTGTAAAATATTGAAAAATGATGCCATGATGTTTCCTCCTGATGTTTTGTTATTTAGAAATTTCATTCATGCTTTTATAAATAGAATAATCATACCATCTTTGTGTTTCGTTTAATAACTCCTTAAACCCTTCTTTTCCTTCTGGGAAATGTGCATTTTTCAAAACATATTCAATAGTTTTGTCTTTTGGTATATTACAATTATCATAACAAGATGCTAAAATAAAAGCACTTGCACGTACCCAATTCACATAATCAAATTCTTTAAAATAAGTTTGTCTACCAAATACAGGATAAAAAATTTCATCTATTGTTATCAATTCTTGATGATTCATTTTTTTAATTTTCTTGCTTTTAACTTCCTTTAAATGTTTAAATTCAATATCAATTTTTGCTAATTCCCATTCATGATATTTTTTTAAAATTAATGAAGTAACAATACCTGCTGGAATACCAAACAGTGCTCCAATAAATAAAAATAAAAACTCCATTTCATCCTCCTAAAATTCCGATTTTACTCAGTTTCTTTCCAACCCATGTTCCATTCAGTACCACATTTAAAACAAGAGTAGCTTTTCATGCGTTTGGTTTTCGTAAAGAAACCGCCAAGCTTTGTCGTGGTTATGCCAATACAATAAGAATTGCAAGTCGGACATATGTTATCATCCGACTTGATTTTCTTAAAGCTTGGTCGCTTTGTAATGTGCTTCATTACAGCTTTCTCAATTCACGATTGCTTTCTTTGATGATAGCTTTTAGCACACAAGCTTGAAGACCTTTTTCTTTGTTGTATGTGTCTTCAGGAGCACATTTCGCAATTACTTTGTATTCTTTACCTAAATCGCTCTTATAGAAAAGAATCGTAGTTGGGTTGTTGTAAATCACTTTAACCAATTGAATAACTTGTCTTCCTGTGGTTTGAACAAATGTTTTAACTTCAATGGCTGGTTTTTCTTTTTTGACAACATCAACCATATCTTCTGTCCACGTCCAAGTGCCATTGTCAATATCGAGTCTGTAACCATGCGTAGAAATTTTTGTAATTTTTGCTTTTTTGCCTAAATATTGTTTCATAGAATGTGCAAACATAGCTTTTCTATCGTTTAAAGCATTACCGTATCTATCATTAACTACTAAATCCTTCTTAATTGTTACCTCAGCGCCAACTTCAAGTTTCATTTTAATCATTTTAATTTCCTCCATTTGATTTAATTTAGTTATTTTCGTATCTTTCCTTGTAAATCACTTTCTTCATAAAAAACATTAATTCAATTTCAATTTCCAATTGTGGGACACCTTGAGCTAATAACTCTTCAATATGCTCCTTCATCGTTTGTTTCAATTCATCCATTTGTTTCCTCCTTTGAATATTAATATTCAAAACATCAATGATGCTCCAGCAATAAAAAATAATATTGCAAATGCGTGGTCAATGTAACCTGATTTTTCATCTGTCACAATTGTGTAAGATGTGAACCATAAAACTAAACCGCAAATTGTTTCGAACATGTTGTTCATTTCCTTTCGTTGTTCGTTGTTACTTTACTATTATATTGACGAAACCGAAATTGTAAGGAGCTAAACAAAAAACCAAAAAAAATAATCGGAGGATTTGTCCTCCGATTAAATCAGTAAGCTTCAATGATATATATTTGCCAGAATCCCAATCGTGCTGGTTTCATGTTTGCAATAATTTCTTTAGCTTTCGGTGTTAATGATATTGTATTACCTCCATGGTCAGTACTTGTAAACACCACAGGACCCACCAGCAACGTGTCTCTGTCCGTTATATTGTTTGTTCGTGAACGTTTGATAAGAATGTTTGGTTCCAATTCCTTCATCAATCCTGCATCGTCAACGTACATATCAAGTTCACCATGTCTGCAAGCATCCATACAATCTTGAATTTTCCCTGAAATACATTCATACGTGTTCTTTTTGTTTACACCTTCCATCATTTTCAAATCCTCACCTGGCATACGATACATCATTTCGAAATCTTTCATTTTAATATCCTCCTTAGCAACAACCTTTATTTTCCTTGCACATCCATTCGTAAAATTCACCTTCATTGCCATCCTTGTCGGAGAAAAATATTTGATGCGTGATTTCCTCTTTTTTGTCATTGCCACAAATGAAACATTCTTTCTTTTCCATTGTTCATTACCTCCTCTTTCTTATTACTTCTTTATTATACTATGGTTCTCATCATACGTCAATAGATATTTGAATATTAATTTTCAATTTTATATAAAAAAAATAAGCTCCGAAGAGCTTATTTCATTAACAATATCACCGCAATTATGAATGATATTATCAAACATATGACAAGCAAATAATAAAGCTCGTTCATGAGCTTACTTGAATGTTACATTGAACGGGTTTGTATACACATCGCCCATGTACGTCAGCTGATTTGTATTCCAATCAGCTTGAATGCCTTTGTATACCATTACTTTTGTACGGAATGTTTTTGTTACGTTGTGGTCCCAAACTTCCCAAATGTCAGGGAATGTTGTGTCATAAGTAATTGATTTAGTTTCTCCTGGTTGAAGCTTGATGATGGTAGAATATTCGATAAATCCGAAACCACCAGTTGGACTTTGTTTTTCAAGCATTTCAATAACCGTCATTGGATAGCTGTTATTATTTTTCACTTTAAACACAGCTTCTTGTGGAGCTACGTAGCTGTTCTGTGTCATATTCACACTAACACCTTCATAAGAAGCTGCCGCTGCTTTCGATACAGGATTAGCTAGTTCAAGAGTAGCAATACCTCCTAATGCGATTGCTGAAGCCATTGCTGTTGCACCTAATTTTCTTTTCCATGATTTCATAATAAATTGCCCCCCAATTTTAGTGTTTTGAACAGTTTTGGGACATGTTCAGGTCTTGTTGATTATTTGCTGATTGTGAACATGTTGCCAGTTGTGTAGTAGTTATAATATTTTCCTTCAGATTCGTAAGTGTATTGCATTACTGCCACATAATTACCTGGCTCGTAAACTGAAGTAATTGTTGTTGTGAATTTGCCATTGTATTCATCTGAATCTGAATCGGTGATTGTTTTGTAACGAGCTAATGACATATCGTCCATTACACGGTAAATTTTAACTATTGCCGAATCTCCGCCACCAATTGGTTCATTGATTGTGATAGTTTGACCTTGTTTTAAATTGCCAAGGTTTAATCTATCGTTGTTGTCAACGTTGTGTAGTTCAGGGAAATATTTGTAAGGCCAATCATCAGCCACAGCTGCCTGTGCTTGAATTGAAGGTTGTAAAATTTCTACTGCTGTAAATCCACCGAATGCTAAAGCTCCTACTAATGCGATTTTTCCTAAGTTTTTCATAATTATTCACCTGTTCCTTTTCCTGTAACTGTCATTCCAGCTGTGTAAATTGTATCTACAGAACCATCAGCATGTTTGATTTCAACTTTGTAACGGTATGTGCCATCATCATAAACATCATCGCCATATCCTGTGAAAGTTGAAATATCATCGTATGAACCAGCTGGAACCCACTGATTATTCCAACGGAAGTTAGTTTCAAATTCTCCCCAGCTATCTCCGTTTTTCTTTTCGATGCTAACATTGTAATAAATTTCTTCAGCTCGGTCATTTGTGATTCTTGCGATTAAGCTGTTGCCAAAAGTAACTTGTGTAGAATGAATTTTAACTGTAACATCATTCACCGTTTCACCAGGTCCACAGATATAATGACAGCCATCCCAATCTTCAGCTTGTGCTTGTGCTTGTGCTTTTGGTGTATCAATGTTCATAACCGTGAAACCACCCAATGCTAATGCGCCAGTTAATGCAATTGTTGCTAACTTTTTCATTTGTATTGCCTCCGTTTCGTTTGTTTGTCTCTTTCGACTTTTTCATTATACCTAATCCGTCAGTAGTTGTAAAGTACTTTGACCATCTTTTTTTTAATTTATTTTTAAAATCTATTATAATGAAGAAACACGAAAAAACCACCAATCGTAATTGGTGGCTTCGTTGTTATTATTATTTTGCTTATGGAATGTTTACGAATGGAGTTGCTCCACCAGATACTTGTGGTAATTTACCATCCCATTTGTCGATTTGACTCTTTTGAATTAATTCAGGAGTTAATGATTCTTTTACAATTCGGTTAGCTTCCGCTTCACCTTTAGCTTTTGCAATGTCAGCTGCTGCTTTGCCTTCAGCTTCGATTTTAGCTTTTTCAGCATTAGCTTCAGAAATTTGTTTATCAACATTTAATTTCTCTAATTCTTGAGAAGCTTTAACACGAGCGTCGATAGCTTGTTGTGTTGTTTTATCTAATTCAGGTGTTCCTAACGTTACGTCCGTAACAATGAAACCAAGTTTAGAAGTTGATTTTGATACTTTTTCAGTTACTTTAGCTGATGCTTCAGTTGTTTTGTTTCCGTATACATCTAATACGCTGTATTCAGAAATTGTAGCACGAGTTGCTTGGAATAACTTATTGTATAGATATCCTTCTTGAATTTGCTCAATGTTTTGAGAACCAAGTTCTTTGAAGATGTTTAACACTTTAGATTTGTCAACTTTCATTTCGTAGCGAACAGGCATTGTGATTTTTTTACCATCGCTTGTTGTTGCGCTTACGTCATTTTTAACAACTGTTACACGAGTTGGATATTGTTGTGTTTTGTCAAGAAATCCGATTAAGTGCCAACCTGGATTAAGTACTTCTTTAGCGCCACCACTTGGGCTATATACAACAGATGCTTTACCTTCTGGAACACGTTCAACGAAATTTGTAAATGTTACAATACCTCCGATTAATAACGCTCCTCCTAATACTGCACCTTTGATTAATAATGATGGTCCTTTAGATTTAAACATAATTTAATTCCTCCAATTTGTTTTTTGATTTGATTTGTTATTACACTACTATTATATTGACGATATTTAATATGTAAGGTATGGCGTATATTTTTTTTATTTATATATGTAATAGTTAAGTGCCAATATAGCTATGGCACATATCATATCTAGTAGTATCCACAATATTACGATTTTCAATCCATATTTCTTATATAATTGTGCAAATAGTTTTTTCATTAGATGTCCTCCATATGGTTAAAAAAAGAAAGAGCTTAAGAAATAAGCTCTTCCATTTCTTGTACTGCTAATACAAGTACTTCAATTTGTGCTTCAGTTGCTTCGGTTAATTTTTTACCTACACCGAAATGTTTTTCAACAATAGCTGCTAACTCTGGCATACGTTGTGCTTTGTGGAATTGAACACCTAATGCTTTAGCTTTCGTCATTACTGCTTCGAAATTATCTTCGAATGCTTGAACGAATGCAACTTCTTTTTCTTCTTTTAAGTTCGATTTTCCTTCAGCATCAATTGCTGTTTCCATTGCTTGTTTATATGCTTGTGGGTTTAGTGAGAATACCGCTGGCATTCCTTTGAAACGACCACCTGCTTGCCATTGCATTGTTTCACGAGCGTATAATACACGTTGTTCGTTTCCTTCAGTATCTACACCAACAGCTGCGAATAAAATGTTATCAACCATTTTTGATACGATTTGTAAACCACGTTTTGGAATCGTTGGGATGTATTTCTCAAATTCTTGCTCAGAGTTTGGAATTTTTTCCGTTTTTGTTGTTGCGTGAGAAATAAATGCTAAATTATATCCTAATTTTTCGATTGTGTTTAGACCTTCAAATAGTAGAGATGAAATGTCAGCCCAGCCGCCACCGTATGGAATATCTTTTAGGTTTTCTACACCGTGCTTATTTTTAACAAATTTTTCAACGTAGTTGTAAAGTAAATCGACAGTATCAATAATGATTGTTTTATAACGGTCTCTTACAGCATCTTTTTTCAATTCACGTAGCACACGTTGAAAATCAGACCAACTGCCTACATCCATAACAAATGCTCCTGCTAATGCTTTGTAACCTTTTTCAGTTGCTAAAATTAAAGCGTCGTCACCATATACACCGTGAACGAAAGTTGTCTTACCGATTTTTGGGTTTCCGTAAACTAACATAGTATAAGAACTCATATCCTTTGAAATTTTTTGTGGTTGAATCGCTAATAAATCGAATTTGTTTTCTTGTGTCATAATAAATTCCTCCAATTGATTTTGATTTGATTTTGTTTGATTTGTCTTACTAAACTATTGTATTGACCTTTTAGCATTTGTAAGGATTAAAAAGAAACTTTTTGACTCCAAACCCTACCATTTAAATAATAATGTGCTTTACGTGTGCTCGTTAAGTGAACAATACACATAAGTTCATCAGAATATATTTGTTTGTCAAGCTTTTTAAATTGCACATCTTCAATTCCTAAAGCGTAAAGACTTTGAATATTGAAATTAGGCTCATTAAGCTTTTTCATAATTAATTCTTCGATGTCATTTTTGTTAACATCTAAACATACTCGAATATTTGTGCTTCCGAACGTGTCAATAGATGTTTCAATATCGCCAACACGACCTGTCATAATTTCAATTTTTAATGTTGCTAGGAACTTATCTACAGCCATTTCTTGCTGTTCTTTTGGTGCCATTCCTAAAGAATCAAGTGGCGTAAATACTTTGTTAGTTCCTAAACGAATTTGCTTTGTCATTTTTCATTACCTCCGAATGTTTTGTTTGTTTCTTGTTACAACAGTATTGTATTGATGGCGTTTAAAATGTAAGATGTGGCACAATCTTTTTCTTTTGAATATTAATATTCAATTTGGCAATAAAAAAAACACGAGCTAAATAGCCCGTGTCATTAATTCTTAGAAATCTGGCATATCATCGTTAACAATATCAGCTGGTGCTGGTGTTGCTGGCACAACTGGTGTTTTTTGCATATCTAATGGCATTTGACCTGCAACATTCACGCCAGCTCCGAAACCTGTTGGTGCGTTTGGAACAGCTGGTGCTGTTGCTGTGCGATTTTGTTTTAATTCTTCACGAGCTAGTGCTAATTTACGTTCAGCATCTTGAATTTGTTCTGGTGTAAATGCTTTTGGTTCTTCGAATGGTAAATCTCCGCTTACGATTTCATAGTTACGAACGTATTTTGTGAATGTTTTATTTCCTTCAACTTTTACACTTTCGTCACCGAATCCGTGAGACATTGGAACTTCTTCTTCAACTTGACGTTCGCCAATTTCAACGTAGCTGTTAAGTTTGAATGTTAAACGACCTGTTGAACCTTCAACATATAAGTTTTGCATTGCATCAGCTAATCCTAGAGAAACAATTGCGTTTCGGAATGGTACGATTTTTTCACCGTAGCCAACTGTGAAGCAATTTACATCATAATGAGTAACTTCGCCATCGTCAGTAGCTTTTGCTAAGAATGATTTAACGATAACTTCTACAGAAGCTACTGCTTTATCTGGTGTGTCCGAACCTTCATCTAAACGATTGAAGAATACACCTTTAACTTGGTTGAATGATTTAAGCGTTTCATCGTCATTTTTACCGTAATATTCATTGATGTCAATTTCGCCAGTTACTTTAATGCGGTCAGCGTTTTCTTCGCCATGTGCTTCAATTGATTTATATTCATTCATCATTGTTTGAATGCCTTTGAATAATTTAGAAACATTGCCTTTTTTATCCTTTTTCATTACGAATACGTTTGCTTCATGCTCATGCACTTTGTTATCCGTTTTAGAAACGATTGTTACTTTACCTTTAACATATTCTTTACCATTTTGGCTTGTTTTTAACTCTAAATCAATTTCCTTTAAAGTTCCTACGATTTCTACTGCATTCGTTAATTGTGGTAATGTGTTTGTCATAATAAAATTCCTCCATTTGGTTTTAATTTGATTTGTTTTGTTTTGTTGTTACTTCATTATTATATTGAAAAAGTTTCGTTTGTAAGGATTAAGCTTGATATTTTCGCTCAATATATTTGGCAAATTTTTGACGTACAAACTGTAATCTTTCTTCACGAATGATTTGTTGCTCGATAGATAATTCTTCATCATCTTCTGGGTCATCTTCATTTTCTTCTTCGCCACATGATGGGCAAGTAGTAGCTCCGCAACACGGACAAGTTACCCACCATTCATTACATCGAGGACATTTATCCATTATAATCGCTCCAATACAATGTTTTCCATTTTAGCTTTGAACTTACGCAATTCTTTAAGTTCACGAGCTTCTTCTAATGAAATTAAGCACACTCGAGCTTCATAATCTGTAGCTCCAGGCATATATGAAACACGTTTAACCATTGTTTTCACATATTCTTCATTTTTAATTAATTCTTGAGCTAGTGAATGTGCTAAATCGTCAACAATACGAGCATCTAAATCTCTTTTGCTAACTGCGTGAAGCAACATCATATCATCAACTGTTGTTCTTGCACCAACTTGTATCATTTGTTTTTCCTCCTTGTTTGTGATTACAATTTCATTATATTGATTTGTAACGGAATGTCAGGTAATAGCGGAAAAAACGTTACAAAAATGGCAAATAAAAAAACGCTAAAATCAGCGTTTTCTTGTAATTTCTATTATATGAAAAGCGTGGTCATTTCGTTCATCAACTTCAAAAACTTCTGGTGAACCAGGAATCCACTCATCTTTATTTATCATTTCCATAGGGAAGAAAGCATCTGCTTCAAATGTCCCTTGTACCGATGTTAAATACAATTTATCCGTTTTATCAATGAAGAGTTTGTATATTTGAGCTCCACCAATAACAATAAAATCATGTGTGCTTTCCATATTTTTAAATTCTTGATAATCCATGAAAAATACTTCCGTAGTATCATCAACTTCGTAATGAGCTTTTTTACCATTTGTTAATACAATGTTTGTTCGTCCTTTTAAAGGTCCTTTGGGAAGTGAATCGAACGTTTTTCTTCCCATAACAACCATTTTCCCTTTTGTTGTTTTAACAAAATGTTCCATATCATCTTTAAGATTCCATAAAAGCTTACCTTCAAAACCAATTTCATTATTTAATCCTTTAGCAACAATCATTTCAATCATTATTCAGCCACCTCGAATTTTAGTTGTGTGCGTGGTTCATAACCAATTAGCTCAAAATCATCTACAGTGAAATCATAAAAGCTTTTAACTTCAGGATTTACCCATAATTTTGGAGCTGTTGTAGGAACACGATGTAACATATTTTTTGCGTTTTCTTCATGTTTGTTGTAAATATGACAATCTTGAATAAAGTGTGTGAATATGCCAACTTCTAATTGACAATGACGAGCAATCATATGCATTAACACCGCATATTGTACCAAGTTCCAGTTATTAGCTACAAGGAAATCGTTTGAACGTTGAACCAATGTTCCATGTAGTTTGCCATCTTTAACAGATAAATGTAATGCGTAAGCACATTCAATCAATGCCTTTTCACCAGAATCTTCAGCATTAAACATGTTTAACATAAGCCTACGTGAAGTTGGATTTATTTGAATTTGCTGAAGTACGTAATCAATTTGAGAATCGTAACCCAACATTGGTTTACCAATTTGGTAACCGTAAGCTTTACCGATTGAACCATTTTCATCTGCCCAAGCATTCCATATCTTACTATTTAAATCTTTGATATTATTTGAAAACTTTTGATATATCCATAGGATTTCATCAATCGCTGCTTTTAAATTTGTTGGTCGTAATGTGATAATAGGAAACTCTTCAGCTAAATCATATTTATTAACAACTTGTAAAGCTCGTTTCGTTGCAACTGGTGTACCATCTTTCCATTTAGCTCGATTATCAACTTCCCATTCGCTAGCCATAATCATATCGAGCGTATTTTTAAATTTATAATCTACTTTCGCCATACAATATCCTCCTTAATGTTTATAAAGATATTGTATTGAGAAAAGCTATTATGTAAGGACAAAATAAAAAAACACCGAGACTGGCTCAGTGTTTAATTTTCTTCGTGATATTCGATTGTACCAATTTTATTACCATTTACATCGGTGATTGAAACTGGCATTCTTCCGTTTTCAATTGAATCAGCACATTCTCGTAAAATGCGAGATATTTCAGTGTTCGGGTTTTCATCGAAAGCTGCATTGTCGGTTATAAAAGCTATTCTAATATTTCCCATTAGACATCTTCCTTTCGATTCTGTTTAATATTTTGTTTTGATTTTCAATAGCTGCAACTTCTTGTTCCTTAAGCTTAACTTCTTCTTCCTTAAGCTCATTGGCTCTCGTCATTTGTTTGCCAATCGTTTCTAACTTGTTTGCTATTGACGGCAAAGTTTCGTCTAAAAGTTTTATACCTGCTCTTGTTCTTGAAAATTCTACCACGTAAATCACTCCTTGTTATTTGATAATTCAATTATAACACACTGGTACTAAATGTCAACAACTTATTTTTAATTCGCTTCCTTTAGCTTGATTACAATCTGCACACATTGGTTGATAGTTGCTAAAATGGTTAGCTCCACCCTTACTGCGTGGTATGATATGGTCCTTGGTCATCATCACTTCTTCGCCTTTAGCGTTAACTCCGTACAAATTGAAATGGTACGTTGGACATTGTGGATTACGTTCTTTAGCAAAATATGTTCCTTTCATACCACATTCAACACAAACAACGCCTTTATGCTTGAATAGCTCATATCGTTGAGAATTCATTTTGATTAAATCGCCATCCCAATCAACTTTACTTTCTTTATTGGGAACAGTTGAAGGAACTGTAAGTTCCAACACCGCTTCCACATCATATGTTTCTTTACGAATATAATTACACATTTATTTTCCCTCCAGATAATCATTGTTTTTCAGCCATCGTCTCAAGCTTACATATTCGTGGCTTAGATTTTCCTTAACCCATACTAAACCTTCTTCAATTGATTCAAAGCTTAATAATTCGCTGCCAAAAACATTCATCCATTCCTTGTCGATTTCTAATGTTTGACAATCATAATCTTGAATTGTAAATGGTTTCGCTGTAAAATTATCAATTGTTACCGAACAAAGCTTATCACTTATCATTATTTGTTTCATGTTGATTTTATATCCATCTTCGTTTCCAATTTTACGCCATTTTCCGTTTCTCATTGTTCAAAACCTCCTACAATATCTTGAATTTCTTCAAATGAAATATCTAAAGCTTCACATAATTGGTCTAACGGGTTTCCTGGTTCATCGTACATCCAATTGTAATTGTCGCCATTTTCTGAAGCTGTTTGAATCAATTTAGCTATTAATGAAATCATTTTAGCTTTATCCATCGTTTATTCCTCCTTAACAAATTTCAATTTTCTTGCCAGTTTGAACAGGTATTCCCCAAACCATTCCACAATCATTTTCACATTCATAATGAATTGTATTTTTTTCAAATGAAGGAACAATTTCACCTAAAACATGATTAAACGTTGTATCACATTCACATGAATCACAATAACCAATTATCGCTTTCGGCATTTGCAATGTCATTTGTAACACCTCTTTCTTATTTATAATGTAATTATATCACATTACTAACAAATGTAAAGACATAAATAAAAAACCACCGTATGCCAGTACGATGGTTTGCTTGTGTTTCTATTCCGCAGTTTTTAATTTGTCGTAGTTTTTGGAGTAGATGTCTTATGAGACAATACTATTGTATTAAATAAATCGAAAATGTAAGGTTCCTCCTAAAATATAAATTTTACTGGGTTATAGCATCAATATATACGCAAAAAACACAACCAGCATACAACCAGTTGTGTTTTCTTTCATATTAACCTCGACCAAGGTCTGGCATGATTGTAATTCCATCAAATGATACCCAGCTTGGTGTGCTATCATGATTGTAAATGATATTTTTGTTTTCATCAACGTCTACTCGCACAGGACCAACGTTGGACATACAAGTTAAAATTCGTCGTCCCATTGGGAATTCTGGAATTCTACCCATAATTGCACCTTGCTTAATTGAATCAGCTTTAACTGCTTTAACAGTTCCTGATAATACAATTTGATACAAATACTCATCAAAAAGAATTCTCGTAGCTGTTGGTGCTCCATATCCGTCGCCATGTTCCACAACTACATCTGCATTTAATCCTAAACCATAATTCATTGCATCTACCATAATAAGTTCCTCCTAATATATATTAAAGGGTGAATTAACACCCTTCAGCAAATTCAATTTTTGTAGCATGTTGAGCTATTTTTTTGGCAATCAATGTAATTAATTGACCAACTCGTTGAGGTGTAATATCGAAATGTGGCGCAATGTCAACATTCTTTTCACCTTCACGGATTAAGCTATACATAACACGTTCACGAGGCGTTAGCAATGTTTCATCAGCTAATTGTTCAAAAGCTGCAACAATAAATGCTAGTTCGTTGTCTGGCTCGAAATCGCAAAACGTTCTCATTAAAGCTTCAACGTGTTTTTCATTTTTAAAATCAATTACATCTAAATCATATTCCGTGCTTTCAGATGGATTAGCATTGTAACCGAATGTGCCAAGTAATTGGTCTTTAACAGTAATCATATCTGTTTTAATTTGACCGCTAGCACGAGTTAATAAATAACGGTTGCCAGAAGCGTCAAGGTTTTCTTTTTTAAGCTTGTGTGAAATGCGGTCAAGTTCTGCTTGATAAGCTCGTAACACTTCGCCAACCAATCCTTCACGTTTCAAATCTTTTGTTGTAATAACTTGCGCTTTAGATTTTTTGTAATTCTTTTTGGAGCGAACAAGGAAATGAATTACAGTGTCCTCGTTTGAATCAGACGCCATTCCTTCAATTGAATTTTCACGTTGAATTTTCTTTTGAAAATACTGTTCATCTGTGTGGAACACATAATTTGTTTCAATTTTTTCTTCCTTGATTTCATCGGAATTTAGCAAATAGTTAGCTAATGTTTCCACTGTACGTGCTACATTGTCTTCATGTGATAATTTATCTGAACTGTTCAAATTCACTTTCATATTGTTAAAATGCTCAGCAATATCTTCTTCTCGACCTTCTAAGACAGCTTCAACAATTGCTTTTCTGTCTTCTAATTTTGTTTGTTTATAATCAATACCATCTCTGATTAGAGCTAATTCTTCCACCTTCATTTTAAATTCTCCTTTAATGTTGTTTTAATGTCTTTATGACATCGTTCTTAATACTATTATATTGATTTACTGGCCATTGTAAGGAAAATTCAAAAAATAAAAACCAATAAAAAAACCAACCATAACGGTTGGTTCTAATAACTTACTTGTATCTGCTTTTTACCAAATTGGTTAGCAACTTCAATTGAATCAAAGTAAACATCTACTTTATTTCCTTTAATCGCATTGCCCGTATCTTCAGCAATGTATTCTCCGTCCATGTAATCATACGGTGCTGGGAAGTCGATTTTTACTTTAGTTCCCAAAGGAATTACGTTAGGGTCTGTAGCAATAGTACGACCTTGTTTCACGGTTGTTCCGCTGGCTGTTAGGTTGCCCCACTTTTGAGCACTCAGCATATCGCCATTTTCCCAAGTGGAATATGCGGTAGCAATGAATGTCATTGTGTTACCTACTGGTGGTGTTTCGTTTGTTACTTTTGCACTGCTCATAGGGCTTGTTACTTTTTTGAATCTAACTCATTCCTCAGCTTTTCTTTTTCCGCAATGACCTGTTTGTTCTTTTCATTCAATTCTGCATTTGCTTGTTTTTGCTGTGTGAGAGCTTCATTGGCCGATTGTAATTCTTGTTGAACTTTCGTTAATTCTTCTTTTGAAGAATCTAATTCCGTTGCAACATCTTCAAATCGCTTAGTGATTGTTTTAACTTGCTCGTGATTTTCTTTAGATTCTTTTTTGGCATCTACAAGCTTTTCTTCAACTTTTACTTTTTCTTGATACACCGTATTATAATTTTGGAATCCCACATAACTCATCGCTGATGCACCAACTGCTAGTGAAAAGAAAGCGGTGAGAACATGTTTACTTGTGAATTTTAACATATAATTTCCTCCTATTGAATATTAATATTCAACTCCACATTAGTGGAGCTGAATAATTATTAATTGTATGATGGTTCTGTTTTGTCATCTCGTAAACGTTTGAATGTTGGGAAACGTAACGATACGCCACCGTCTTGGTTTTTTGATTCTTCAAAATATCCCACTTCGACAATCGTACCAATCAATTCAAATCGCTCAGACCATAGCTTGTTGCGCTCAACGTCGCTGAAACCAGAACCGACATTAACTTCATATCCTTTGTATTCAACGACCAGCGAACCGAGCTTGTCGCCATGTTTATGTTCTTCGAAACCAACAATTCTTAAATCAGCTGTTTCGAACTTTTTAACTTTAAGCAACTTACGTGAACGTTTTGTTTCATATAAAGCATCAACTGGCGATACCATTAATCCTTCAAGACCAGCTTTAGAAGCTTCTTCCAATAGCTCATACACACGTTGCTTATCTGTTCCAACATAATAAATTGGGACAATTTTTAATAAATCATGGTCAGCTTGTTCAACAACTGTTGTCAAATCGTTGATACGCTCTTCTAATGGCAAATGTGATTTACCGAACTTAAATTCAACAATACGCAACATATCGAATGCCCAAAATTGAATGCCAGTTTTAACGCCATCTTTACGAACGATTTTTTGTGTGTATCGGAATAAATCGTCTGAAGTATAATTATGGATGTTTTCAGCAATCAATTCTCCATCGTATACAATACCTTTAGGCAATTGTTTGAAAATTTCTTCAAGTTCGATTAATCCTTCGATTGGATGTCCTTGTCGTGTGAAGAATTTAGGACCAGCTTGTTCATTGATAACAGTACAACGAATTCCATCTAATTTCAAGCTTACTTGGAATCGTCCTTTGATTTTATCTTGATGGTCTTCCCATTTAGAAGCTAACATTACATTATGCTCTGGGATAAAGCTTAAACCAACTGAATCTTTTCCGAATACTTTGTTAATTGTTTTGGCTGTGATACCAACTTTTAAATCTTTTATTAATATGTTGGTTACAAATTGTTTCATATCATCATCTAATTGTGACAGATAATTTTGAACAACGCCAATAACATCATCTGAACCTGTGTTATTTTTTGCTACGAATTTCATTAGCTCACTTAGTTTATGAAAACCAACTGAAACTGGCACGACAGTACGAGTTACTTTCTTTTTAGCTAATCCTGTTACAACATATGGATTGTAAACGAATTTAAGCACTTCTTTAAATCCTGCTAAATCAGCATGTTTCAATAACAATGCTTCTTTTTCATTTCTACTTGATGTTGCTTCAATTTCATCAAACGCTAACATTAAATTTTTAACACTCATTACATTACCTCCTAATTTTGATTACACCGTTATTGTATTGATATGTATTAAAATGTAAGGAAGCATTGTATTTCGATTATATTTCAATGTTGTAACAATGCTGTAAGAATTGAATATTAATTTTCAATTGCATTGTCTGTTTACATATGTTATAATTGATATATAAATGAATAGGAGGTTTTGTTATGAAATTACAGGAAATACGTGAGGAATTTATCAAGAACATGAAAGAATGTGATTATGATAAGGAAATGATTGATTTTTTAGCTGATGATATGGCAACGATGTTGTGGGTTGAGCATTGTTTAACGGATAAAGCTATAACATATAGGTCAATGCGATATTTGTTTGGGGATGCTGGTTTTCATGAAGGATTACAATTACAATATGATAACCCAATGAATGCGGAGACAATGTTATTAACAATAAATGGAAAAAGGTAGCTCAATGAGCTACCTTTTTTTATGCGAAAGCTTTTTGCTTTTCACGTTTCTTCATTGTATGTTGATGCGTTTCACGATTACGCTTGATAACTGTTTTTAAAATCAATTTGCCACTGTGGTGTTTCTTGAAAACAAATTCAACGCTATGTCTGGCAAACACATGTATTGTGCCATCCTCTTTCGTTACAATTCGTTTGATTCTTGAAAAATGTAAATCTTGCTTGATACATTGATAAGTATTTAACTTGCTGTAAATTCCTACACGCTGCTCATAACGTCGTTTTGCATGAGAGCTAACAATGTAGCGTCCTAAAATCATTTTGATTTCCTCCTTTGTGTTTATTTTATATATGATGTGGTTCGCCCACCAAATTTTTAATTTATATCACTATTGTATTGAAATTGGTTGAAATGTAAGGAAAAATAAAAAAAATTCGAGAATTAAATTAATCCTCGAATTTCGACCATCTTTCTAATAAATTTCGCATTCGTTCAGATGGAATGTAGCAATTCATTGGTTGTCCTTTACGAATACAACCACGGAACATAAACTGAATCAAATCACTCATAGCTAAAACATCTTCATCAACTTTTGAACCTTTGGATAAGAAAAATCGTTTTTCCATCGGGTTCATAAAGCGATTATAAATATATGCCATTGATTCACATTCAGCATAAGCATTTGTAGCTCGCATATTCAATGATACAAAATTATCCTTTGAGCGGTCATCTTTTTTATTGAATGTACATTTTTTATTTTTTAACAATGAAGCTATATCTTTTTTCGTTGTCCAAAACAAGCTCTTATTGCCAGTTTTTGTTTGGGTATCGAAATAGTTTCTTAAATTTTTATTTAAACAAGCAATTTCATCTTTCGTCGCTTTATCAAACCAAGTTGACGATAGCAAACCTCTTGTTTTATTTTGCATGTTGAAATTTGTATTAAGTTTGCTAATTTTACGTCCTTGTTGATAATCTTCATATATATTTAATTTCTCGAAAATTTCTTGTCTTGGTTCTTTCAACTTATTGTATGGTACAATTGAATATTTATTTTCAACTTTACTTACGCTAAATTTTTCATATTCAACGTTGTACATATCATAATAATATTTTTGTATTTGTCCATCGAATAAATATGTCAAGATGTAAACATCCTTAAAAGAAAGGAAACTATTGATATTCATTGTCCAAAACATTGCCATATTTTCATAAATAAACAAATTTTCGCTTTGAGCTAATATTTTAACGTCACGGAATCGAGAATCATCTTCCATTCCATATTCTTCGTCAATCCATGCAACAGAACCATCATTTTTCACCTCGATTGCTTTAGCTTGTAATAAATATTGAATATCCTTTGGACTGATTTTTACTGGTTCAAGGACATTCGCTACTTCATCCATAATCAACGTATAATCAGCTTGCTTAATCAAATCTAACGTTTCTTGGTCGAGCATTTTGAATAACTGATGTGTTGTTACTATTGATTGCTTAGATTCGAGCAATTCTTTAAAATGTGACAATTTTGAACCATTTCCTTTATTGGATTCTGGCTCTAGAAATTCAGCATTAGTGGAATTGATGATTCTGTCGACTTCGTTTAAATATGGAGTGACGTAAATGAATTTTTCATCATTTTTTGATTCATTTATGCGTTGTATTGCCCAAGATGTTTTTCCTGAACCACAAATGTCATCTACCACTTTAATTTTCATCGTTGTCTCCTTGTGTTATTGATTTGTACTTATTACTATTGTATTGAACAATCGAGGATTGTAAGGAGGATTATTAACTATATATAATAACAAAAACAACAAAAAACAACATGCTCTGAGGAACGTAGTGACGAAGATAGGAATAACGCCAGTTATTCCAAAGAATTATATAGTTACAATATTAACTTAATATAGGAAGTATATAGGATATGTATATGATATAGGAATTATATAATATAGGAAGAATATAGTAATTATATATGTAGCTATAGTGAGTATATATAATATATATAGTATTTATATAGTAGTAATAGTTGCGCTACAGACAAGCTGTAGCGTATCACGCCATTCGCTAAAGCTCATGGTCGTGAGCATCGTTTGTTTGTTATGTATTGGCTATTATATCACTAACTCTAAGTAAATATAACTATCCCATATATGTCTGATTAGCTAAAAAAATAAAGCATATCATCGTAACACCATTCAATCAGACCTTATGGTGTACTCAAGCGATATGCTCAGCTATATTCCTACCAGTATTTATTTTTATACTTGATAATACTAAAAACAAGTTGACGATATATCTAATGATAAAGATAGTAACGAGTGTACTTAATTGCAACGGCTACACTACACCTTGAAGTTGATTGATAAAGGAGTAACTTTCAGCTTATAATCTCCAAGTTATTTAATTGTTATGATACTATTATATTGAATTGCTGGTGATTGTAAGCTAAAAAATGAAAATAAATAAAATAAATTACTATATAATATGAAGAAACTCGAAAAATATAAAAATGTGGAAAATATAAATAATGCGGAAAATGTGAAATATGCAAATATCTATCCCCCTAGGGGAAAATAGAAAAAATATTGAGAGGATAAGAGG